>Ga0308167_1003753_pt1 | contig 11705 bp, 8 predicted proteins | sample PhyCR1_2_FD_202138 | JGI IMG/M metagenome (GOLD analysis project Ga0308167, IMG submission 202138) | Phyllosphere microbial communities from UC Gill Tract Community Farm, Albany, California, United States - DLSLRC.R1 | ecosystem: Host-associated > Plants > Phyllosphere > Unclassified | place... | reverse complement strand
CTGACGCTTCCAGTTCTTTTATAACCAATCCAAATTTCTGATAGAAATTATTTTTCTGTTCCGGAAGGTGAGGATACTTATCAAAAAGCGCCTTAAAAAAGAACTCGAGCTCCGAGCAGTGAGAGATTAAACACATATGATATAATCGATTGTAGTCCACGTCCCACATCATACGGTATTGGTACATGTTAGTTATGTGAGCAGGCCAGCGAAAGGCTTGTCTACCGCGTTCATTCAGAGAAATATCTTTATCGATATCCTCAGCTCTTAATGCCAGCATAAACATCAGATTGTGAGACTCCCTGACTTTACTGGCGGTTCTTCTGATAAAGGGATTAACAAAATCACTCGGCTGCATTCTTATTCCTTACTTACTTAATTAAAAGAAAATACCTGATACAGAAATACCGGGGCCGTATTATCAGCCAGCGTTCGGGTAATTCTAAAATTCAGTCATAGTTATCGGTGTTTTTTCTCAGAAGCAAAAGCGCCTCATCCATAGGCTTCTTTTGAAAGGTCGCTTTCTGCATAAACTGGATGAAAGAATCCGCATCGAACCGGTTGAAGCCGTTGTCCAGACCGTCTATCAATCCGGCCAGTTGGGTCTGGGTCAGCCGCGCCAGGAAGGCCCGCGCCCTGATTTCAGGAAGAGGACGTGTCTGGTGGCAGGAGGAGCACAGTGCACGAAATGCGCTGAGCGGATACTCCCACGGCTCATAACCCTGGCTCATCGAGGTGTAATAGCAGTGATGCGCCTCCAGGCGGCCATTCGCGCCACAGTCCTGGCATAGCTGTCCCGCTACTTCTTTAACCAGAGCAGCTTTCCGCTTCCATCTGGGATCGCGTAGTTTGGCGGTGTAGCTCCCGTTCAGCCTTCGGTAGTCATAGTCACCACTGGGATAGAATCCCACGCTCCAGGCATAGCCCAGCTCATACTCGAAGCCGAAAGACTCGATCAGATCCTCGAATTCAGTTGTGTCACACCCCGTGTTCAGAAGACTCCATAAACCGGTACCATCAATCAGCATGACCATCATCGCATCTTCGTGCATTTCTTCTTTGCGGGCGATCCATTCCTGATGAGTATGAAAATGGGTACCATCAAACATGCCCTCTTTTATGGCCCACTCAGTCAGGGCATGCTTCATTCTTTCCAGATTTTTCAACATGGTGTGACCTCGTGATAGATTCAGATCTGGGAGGGGAAGATATAACCTACCGTGGAGAGAAACGGAACGTCTACGGCATGGCAGGTTAAATTAAACTTGCCAATGTTATTTCTAATAGTGTACGTATCATCGAGAGAAAGCACGCAGTCTTTTTGTGACAACTCTGGTATTTCTCGGCACACGTCTGCAATTACGTTTGTTATGTTATAAACAGACTTATACAGGTCAAAACCCGGGTAGTATTTTTTTCCTTTATGGATGAGATAGCAGCCTTTAGCAAGAGAAGAGTCATTCTCTGATATATATCTGAAATCATCTACAAACTCGCACACAGATTCAATTTCGCGAGGGCCATTTCTATTTTTCTTGGAATTTATCACGGCTTTCGCTATCACGGAGATCGGAATAATAATCATCTCGGTATGGCTGAGTGAGAATTCATTCCGGGCATTAAACACCCTGAATTCATCCACATCTCCAACGTGATGATGATAGTTCCTGATAATCCTGAGCAGCTTGAACTCAGGATGTTGAGAAATACTTTTTCCGAAATTTTCGCGCATGCGGTCCTGAAGGGAATGCAGGTTGCTGAGGAAACTGAAAAGGGTATTAATGTCACGTTCCCCCATCATCCTGAAGTCTGTAAGTTCATGAGCACTGTGAAAAAACCGATCTACGAAAGTGTACTTCTCCATCATCAATGTCCCTGACTGAAAATCATTTTTTGAGATTAGTTTATTATGCCTCTATGTAGTGCCTGTGTCAGGTGCCCGATAACCAGGCACCCTTGGCTGCATGCCTGGCCGAAGGTGAAATAGACCAAAGAGAGGTTTCAGGCGTATTCTGTAGAGTACAGAATGAAAATCGGGGAAGTGAAATGGGCGAGGAAAAATTCATCTGTCACGGTTGTGTGGGAGATCCTTATATCAGTAATAAGATAAAAAAAATGGCAGTACTGAAGAGCGGTGTAGCTACTGCGACAGCAGAAAAAAAACGGTGCCGCTTAGTGAGCTGGCAGAACCGATGCACAGGGTTTTCCAACTGTTTTATCGTGCGCGATTTGACGGGGATCTTTATCCCGGGCACACGCCAGGATGTCCTGCTGAAGATATTATCTCCGACGATTTAGAGGTTGATGGTGATATTCCAGAAGACATTCACAAGGTATTGCAGGAAGAATATAATGAATATGATGGGGAGGAGACTTATAACGAAGATTGTGTATATAAAAGAACAGACTTCACTTCGGGGTTACTTGAAAAAAAATGGGATGAAGTAAAGTCTTCGCTTCAGAGTGAAGCACGTTTTTTTAATAACCACGTAAAGAGTTTTTTTGAGAAAATATTTAACGGGCTGGAAACCCTGAGGACAGTAGAGGGCAGAAATGCCGTAACCTTTATTGACAACAGCACGCCCATTTTCAGGGCAAGAAAATTTGACAGCTACGAGAAGGTTGAGGAGGCGCTTCAGCATCCTGAGAGGCACTTTGGGCCCCCACCGCATTCTCAGGCAACGTCCGGACGCATGAACGCGCAGGGGATTCCGGTTTTCTACGGGGCCACAACCCCTGATATAGCGATTGCTGAAGTCAGGCCCGCAGTAGGAAGTTATGTTGTTGTGGCAAAGTTCATACCCTTAAAACCGCTGCGCATCCTCGAAATGTCTGCCCTGGACGGGCTGGTACAGGTCGGCGGAAGCCTGTTCGATCCTGACACAGAAGAAAAAATGAGTACTGCTTCATTTCTGAGAAAGCTGTCCCGCAAACTGACTCTGCCCGTGTCTGGAAACGCAGATAGTGAGTATTTGATTACTCAGGCGGTGTCAGAGTATCTTTCGGTTGCTGTTGCCTGTGAACTCGATGGACTCAGTTTTAAGTCAACACAGCAAACCGCAGAAAAAAATGAGAACTCAAATCCTTTTAATATTGTTCTGTTCAGTAAATCATCCTCAGTCCGGGATGCAGATCATACCGGGCAGCAATATTCTGTAAACCTGTTCGAGTACGACTATGATGAAGAAGGATCTCACTCATGGATCGAACCTGTAATTAATAAAATAGAAAATAGCTCAAAAGATTTATCCTTAAAAAGAAATAGCAACCTCAAGTTAAAAGACTATGCACTGCAACTTGATACCGGCGGGATTGTTTTTTACAGAATCAAAGGCGTGATGTTTCAGACCAGGGAGTATCCAGTCAGACTTGGCCATCCCATAGTCTCAAAAAACTGACAGCAATTATGATGAGCTTTTACCGGGTTTTGCCGCAGTAAAGCTCAGCCCCAGGATGTCCGGATTAAGTAAGCCTTCGTGGCACCAGGTAGTCTCTGCTGGATGCCTGGTCGGCTAAAAGAATGAAGTACGGTTTACCCGGGGATAGAAAAGGCTGCTACGAAAATCTCCAAACTTTTAGATGGCCGTAACTGACTCGTTTGACAAATGATCACAACCTGTAAGTATGCGGCGGAGGCATAATGAAAAAAATAAAAAGAAATCCTGAGCGATTTGAACCTCTCGAGCTGTTTTCCGCGTTAGCTCAGGTGCATGACTACGACCTAAAAAATACCGATCATCAGGATGATTTTATCCAGCGTGTGAGGGCTTCTTTAAACGCCTCCCGACAGAGCCCCGTGATGATCAATGGCAAAAGGACCGAAAATCTGTTCAAACACGTCTGTGCTGCGCTGAATCACTGCCTGTTACTGAAGCATGAGGATGCAGGGGAGATAATGTCAACAGACCAGGAACTGCTGGCACCAGATTACCGGATTATGCTCAGGGACCGTCGTCAGATTTTTGTTGAAGTGAAGAACTTCAACTCAGGCGATATCCGTGAATCGTTCCGGATGACGAAAGCATACAGTGATAAAGTTGAAAATTACGGAGAACTTCAGGGTATTCCCGTGTATTACGCCATCTATATCCGGCTACTGCGACGCTGGGTGCTTGTCTCTCGCTCTTCAATGAATGAAGAAGAAAAGGAATATTCCCTGAAGCCAGTGTCTGCAATTGCAAAAAATGAGATGTACCTGCTGGGCGACCTCATGATTGGAACAGAACCTGACCTGGTGTTTGAACTACAGCCCGACAGGACCAAAGCGGTGTCCATCAATGAAGAGAACTTTGCCAACTTTACGATCGGCGCAATAAAAATTTACAGCAACAACAAGGAAGTGACGAACACTTTTGAAATGAATACCGCATTTTACCTGATGCGGTTCGGCGAGTGGGAGTGCTCTGAGCCCACCGCCATCATGGATAACGGGGAACTCGACAGCATCAGGTTTACATTTTCCCCACAGGATTATGATAATTATCACAAGCAGGGTTTTGACTTCATCGGCACACTCAGCTCGATGGTGTCCAAGGCTTTCAACGAACAAACCGTTTACGACAGCCAGGTCAAATCACTTGATACGGTTCAGAGCACCAGACTGTTCACAATTAATATCCCCAATGATTATCAGGGAGAAGTACTGTCGCTGGTTCGGGCAAGCCAGCGTCCGAACTTTGAATTCCCCGAACAGTAATCAGAAATCAGCTTTAAGACATGAGTTTTAAGTCATGGATGACCCTGTATTTAACTAGCCTAAAGAGGGATAAACCACGATCACTGGTGTTAGCGTCTTACTGGCACTTGGCAGTGAATCAGTGAATTCCTTTAATGCTGAGTAAGAAGTTTCATTTACCCCAAAATACATGCACTAAAACACCCCTATATTAATACCTAAAACACACCAAATTAATATTAAAAAATATTAAGTTTGTTATTTGATTGCCTGGCTTAAATTGAATCGCCACGGATAATCTAGACACTTCTGCTACCATGAAAGTTTCTAAATCAATGTGAAATTTGAATTTATTTTCACCAATATTTCCTCTGCCAGATTCAGAAATGTCTGAGTCAGTAGCGAGCATTATGATATCTATCTGATGCTGCTTTAACAGAATTTTACATAGCTTGTTATCTTTAACAATACGATTACAGTAATATTTGTTATGGCTGGTTAAATTTTGCATGCTTAGCTTCTTCTTTTAAATATTTATTACTTTTAATTTATAAGTATAGGTTTTGAAATCAACTTTGGATGTTTTACATGCTCAAAAAAAATATATATTAATTTGAGAGGTGAATAAGTAACGAGGTGATTTTAAAGTGTCACTTCTTTGGCAGCGTAATAGTAACACTTTATGTATCATTATAGCTATTTAAGAGCAGCGCTGATTGATGTTTTAAGCAAGCTGGTTAAGTGCTTACTTGCAGCTTTCTTATCATCACCCTCTTTATAAGAGTAATTTGAAATTCTTAGTGAACGCAAATCAAAAGGCAGATCATCTATACTTCCCAAAGCAGTATTAAATATCATAAGTATATTATCGAATCCAACCGTTTTTATTGCATAGCCTAGTTCTAACATCACATTGGAGTTACATGTTTTTTTTGATGAGGTTGACACATCAGCAATAAAAAGAGTTGAAGTGTCAATTTTATTCAATATAGTTGTGAATATAGGTGGAGATCCAGCTGTTCCTTGAGTGTCACTGTCTACTTCAATATTTTTAATTTGATCACGATCTTCGATAGGAATTGATTGATTTAAGTCTTTAACAGCGCTTAAAAGGCAATCCCTGATAAAATATTTATTATATTTACCTGAGGTTGAAAGTTGCCATGAATAAAAAACTTTGAGGTTTTTTTTATCTTTTTCATTAGTTGTTTTAATCAAATATTCAATAGTCTCCTTTATACAAAGAATGCTTGCGTACAAAGCGTTTGTTTCATTGTTTCTTCTAGGGGGCTCTGAGTATGAATAAGTTTGGTAAATCCGAATAACAGAGGCTGCAAATTTCGATTTAAAAGAGACGGGAATAGTATCCAGAATATCATTTCTAACTTTGCTCCCATCCATAAAGTTCAATGAAATTTCTTTCGCTAAACTTAAATTCATATACCCTTTATTTGAAAAATAGTCGTCTAACATTTCAGTTGCTTTATCGCAAAGTTCTATAATATCACTGTAGTCTTGTGCATTCATAGTTCATTGTCTTAATAATTTATTAGTTGGCAGGTAATGTGATAAGCTAATTTTCTTACGGTTACTCATCGTTACCTATTATTTGCATCAATTAAGATAATTTTTATAGCTTTGAACTTGGCGTAAACAAACGCGTGTCTACTGGAATGAAATTGATAGCCATATGTTGTATACGATACCTTTCTATTGTTAAAGTTATGAGATAAATAAATGTATCATAAATAGTTTAGATAGATCCATATGGATATATACTTATATTAAGTAAATAGCTCGTTTAGGGCGAATACGAGGAACAGTACAGAGAGACACATCTCAATTTAGCTACAATAAAGAAGTTCGCATAATACTAATTATGTTAAATAATGGGCTGGCATTCGGTAATTCACCTGTATCTTGTAAATCCTGACCGCTTCTGGCCTGTCGTCAGTACTTTCGCCCCAGAGCCATGAAGCGCCTCCTTATCCAGCATGGCTATCTTCTTGAGCCTGGCGTTCTCTTCCTCAAGCGACTTCAGGCGCTTAACCTCGGGCACCGCCATACTTCTTGCGCCAGGTGTAAAAGGTGGCGTCGGAAATGGCGTGCTTACGGCAGAGTTCACGGGCAGAAACCCCGGCTTCAGCCTCGCGGAGAATACTGATGATCTGTTCGTCGGAAAAACGCTTCTTCATGGGAGATGTCCTCATGCGGATTATGAAGACATTACTAACACCCCGGTGTGTTAATCAACGGGGAGCAGATCAATATCAATTAATTCGAGGTACAAAGAATGTACTCCCCCGCCCGCAACATATGAAGCTAAATTCTGTCAGAGCAGAAGTGTCAAGGCCAAGCGGGCGATTTTACGCATTTACGCAGCCTCAATCCCTCTGGCGATTTCGGCATACCAGATGATGTAAAGCGCATCGACGGATCCTCGACCGGTTTCGTAGGCGTAAAATGTTTCCTTTAATTTTAGTGGCTCGCGACGAAGGTTCTCCGGTAAACTTTCATTAAATTTATGGAAATAGTTCTCTTTTGAACATTTGATATAATGATCCTCTATATAGTCTTCGATAGCCTTATGATTTGACATGAACCCCTGACCTGATGGTGCCGGAAATGCAACAGCAACGCACCCGGTATCCTGCGCAATACGAATTGCAACATCAAAAAAGGACTCAATAATCGAAGAGATGTCGTGTGAGGACATGACCGCCTTTACGGGATTTACAGCACGTATCACTAGCGTCTTTTTATTATGATTCACTCCGCGAATGGTTTCAAAATTAAGCAGCGCCATGCCCTCAAGCTTTTTTCCTTCAGACGGAAATATTAGCAAATGTACGTTACGCGCTTCCTGCCACATTTTGGTATTCCCTGCAGAACACAAGCCAACGGCCTGTTTAGCAAAGAATGCAGCTGGTGATTGTGATACAACAGCCCTCATCGTACTGTTTACTCCGCTCATTTTTGTCTGAGCAAAACGTTTTTTCTGCCCCACGGCCCAATGTAAATATAACTTACATACCAAACTTCGGGTTCGCTCAATCGCCTGAGTTAGGCGTTCTTTTGGCGTAGCTCTTTCCATGTCTTTGGCTTTGTCCAGCCTCGAGGCAAGGAAATCCGCGTCAGCGTTATTCAGGCCTCCAACAAACTCTGCAATCCGCATGTTCAGAGCATCAATAAGCTCCAGATTAAACAGGTTAACGAGTGACTCCACCATCTGATGAGACTCGAGCCCGACATCCGCTCCAGCCCCGGATTTTTGATCTTCTTCGCCATAAATCCATGAGCCTACACTGGCGCCACACCCGGATATAGCCAGCAAAACGCCAAGATGCAGAGACAGCCCCAAGACATCCACCGCCTTATCGCCCAGTCGGGCTGCTTTGAGGTGACGACAGGCTATGTGCATATCCTTCCTGAAAATGGCTTCAAAATGTGCGGAAAAGATCAGCGCATCGCGCATCGCTTTTACCCCCCGGGGATCGACTTCTACACTGACCTCAAGCTCTGTTTGCTGCCAGATCATTGGGTAGGTTAAAGCTGAGGGGTTGCCGACGATGTCCGATATTTTGCCGGTCACCTGTGGCCAAAGCGCCTGTATGGCATTAGCTTCAGTATGATAAACCAGTGCAATCATATCCGCTTCCTGTTGAGTCAGCGTTGGATTATCAGGTCCGAGTCCCATCAAAAGCCCGTTCAGTTTCAAATCAAGCTCTGCAATTATAATTCGCAACTGCTCCGGTGTTTCATCAATATGAATCAACAGACTGAGCAACAGTATTCCTCCGGTCATTTCGAGAATAAGTTTTAATTTTGGCGCAAGGCATATCTCCGAACTTTCACGCACAAGTTGGCATTGCCTTCTGTATTCGTCTCTATGCGCGTCATTCGTATTGGATGGCAACCTTCCAAGAGTGTCAATCTCATACTGTCTCAGCAAGTTTTCGACACACGCCATATTTCCCTTTAATAAAGTAAAATTCTTTCGTTTAAAAGCATCATCCAGCAAGACGCGGCTGACGACATCATTTCTATACCAGCGACGTATTTCCCTTATTCCCATGGCGTCGTGATAATACCAGTTGATTAAAGATGATAACCCGATAATTCCGCGTTCCTCACGGATATACCTCAATAAAACAAGGCCGAGTGGCGCAAGCTTGAGGGCTTGCTGAAGATGAGAAAATGTCTTTAATTCCCCTGCCTCCAGCAAGTACCGGAATTCTTCAATGTATCCCATCGCTACCGCCTTCGTGAGCCATTCAGCGATATCGTTCACTGATTGCCCTGCTGCGGGTTTGGCGGCAATATGCAACCAAGCGTCAAGGCTGGCAGCGTTGTATATCTGTCTGTAACAGCATTGAAATGCCAAGACAGCATCTGCCTGACCAAAACCATGAGAGTCAAGCACACTCAGGTAGGCGTCAAGATCACGGTGTACAAAAAGGTATTCTTCTGCTTCTGCCAACTGGCAAAAAGAGAGCACGTGCGGTTTCGCCCGTAACGTATTCAGATTCCGGACAGGCGCCGATTTATCATCCCCTTCAGCTTCACGCAGGATGAGTTTCTGGCATGCCACCATCGCATCGATATCAGCACCATGTTGTAATAAGGTGGAGGCAAAGGCATGGCTACTAATTTTTTTTTCAGACCCGATTAATGTTTCAAACCGGACCATATCGTGGGCGCTTCGGACATTCAGCGCCTCCATCAGAAATTCCCATCGTTCCGGCTTGGCGCGCATTAACTGATCAACCATTTTTTCAACAAGTACCGATATTTCATTGCCTCCGAGGCGCAGCCGGTTCAGGTTTTCAGTCAAGCGATGTACATTAAACATCCACAAAGGTAACCCGATAAGCCTTACTATCAACGGAGCGGCAACTCCGGCATTTTGCAAAAGAGTAACAACCTGACGGAAAGACATGATTTCATCATAAGATGGCTTTTGGACATGCCAGTACTGACTTTTGTCTTTGTGTAGCAAAGTCAGCTCATTAACTGACCTGATAATCTTAAGTTCAACCAAAGCAAGAACCAATATTCCGTCAGACCGGTGGCTCCAAAAATCATTGTATAACTGGTCCATTACCTTTTTTTGCACAACGCCTAATTTTATGAATACGCGCATCCAGAAAATATCAACATGTCGCATACGTTGCTCGGCGCTGAACATTCCGTTGGCCGGGAGATGCATTATCGCAAAATCGAAGGTCTCGCTGTAATCCTCCCAGAAGAATGTCCGTCTTGCGTTGATGCGATACACTACAGCCCGACCTTCATAAGTACCCACAGGGCTGATCAACATTTTGGCTCGAGAAGCCAGAAACCGGTCAGGCAAGAAGCCCAGCAGGAACTGCCCGAACTTAATAATTTTCGTCACGCGCAGGGGGATGTGCTGCGGGATACGTAATGCCTTACGCAGGTGACTTTCTGCTTCAGGGGTGTTCTGAATAATGGTCCCGGCGTGATAATCGAGATACCTCCGAAAATCTTCAATAGTATCTCGCCGTTTTCTGAACGGATACGCCTGATCGCCGGCATATAAATGACGATCCTTCAGGTATGATTCACCTATGATCTTGGCCCGAAACTCACGATATGCCACTTGTTGCGCTGAATTTTTCATTATTTATACCTCAAACAGTCATTCTTAACGCACTTTTGCTGATGATTTCAATTTGAAATCAGGTAATTGAATGCACGACAACGATGAATTTGCTTTTCCGATTTCAATCAGACACTCCGAAACCCGATTCAGCCCCCACTCCTCATCAGCAAGAGGATAATTTAGCTTTGTGGTATCTTCTGTTTTTTCTCCTTCATCCGGGGACGAAAAAAAGAAAATCACGAAGACGGCGCAGTGTGTGGCCGCGGTGGTACCCCCAAATGAAGTTGTCGGGTACGCCTGCAGCATGCACAGGATGTCCTGATGCTCCGATGCAGGCCCTCCGCCAGAAGATTATGTATTAGCGGGTGTCGTCGCCCAGTTCTTTGCGAACGAGTCGCTGCTCCTCAGCCACAGCAAGCCACCGCGTCAGGAACAGGCTTTCCTTGACCGGATGTGGTGAAGGTGCCGTCCCGCTTCCTAAGCTGCAGGGCAACTAGCCCGAACCAAGTCAGATGACCAGTTGAGGTGTTTTCGGTGTCCATACGTATGGTTCTTCTGGGTCGCTGCGGTCGCGCAGTGAAATAAAGCGCCCGTAAATGCTGCCGCGAAAAAAGACGCCCGGGTCGGGACACATCCGGGCGGGCACCTTCACAGCCAGCGGCGGCAGCGGCCGTTGCGGTACTCAAGCTCGAACGGTGGATGTCGGGTTAAAGCCGGCACTGCGGAAAAGGATAGTCTTAATGTCTTATCGCTTCACGTAAATGTCTTCCTGACCTTTCCTGATGCTGGCTGCGCGTTAGCTAGGGGGCGGTTCCATCAGCTGCTCAATGGCAAAGATGAGAGCCGGTTAAATCTCAGCGTTCCGCTCCAGCTTTGCCCTGAGCAAAAGCATTAGGTAACTTTTTATCTCTTCGCGGCTGATTACGTCACCATCACTCGCTTTCCTCAGACAAACCATGCCTGCAAGTCTGCACGCTTCCCAGTAAGTTGATCTGATTTCGTCGTGATCAACGAGCTGCGTGAGGCTATCTCCTGCACTGAATCAGGTTTTATGCGCGAAAGCGCATGAAGGCGCCAGCTAATGCCCGCCAGGGTGAACTGCCACATGGCGCCGTACGCCCGGCGTAGCCGGTTACAGACGTATAAATCGTGCCCTACCCTACCTCTCCCTGAACAGCTCTGCGGGCTTTCAGCAATGAAGAAACTAAGGTAACCCCTTTTAACCCCGGTGAGCGGGCTTTACGGCGCTTGCGACGTGAAGAGCGTGATTTCCGGGGCCTTGGCGTCAGCAGCTTGTTGCTGACGCTTAGGGGGTGTTCACTGTAAGCAGAAGCATTTCCACTTACAGCGACACCAGAGTAATTAGTTACAACACCCATTAATCAGCCACTGCAGTTCCGGCCCGAA
>Ga0308167_1003741_pt1 | contig 11760 bp, 11 predicted proteins | sample PhyCR1_2_FD_202138 | JGI IMG/M metagenome (GOLD analysis project Ga0308167, IMG submission 202138) | Phyllosphere microbial communities from UC Gill Tract Community Farm, Albany, California, United States - DLSLRC.R1 | ecosystem: Host-associated > Plants > Phyllosphere > Unclassified | place... | reverse complement strand
CTGGAAACCGGCCTGCCGCTGCTGCCGCAGAAGATCCTCGCGCAGTTCCTCAGCGAAGGGCATTTTTATCGCCACATCAAAAAGATGCGCATCCTGTATCAGCAGCGCCGTCGCATGATGCTGGAGGCCATCGAAGCCAGCTTTCCGGGGCTTTTTACCTTTGAGCTGACCGACGGCGGCATGCACATCGTGGCGTTTCTGCGGCGCGGCACCCAGGATGTGGCGCTGGCGACGCTGTGGGCGCAGCAGGCGTTGTACGTGCGGCCGCTGTCGGGCTGGTACGCGCAGACGCAAAAGCGCTATGGCCTGGTGATTGGCTACACCAACATTCAGTCGTTTGAACAGGCGCGGGCGCTGCTGACGCGCGTGATGGATGAGACGCGGGCGTTGCTGGCGGTATAGCGGCAGCGTGGGGAGAAGAGGGCGCGGGGGACAGCCCGCGCCGGCTGGCATAAGGTGAGCGGCGATTCAGACGGCAGGAAGGCGGCCCCTGAACCCGCGCGAAGGAATCACATGCCGATGTATTTTTTGCCCTGCTTCAGCACTACATCGCAGGCTTTGGTTTTCAGCTTCTCACCCATTGGCGAGTTGCTCAGGCTCTGCAGATTCAGCTGCTGACCGTTGCCGGTGTTCAGCAGGCCCTGCAGCCCCTGCTGGTAATCGGTTTTCTGCTGCTGCGCGGTGGTGCTGCTCAGGCCCAGCTTACTCAGCACCTGATCCTTCACCGACTTCACGTTGTTATCCACCACGTTGTGCTGCACGCAATATTCCATCACGCCGGCGGCGTTGGTCATGCTGTTGGCGCTCACCGCTTTATCGCCGCCGTTCAGCAGGCCGCTGAGCGAAGAGAGCGACAGCCCACCGTTCTGCGTGTTGCTGGTGGCGGTGTTGCCGCTGTTCTGCTGCGACAGTTGCGATGCGGCGCTGCTCAGCTGATCCTGCCAGCTCGCCGCCGATGCACTACCGGCCACCAGTGCCGCCGCGATACCCCATCCCCAAACTACCCGTTGTGTTGCTTTTTTCATCTCAACCTCGTTGTGCTTATACGTCTGATTGCGTCAGTTGTGGTTAAGAGGCATGCGGCGGCAGAAAGTTCCGGAGAAGTGGCCGCCGCGCGCGAGTTTGGGAGTGTTCCGGAGGCGACTGCCGGGGTTTTGCGCAGCGTTTTTGGCAGCGCTGCTTTTTTCGACGCTTAGCGCACATCCCCATCGATTCCGGTTGCGCCGCAAGCGCGTAACGGTATAATCGCCCACGTTTTCCGCATCCTCTTCAGTGCCGAAGTGGCGAAATCGGTAGACGCAGTTGATTCAAAATCAACCGTAGAAATACGTGCCGGTTCGAGTCCGGCCTTCGGCACCATACAAAGCTTGTTTAACTCCACTAACATCTGCTTTACTCCATAAAAACAGTAAGTTAAGCAGGTTCTGATTTTTCTTAGCCTGGCCACGTCTACTCAATTCCTCGAACATATACCAACTGATGATTGTATAACTGATGGTATTCCCGGTTCGATTGATTTTGGTACCAACACTGGAGGTATCAACTATTGGCTCTCACCGATATCAAAGTTAGGACACCGATATCAAAGTTAGGACTACCAAGCCCTCCGACAAATCTTTAAAACTCACAGATGGGCAGGGTATGCACCTGCTGATCAACCCCAATGGTTCAAAATACTGGTGACTCCAATACCGTTTCGATTGCAAACAGAAAGTTTTAGCATTGGGTGTTTATCCAATAGTCTCTCTTGGCGAAGTTCGCAGGAAACGAGATGAGGCAAAAAAGTTGGTATCTGATGGTATCGACCCTTCCGAGAAGAAAAAAAGCAGATAAGATTGAGCAGCGAAGTCCTGGCATTCGAGGCTGTCGCAAGGGACTGGCATAGTGCCTGTAATTAGCTTTGGTGATATAAAGAAATTAGAGGAAAAGTTGATAATGTTTAGCATGGATTTTTTGAAGAAAAAGGCGATTTCATTAAAGAGTTGAAAAAGAAACCAATAACAAAAGCTATGAGAGAATTTTTCTAAACCAAAATAGCAACAAGATTTATATTTCATTTTTTTTTTGGAATGTCCAGCGATGAAGAAATTATAACAGCCTTACAAACGATGCTACCCATTCTCAGGAAAGAATATGAATTGAGCTAGTAAAAAAAAGGAAAAATGGACTGGGGAAACATAAGAAAACTTGTCGATTAAAATATTATCCAAATGATGGATCTATTGATTTGGAAAAATTAAGAAAGTAAAAATATCAAATATAATGTTGTCTTGTGTCCCGACTTTACAAATGAGATCAGAGGAGAAGATCACATTAAAGATACAGACAGGCTTGTTGCTGAGAAGTCATTGAATGGAGAATCAATCCGTAGTCTGGAATACTCTATCAGCAAAACAGCCATCTCCTAAACATAGTAATTTTTGAGCTCGAATTTTTCTAGTTGATAATCATAATGTTAATTTTCTAGGGGGAGGGCGTAAATATTGTTCTTCCCCCGGAATTTCCTTTTATTCTTCCCTCATTTAAGTTTTCAGTTATCAGCATTTCCTTCATAGATACAATCTGTGTGGCTAATCTTTTCGTAACGGAAGCGGAGAAGACAGCCAAATGAGTACAACCAATCAAAGCTTAATTCGTTTACCATAAGTCTTGAAACGAACTGGTTTCGGCAAAGCCTTGGTCTATCGTCTGATCAACGGTGGTAAGTTTCCTGCCTCTGTCAAAATTGTAACACGTGCAGTAGCTTTCGTCTAAAGTGAGACTGATGTCCGGATTCAGTCTGTTATCGAAACAAGGAGAAATAATGTTGCATAATTGAACTTAGGAGAGATTATATGAATATAGAATAATTTGTGAGCGAAGAAAATCATAAGTTTAATCTGGGGCAAGATGTTTTCTTTAAATTTTCGGACCAGGAATGATTTATGATTTACCCAATAACGAGTTTAATAAAGAAATCATATACTGCCACAGTCAGTATCTTATCGGAAATTAGAGGCAACCTTTAGACGCGATCACTGAGGTTGATGTTTTCGAGCATTTTCATGTATACGATACATGATTGTCGCTAATTAAATGGCCTGATGAAACTAGGGGTTTATCGAAACGGATAATTCGATATTAGATTGGGTTGAAAACCATTCTTTGAATTAATCTATATTTAGTACTATCTTGTGAATTGAGTTGTAGAACGATGATGCTACTTCTTGATTTACAAAAAACATTAATTTCATTTTAAATAACGGGTTAAATATTTCAATTAAAAATAAAGGGTTGTAACACCTCTTGAGAAATATATTATAAATCTTCGGTCGAGATTCGTCATTATAAAAGGGAATAATGTTAAACTATGAAAAATATATTTGTAAGTCGATTATGTTATATGCTTTATTTATTTTCTCTGACTATCAAATTTAAATAAAGATGATGTGACTTTGGAATATAAAATAAAAAGATTGAAGAAATAGTATGGTAGCAGAAGTTGCATTATTATTAATGAGAGAAACGGATTGCCTTTGGATTATCCTAACTTATATATGAGTGTTATTTCATGAACAAATAGCTATTCATTTTCAACAATGGAAGCGATAGCAAATGCTTTGCTTTTATTTAAAAAATATCATGCAGACATGAATGTGGATGTTTTTGATATGGTAAATCCTGATATCGAAAAACTTGTCTCGAAAAAAGGGCATTAATTCTAGTTAATGAGTACCCTTACTTACAGAAACGACGTAGAGAATGTTACAAGAATCATTAAAGAATAGCATATATCTTTACAAAAGAAAGTAGGAATAAATATCTCAACAAGCTGTAAGCTTTAGCTTCTTCATTAAAAATAAGGGCCAAAAGGCCCTTTTAGAATCAGTTCCATTCAAAATGGAATACATATCCATTTAATGTTAAAAAAGTTAGTGCCAAGATTAGAGTGATGATTCCGCCATTACCAAGGGCTTGAGCACGGAATAAATTAGTTAATTTAAGGATTGCAAACCAAAACCCAGACATGTTTTTTTTAGCTAAGGAGTATGATAATTCTCTGATCGCAGAGAATGTTATCAATATTATTGATGCGCCAATCAACATACTCGAAGATATCAACGACAAAGAAAGGTTTTTACCATATTCGCTTAATCCGTTCCAAAAACCTGAAACTGATACGGCTTGTTTTGATAATTCTATAATTTCTTGTGGAACATTTATGTTCAAATATTCATTTAATAAAAAAACAGAGCTTCCAGCTAAGACTAAGAAAAAAAATCTGAAAAAATCTGTCGTTTCAACCTCTTTCCTAATAACTAAAGCTATAATCCCAATTATCGATAATAGAGGAGAGAATAAGGCACCTGTTTTTAAAATTGGATATATTTCTTGATAATGTGTGAAAAAAGACCAGATAACAAATCCTATTCCTACAGTTAAAATGGCCGCTCCAGCCATAAAGGCACCTGCATCACCATTAGAGTTTTGCTTTGTATAATGATTGTTAATGGTTCGATTATTTATGACCTGAGTATTTTGAACATTATAACCACCACTATTTTTTTGGCTGACATTAGTATTTTCGGTATTGTTTTTGATGTTAAAATCCGCAAATTTGCCCATTTTTTATTCCATGTTAAACGAAGAAGTAATAATTTTACATCGATTGATTTGTAGATCATAGAAATTTCGTATTGGCATACAAAAGTTCTCTTTCCATGTGGCAATTAATTACATCCTAATTAAGCTAGGAGTTAGGAAGTTTATATTCGAAATTTTAAATCAATATTTTTCAATCATAGAACAGGAAAAGCAAGGCAACTTATGGAAGCGGGGCATCTCTGAGTTAGCTATTGATCAAATATAAAAATGTCTCAACAATTAAATCTGACAATTTATAAATTCTCATTTTTACCATTCATTAAAAATGGAGGGTTATATGGAGATTTTTTAGTTAAATTTTCAAAATGGCTATTTATATTGATTTTTTTGTATATATGATCATGATTACTTTTTGTATCTTGCTTTTAAATGCTGTTTCTCTTTCTGAGTTGAATGTGAACATGCTACGTTGTTCCACGACAGCATTTATTTTTTATTGCCAATGATAGTCTATCTATTATGTCTGATATTGAAACTTAGTAGATGGATTCACTTGTTTTTATATTCTTTAAAGGAGAGCAGTATCAAAAATAACTTTGCTACGGCGCTGGCGGCTAAAAATGATAAGATAGCGGCAATATATTAATTTTCAGGTGGTTTAATATTTTAAAAACATTAAACCCTATACTCTTTTTAATTGCAATAACGGATACTACTACTGCTGCTTATAGTGCTAAACTTAGAACTGTACTCCAATATACCATTCTTCTTGATAAAACAGTAAATAAAAAAGATAGTAAGATTTCCATAGCAATAGGAACAACAAATATGCAATAAACAGGTAAGTTTTTTGCAGTAATAATGTATATCATAAATAGTATGATTGTTGAGCTAACTGGGAGAAAATAACATTCTGATAAACAGAATTACTCCCAGAATGCCACTCTTGTTTTTTCGTGGTTGTAGCTGATTACATATAAACTCCATTGATGAATATTATTCTAACTATAAATGTTGGTAGTTCTTGTAATCGTAAAGACAAAGTAACCGCCTATAGGATGTGCTATTTTTGTCTGCACATTCTAACAAAAATGATTTGACTTCATCAGATGTCAATCTGTTTTCATAAAAACTATGAAATATACAATCATCTTTCTTTGATAAAGAAATTGTATGATTTGAAATTATTTTTGCAATAGTGTTGTGATCATTGCTACAATTATTAGCGGAGGTCCTTTCAAAATGATCTTCAAGTTTTCGCCTCTGTTGTTCTTTATAGATTTCGACGTTTTCTAACTCCGGGCAAATTTCACTAAAAGCAAAAATGGGGAAGAACTGAGAACTTTGTATTTTTTGTTTATTCAATAGTATAATTAACTGCTTATTAGCTTCTTCGACAATCTTGAAATAATCTTGCATCATTTCAGGTTTCGTTTGAAATTCATACTTGACCCTTTTATGTGAGCCAACAGCTAAAACCATTTGCCCATTTTTTAACTGATCTAAATCTTCAGTTATTTTTACTTCTATGTCGCCACCACTTTTAATCTCATTCCAAACCTTCTGAACTTTTCTTATATCCATCGCTGAAACTGGGAGGATAAGATTAGATAAACTTGAGAAAATGGATGTGTAATTGTCTGTTTTAATTTTGTTTATCCGTATAGTCGTTCCTGACCCAATGTATATATCATGCTCTGATATAGTAGTAGAAATTGAATCAGGTTCATATTCAACCAATAAAAAATTATTGCGAATCTTGTTGGCTAAAACGGAATTTGTGGGAACATAAGAAAAAATGGTTTTTAAAATTTGTTGAATATTTCTATCGCTAATACTATAACCTATAAAAATTACTGGGTTGTGTATGAATAATGAAAGCAACTGTGCTCGTATTAATTCATATTTGTTATCAAAATAGTTGTAGTCTTCTTCTGTAATCGTTAGTTCAGAAGGGGATGATACACAGCCATGTATTTTATAAACAGAGCCATAAGGATTACTTAGCAATATGCTATTGCCGATCAAAGGATCAAATTCAAAAAAATGCTCAATCAAAGTATCATAGTTAGTTGTAATAATCGAACCGATGTTTTTCCTCATTTTAATAAGCTCAGCTATTTCATCATTTTTCTCTTCTCTAATGGTCATGATGGATAATAGATGTGTAATATAAACCTTGAATCTGCTTAAATTAATTCCTTTATCCATTTCTCTATAAAAAATATCGTTTATCTCTTTGAATTTTCCATTTCTATCTTTAGATAAATTCGCATTAAATATTTTTTCTATTTCACTGGCAATTTTATCATACTTATATTCGCCATTAATTTGACATTTTGATTTAATATCCAGATATGTTTCTTTATCACCAGTGAGTTCGAAACAAATATGTGAAAGTAACCCATTCCAATCAAAGGAATTTGAAAGGTACCGCAAGCTAAACCCAGTTCCAATGAAGAGAACTGGATGATTTCGATAGTTTGCAATAAATTCTTGAATTTCCATCTTTCTCTTGCCTCATCGCCTTGATTTTTGCAAATTATTTTATAAGTGAGATATTGCTTATTATTGCTCCTAAGTATAAGTATTGTCTAGTATAAATCATTGTAAATTATAAATATTCTTGCTAAAAGTTGAGGTAACCACGTAAATGATATTGTGTGTAACTATAAAATAGTTAAAGGTTTAGGTACTCTTTATATATGAAAATTATTTTTTCTTTAAGCATTTAACTGCGTAATGAAAGGATATATCTTCAAGCCCATCATTTGTTTTAATATAGAAACATGTTGTACCGTGTATTGATTTACCGACTGTAATTCCCAGGAAACCATTTGAAGTTTTATTTTCCCATTCGTCATGGTTTTTTAGCAGACCTAAGATGAAATCATAATTTTCACCATTAATTTCATCACCGATATTTGTGACCGAAATTATATTTTTGACTCTGGTTATGATATCAGACTTCTTTTTATAGATTTCCTTGTTGATTAAATAAGACATATATATTCAACTTCTCCATTCAAGTAACAAAGCTAAGTTCTCCATCATGTTTAATACACCATGAAAACTAAGTTTACAAATTAAAAATGACAAAGAATTATTTTTTTATTTCAGTTAGCCCTGAAATTTTTTTGTGTAAAAACAGATAATTATATTGATTTTTGAGTTGATTATTGATTTTGAATTGTATAGCATGATAATATTAACGCATTGGTGATAAATTCGTTTAAATCCATTTGATTTCAATGGTTTGTGCTATATCTCACAACTTCAAAGTTTGTAGACACCTATAATGAATCTTGGTGCGGGACTACATTCCAATTGCTTAGAGATTTCTTTGCAGGGCACAGCTGGTTTGGTAACCTAAGGTGAATATTTTTTCATAGCTTACCTACACTGATGAACGACTTTTATGTGGGTTATGCTAAGGATTTTGACAGTAACTAAACAAGATCCTGAACGATGGACTATGTGATTCACCATGATGAGAAGTAACGAACTTAACACTTTTCAATTGACTGCATTAAGTAGACTTTTTTCGGCCTCCGTCTTTAGCGAGATAGCGAAAAGAGGGCAGTCTCCTATGTTTGCTCGTTATATCCGGGAGACCGAGATTTTTGACCATGCAGATACACTTGGGATTACCGTTGGTGAAGCCTTCAATGAGGCATTTGCCTTACTTAGACAAACAGGCTTGCGGAATGAGTATGTTTATCGTTCTGCACTCACACACAATCTTTTGCTTGGGAAGCATTCATTAAGAACTGCCTGTATGCTTAATGAATTCAGAATCGGCTCTTGTAAAGCTGATCTCATCATTCTCAACGGGACTGGAACGGTTTACGAAATAAAATCCGAAAGGGATTCCTTAAGCCGTCTACAAAATCAAATAATAAACTACCGTAAAGCATTTGGGAAAATCTATGTAATAGCAGGTTCAGAGCATATAGATGATGTGCTGAAAAAAACTGAATCTACCATTGGGGTATTGAGTTTAACCCGATGGAATCGAATCTCTACTATAAGAGAAGCTGAAGAAGTCTTAGACTTTATATGCCCTGTAACAATCTTTGAGTCATTGAGAATTAATGAGGCGAAAATTATTGTTTCCGAGTTAGGTATAAAAATCCCCGACTTACCGAATACCCAAATGCATGGTTTCTTAAAAGAAGAATTTAGCGGCCTACCACCTGTTTCTGTATATAATTTAATGCTAAAAACTTTAAAGGAAAGCAGAAGTTTACTTTCTTTAAGAGAGTTGATTCTCAACTTACCAAAGTCTTTACAACCAGCGGCACTTTCTATTCAGCTTCGCTCCAAGGATCATGAGCGATTAATTAACACTATGCAGCTTCCTCTTAATGAGGCATTGTTATGGGAGTGACAAACTATGTACTATCCTTATTTTCGTGGGAAACAATTTGAGCTGTTGGCTATTAGAGACACTGCTAATGTAATGGCTGAGGCAGGTTTTACTCCAATAATAGAGCCTGTGAGAGAGGCTCTCAATGGCCTTGAGCGAACACTGAAAACAATAAAGGAAAATGATGGTAAGGCTGTTGTCATCGTTAATCCGGCATGTGGTGATCACTCTACCGATGGAGAAAGTATAGCTCAATTATTAAAAAAAGAATTTAGTAAGTATGAAAATATTTCTGTAGGAATACTCCTTGATAAGAGTATGACTATTGCTAAGGTTGATAACCTCCTTCATTCAGATCTCGTTCATGAAGTCACCTTTATTCATGCCGGGTTTGATGAGCCAAAAGCTTTACATGAAAGATTTGGGGATGGATACAAACATGTATTTATTTCTAACTATTGTTCTAAAGCTTATCGAAAACATTTTTCGGGTTCAGAAAGGATTTTAATTAAAGATGGCTTTGAAAAAAGACGAAACGCTGACCATCCCGATTCTGAGTTCTTTTCAGATCTTCATCTTAATTATGAAGAAGAGGGTATGAATGGTTTTGGTGATTTCTTAATAGTTGGTGATGAATTTAGTGAGTCCGGTGGCCCTGCGTATGCTGTTGCTATTCATCTTACTTATATTAATACGAAGCATGAAGATGAAATGTACATCTATCATTTTGTTTCGAAAACACGTGATACACCGACAGATCCAGCAGGTAAGTTCGCACAGTCCCTTGATAAATTAATGGCTGCTTTAAATTCAGGCAAATCCATGTTGCTTGAAACGTCGGCTATCAAAGAATTTAGACGATTACATAATCCGAGTCACTTCCCTGGTTTAGGTACAGTAAAAAAATTGTCTATGATTCACCATATAGAAACCCTAGCCGATTTCATGGATGGTAAATAATATGATCAAATACTGCTGTGCGAGCTGTTTTGGGGATAATGGTTTAAAGAAAAATATCATACCTTCACTTTCCCCAGATTTTGGCGATTGTTCGTATTGTGGTACCAAAGGTATTGAGATTATTGAGCCTCATGCTTTGTTTGATCATTTTAGTTCATTGATAAACATCTACGAAAATCATCCGGATGGTATGAGTCTAGTTGCACATTTGAAAGAGGATTGGAAGCTATTTTCACATCCTCTTTTAGATGAGGCTCATGCCAAAGAGTTATTAGGTGATATACTTGATGATGGGAATGTTGTTAGAAAAACCTTCGTACTTTCTGATGATTATAAGAGTGAATCTCTCGCATTATGGGATCATCTTTGTCAGGAACTCATGTATGAAAATAGATATTTTCTGAATAAATCACTTGATACAGATAGGCTTGGCGAGTTATTAAGTTTCCTTGCTTTAGATGATTTTTCTAAAACTTGGTATCGAGCCCGCATTTATGCAGACGATGCGGCTTTTACGATAGACAAAATGGGGGCTCCCCCCAAGAGATTAGTTAGTCATGGGAGAGCGAATCCTACTGGTATACCGTATTTATATCTTGGATCTAAACCAGATACAGCTTTGTCTGAAATTCGACCTCATACAGGTGACAGAGCTTGTGTCGCAGATTTTATTCTAAAAGATAACTTGACTCTAATAGATCTAAGAAACCCTCGTGAAACCGTTTCACCTTTTTTATTAACCGATCCAAGTGAAATGGGTAAAATGCTTGCAGATATACCTTTTCTTGAACGACTTGGTTATGAACTAACAAGACCTGTATTACCTAAAAGTGCAGCCCTTGATTATATTCCAAGTCAATATATATGCGAATTTATTAAGAAAACTGGCTTTCATGGAGTACTTTATAGCAGTTCTGTAAGTGAAGGAATCAATCTTGCTCTTTTTGATCCGTTAAATGCGACTGGAGGCAATGTAAATATTTATGATATAGATAAAGTCGAAGTTAGTGTAAGCAAACAAGATTAATATACTCTTTGTTCGATCATCACCAATCGGTACTGATGGTATCATGCCCAACATGATATGTTTTACTCTCTTAAGATCATAAGGATAGTTGCGATGTTCGAGTCCGGCCTTCGCACCATTTAGCATTAACCGTTCATTTATCCTATTTAGTGCCTAAAAAGCATGAATCCCGAACCTGCTACGCCCTCAAATAATCGCGCAACATAAGCGCATAATCCCCCCGCTGATTCACAGCAAAAACCATCACCGCGCTTTACTCCCCCTCAAAACTCCGCAAGATCCATCAGGCCCACTCCCAGCCACACGGGCATACTCATTCCCCAGAGAGGATGCTATGCCAGTAAACAAAAACCATCACCGCGAGACCTACCGCAAGCGCTTTGACAAAGTGTTCGACTACATCGAACGCCATCTTGATGAAGCGCTGCTGCTGGAGCAACTGAGTGAAGTGGCGCACTTTTCGCCGTACCACTTTCACCGCCAGTTCAGCGCCTGGTGCGGCATGCCGCCGGGGCGTTACATCCAACTGATGCGGCTCAAACGGGCGTCGTACCGGCTGGCATTCAATCCGCACGAGAAAATCATTGAGATTGCGCTCGATGCCGGTTTTCAGCATGCCGAATCATTCAGTCGCGCCTTTAAACAGGTATTTGACGTGACGCCGAGTGAATTTCGTCAGCAGCCGGTGTGGATTACCTGGCATCAGCGCATGCCTCAGCCACCCGTCAAACGGAGAGAGAGTATGTCAGTTGAGATTAAAATGTTTCCCACCACGCCGGTGGCGATGCTCACGCATCACGGCGATCCGCAGCGCATCAAC
>Ga0308167_1003739_pt1 | contig 11764 bp, 12 predicted proteins | sample PhyCR1_2_FD_202138 | JGI IMG/M metagenome (GOLD analysis project Ga0308167, IMG submission 202138) | Phyllosphere microbial communities from UC Gill Tract Community Farm, Albany, California, United States - DLSLRC.R1 | ecosystem: Host-associated > Plants > Phyllosphere > Unclassified | place... | reverse complement strand
GCGCCTTGAGCGAATCCAGGTACAGCTGCTGGATGTTGTCCGGGCTCGGCTTCATCGCCACCTGGTACTGGTAGTAGCGCTGCAGGCGGTTGGGGTTCTCGCCGTAGCGGCCGTCGGTCGGGCGGCGCGAGGGCTGCACGTACGCGGCGTTCCAGCTTTCCGGACCGATCGAGCGCAGGAAGGTGGCCGGGTGGAACGTACCGGCACCGACCTCCAGGTCCAGCGGCTGGATCAGCACGCAGCCCTGCTGTGCCCAATACTGGTTGAGGGTCTGGATCAGGCCCTGGAAAGTGATCGGAACGCTCTTCGTGACGGACATGCGGCGGATTCTTGCCTGCAGGAGGGGTGCGCTAGTATAGCGACCGACCGCACGGGCCTTCCGTGCCTTGGGGAATTGGAGGATGGATCCACGCCTGCCCGCGGCCATTGCCCGTGTTCCTGCGCCGGCCGTGCCCCTGCCGCACGGCCGCCTGGACTTCGACCAGGTCGCTGCAGCACTGGTCGCCGATGGCCTGGTCGCCCCTGCCGATCTGGAGCGGATCCGCTTCTCCGCCCCGGGCGCACGCAATGCCAGCGAGGTCCATCCACTGGTTCTGCTGGCCAACCTGAAGCTGGGCGCCAGCGGCGGCGGTGAACTCGGCCTGGAGCGCCTCAGCGAATGGCTGGCCCAGCGCGCGGGCGTGCGCTACCTGCGGGTGGACCCGACCCGGGTCGACGTCTCGGCGGTCACCGCCCTGGTCTCCCATGCCTATGCACGCCGCCACCGCTTCCTGCCGCTGGCCGTGGACAGCGAGCGCGTGCTGGTCGCCACCAGCGAGCCGCTGGCCCAGGAGTGGCTGCGCGACCTGCAGCACCTGAGCCGCCGCCGGATCGAGCTGGCGATGGTCAACCCGCTCGACCTGCACCGCTACACCATGGAGTTCTACGGGGTCACGCGCTCGGTACGCGGCGCCCGCGGCGATGTCCGGGGCGAGGCCAGCAGCACCCTGCCCAGCTTCGAGCAGCTGGTCGAGCTGGGCCGCGCCGGCGACGTCAACGCCGACGACCAGCACATCGTGCACATCGTGGATTGGCTGCTGCAGTACGCCTATGAGCAGCGCGCCTCGGACATCCACCTGGAGCCGCGCCGCGACATGGGCCGCATGCGCTTCCGCATCGATGGGGTGCTGCACAAGGTGTTCGAGGTGCCGCCGGCGGTGATGACCGCTGTGGTCAGCCGGATCAAGGTGCTGGGCCGGATGGACCTGGCCGAGCGTCGCCGCCCGCAGGATGGCCGCATCAAGACCCGCTCGCCCGGTGGGCGCGAGGTGGAAATGCGCCTGTCGACCATGCCCACTGCGTTCGGCGAAAAGTGCGTGATGCGCATCTTCGACCCGGATGCCGCCTTCAAGAGCATCGACCAGCTGGGTTTCAGCCCGCAGGAAGCGGCTGGCTGGAGCGCCCTGGTCGAGCGCCCGCACGGCATCGTGCTGGTCACCGGGCCGACCGGCTCGGGCAAGACCACCACCCTGTATTCCACGCTGAAGCGGCTGGCCACACCGGACGTGAATGTCTGCACGGTGGAAGACCCGATCGAAATGATCGCGCCGGAATTCAACCAGATGCAGGTGCAGACCAACATCGATCTGGACTTCGCCAGCGGCGTGCGCACCCTGCTGCGGCAGGACCCGGACATCATCATGATCGGCGAGATCCGCGACCTGGAGACCGCGCAGATGGCGGTGCAGGCCTCGCTGACCGGCCACCTGGTGCTGTCCACCCTGCACACCAACGATGCGCCCTCGGCGATCACCCGCCTGCTGGACCTGGGGGTGCCGCACTACCTGCTCGCCTCCACCCTCAACGGAGTATTGGCCCAGCGCCTGGTGCGCACCCTGTGCACCCACTGCAAGGTGCCCGCGGTGCTCTCGGCCGAGCAATGGGCGGTGTTGGCTGATGCCGATGCGGCATTACCTGAGGCACCCACGCCATATGCACCGGTCGGCTGCATCGACTGCCGGCGCACCGGTTTTCTCGGGCGCGTGGGCCTGTATGAGTTGCTGCCATTGGGTTCCAGCCTGCGCCGGCACATCCGCGCGGACATGGATCTGGCCGCCTTCAACCGTGCCGCACGTGCTGAAGGGGTACGAACCCTGCGCCGCGCAGGGCTTGAAAAGGTAGCGGCAGGGCTGACTACAATCGAGGAAGTCCTCTCGGTCCTGCCTCCCCCGGATGAATTCCGCCCCGTTCCTGATTCTTGAAACCGGCCAACCCGTCGCCTCGCTGCGCCGCTACGGGCGGTTTTCGCACTGGATCCGGGTCGCGGCCGGGCTCGACGCCGACGAGACCGTGGTGGTCGATGTCGAGCACGGCGGCACCCTGCCCAGCCACCGCGATTTCGCCGGCGTGATCGTCAGCGGCTCGGCCGCCTATGTCACCGACCGCGCTGACTGGAGCGAGCGCAGCGCGCAATGGCTGCGCGATGCCGCCCACGACGACCGCCCGGTGTTCGGCATCTGCTACGGCCACCAGCTGCTGGCCCACGCGCTGGGCGGCGAAGTCGCCTACAACCCGGCGGGCCGCGAATCGGGCACGATCGAGCTGGCGCTGGATCCGTCAGCGATCGACGATCCGCTGTTCAGTGGCCTGCCCGCGCGCTTCCCGGCGCACGCCACCCACCTGCAGACGGTCCTGCGCGCCCCCGAGGGCGCGGCGATCCTGGCGCGCTCGGCGCAGGACAACTGCCACGCCTTCCGCTGGGGCGCGCATGCCTGGGGCGTGCAGTTCCACCCCGAGTTCGCCACCCACCACATGCGCGGCTATGTCCGCGCCCGCGCCGAGTGCATCCGCCAGCACGGCGGCTGCGCGCGCCGCGTCGCCCGCGAGGTCAGCGCCGCGCCGCTGGCCCGCCAGCTGCTGCGCCGTTTCGTCCGCCAGGCGCGCAACGCCTGAGGCCAGCACCGGCAAGGCACCGGGCGCAACGCAGCGTCCGCGCCGCGCTGGGCGGCCTTCAGGTCACGCGCCGGGAAAACAGGGATAATCGACGGCAATCGGGCGTTCGCGCCTCCTCCCCTGTCCCCGGAATGTTATGAGCGAGATTCGCAAGCTGCCGGCCTCCGCCGGCGCGGAATGGCTGGTGTCGGGTTTCACCCTGCTGCGCAAGGCGCCGCTGGCGCTGGGCCTGCTCGGCGTGATCTGGGCCGTGGCCGCGTTGCTGGTGATGTCGCTGGCGATGGTGAGCCCGGCGCTGAGCACACTGGCGCAGCTGTTGATGGCGCTGGCCGGCCCGTTGTTCTTCGGTGGCCTGGTCTGGGCCGTGCGCGAAGTGGACCAGGGGCGCGTTGCACAGCCTGCGCACCTGCTGCAGGGGCTGCATGAAGGCCGCGCCCTGAACCTGCTCGCCTCGCTGCTGCCGCAGCTGGTGGCCGGCCTGTTCCTGGGCGTGCTGCTGCTGGTGCTGATCGGTAGCAGCGGCCTGCAGCACCTCAGCGAGGTGATGGTCCAGCTCAACACGATCAGCCAGTCCGGCGCGCAGCCGGACCCGGCGCAGATCGAAGAGTTGATGGCGAGCCTGCCGGCGATGCGCATCCTGCTGTGGCTGGCGCTGGTGGTGGTCACCTTCCTGGCCATGGCGCTGGCGCTGTTCACCCTGCCGCCGCAGGTGATGTTCGAGCACCGCAACGGCCTGCAGGCGATGCGCCTGAGCCTGCGCGCCTGCCTGCACAACGTGCTGGCGATGGTGGTGTTCTTCCTGCTCGCCTTCGTGGCGGTGTTTGCGATCTACTTCGGCGTGATGCTGGTGGCCCTGATCGCGCAGCTGATCGGCGGCACCATGCTCGCCCTGTTCGTCGCGCAGCTGCTGCTGATGGGGGTGGTGATGCCGGTGTTCGCCGGTGCCATCTACACCGCGTGGAAGCAGATGTTCGGCCAGCAGGGTCCGCAGACCCCGCCGCCGATGCCCGGCCCGAACAACGTTTTCGCGGCCTGATCAAAACAAAACCCCGGCCAAGGCCGGGGTTTTTGTTTGTGCCTCACTCCGGCTGTGCTTTCCCACCGGGGCGTGGCACCAGCCAGCGTGCCGCATGGATGCCCAGTTCGTAGAGCAGGCACATCGGAATGGCCAGCATCAGCTGCGAGACCACGTCCGGCGGCGTCAGCACCGCGGCCAGCACGAAGATGCCGACGATCGCGTAGCCGCGGCCTTCCTTGAACTGCTGCGGCGTGATCCAGCCCAGCAGCACCAGGATCACCATCGCCACCGGCAGCTCGAAACTGGTGCCGAAGGCGAAGAAGATCGCCAGCACGAAATCCAGGTAAGCCGTTGCGTCCGGAGTGATCGCGATCACCTCCGGGCGGAACGTGGTCAGGAAGTGGAACACCGCCGGCAGCACCAGGAAGTACGCGAACGCGCAGCCCAGATAGAACAGCAGGACCGACGAGGCCAGCAACGGCACGGCCAGGCGTTTTTCGCGGGCATACAGGCCCGGTGCCACGAACGACCACAGCTGGAACAGCAGCCACGGCACGGCGATGAACACCGCTACGAGGAAGGTCAGCTTCAACGGCGCGAAGAAGGCACCCGCAGGATTGGTCGCGATCATCGTCTGCCCGTTCGGCAGCTGCGAGATCAGCGGTTCGGCGACCATCGCGTAGATCTGACGCGAGAACGGCATCAGCCCCAGCAGCACCACGCCCAGGCCGATCAACGCGCGCACCAGGCGCGCACGCAGTTCAATCAGGTGTTCGACCAGCGAGCTCTCGCTGCTTTCATGCTCGCTCATCGCGGTGCCTCGTCGTTGGGCGGCGTGGGCGTGGGCGCAGGCGCCGCGGTATCCGTCGATGGCGGCAGCGGTGCCGACACGTCCGCACGGGGCGCACTGCCATCGATCCCGGGCGGAGCCATCGCATCGCGCGGCGGCTCGACCTCATCGGTCGCCACCGCATGCTGGGCCACGCTGGCCGGAGAACCCGGCGCCGGGCCGGTCATCACCGGCGCGTCGTCCGCGGCGGCAACACCCTCGCCGTGACGCGCCACGTCCTGGCGCATCTGCTCAGCCTCGCGGCGCACCGCTTCGCCGCTGGCGCGCAGCTGCGACTCGGTATCGCGTACCGAAGACTTCACATCATCGAACTGGCGCTTGATCTCTTCGGCATGCAGCTCGCGCTCAAGCTCCTGCTTCACCGAATCCCACTGGTTGCGGGCACGGCGCACCCACAACCCGGCGAAGCGGGCCGCCTTGGGCAGCCGCTCGGGGCCGAGCACGACCAGGGCCACCACCGCGATGACCAGCAGTTCACTGAAACCGATATCGAACACGCCAAGCCGCCCGGATCAGCGCGGGTCGCGGTCGTGCTCGGTCTGCGACGTCGTCGTCGAGTCCTGCGGACGCGAGCTGTCGCTGAGCTGCGCGTTCGGCTTGTCCTCGTCGCGCATGCCCTTCTTGAATTCCTTGACGGCGCTGCCAAGGTCCTTGGCGCCGCTGGTCAGTTTCTTGGTGCCGAACACCAGCAGAACGATGACCAGCACGACCAACCAATGCCAGATGCTGAAAGTGCCCATGAGCCGCTCGCGTTACGTAGTGATCAGACGGTTGAGCATAGCGCACCGGCGGTAAGCCGGCGCGCGTGACGAAAGTCAGTTGCCGTCCAGCGATTCGGTACGGACTTCACCGTCACCGACCGGCTGGAAGCCCTGCTGCGGGGCCGGCTGTGCCGGCACGGACTGCAGCGGGGCGGTGGTCGCGCCGGCAGCGGCCGGGGCCGGTGCCTGTTCAGGTCGAACCGGCACGGTGGCCGCGCGCGGCGCCGGGGCGGGGGCCGGGGCACTGCCTGCGGTCCCGCGCTTCTCGCGGGCGGTGTAGGTGGCTTCTTCCAGGCGATCGCGGAAGGCGACCACGTCCACCGACGGCGGCTCGCCGACGCGGCCTTCGAACACCATGCGCGGCGTGGTGTTGCTGCCGTAGGCATCCAGATTGGCGGCATCGTCGATCTGCAGCACGGCGCCATCCAGCGCCACACCGGCGAACAGCCCGCGGGCGCGCGACCAGGACCAGATTTCGGCCTTCAACTGGCCATCGGTGGCGGCCGCGGCGTTGCGGCCGACAGGACCGGCTGCGACACCGGCATCGGCGCCCAGGGTGAATTTGCCGTTGACGAGATTGTCCAGGCTGCGGTCATTGCGGAACACCAGCACCACGTCGGAGGACTGCACACCGGCCTGGAAGCCGATGCTACCGCCGGTGAGCTTCACGAACACCGGGTTGGACCAGCTGCCGTCGGGCGTCTTGACCGACATCAGACCGTGGCCGCGGCGGCCACCGATCACCAGGCCAGCTTTGATGGTGTCAGGGATGACGACGACCGCGCGACCTTCGTCGAGCAGCTTGTCGGGGATTCCCTGCTCGGGGATGCCCTGGATTTCATTCAGGACGCGCACGGCATTGCGGGCGCGCTGGTCCTCCTGTGGCCCGGCCATGGCCTGGGTCGACAGCAGGCTGGCGGTGATCAGCAGTACAAGGCTGAGGCGGCGCATGGGTGGGCTCCAGAAAGTCGATTCATACAAGATAGCGGCACGTTCGACCGGGGTCGATACGCTTCTGGACGTTAGAAGCCCGGCGATGAATCGGCAATGAGTATTCCGGGCTATCGATATGCCTGCTGGATCGTGTTCATCATCCAAATCCATCCCGCCAATCGCGCAGACCTGCGAGAATGGCGACATGCTCGACGCACCCGACACCGCCGTGCTGGCGGTCAATCTAGGCACGCCCGAGACGCCAACCGCCCCGGCGGTGCGTCGCTACCTGGCTGAGTTCCTCAGCGATCCGCGCGTGGTCGCGATTCCGCCACTGTTCTGGAAACCCTTGCTGTACGGGCTGATCCTGCCATTGCGCAGTGGTCGTTCGGCCGCCAAATACGCCCAGGTCTGGCTGCCGGACGGCTCCCCGCTGATGGTCTACACCCGCCGGCTGGCCGAGGCCATGCAGGGCCTCATGCCGGACCTGCGGGTGCGTCATGCGATGCGCTACGGCGCGCCGGCGCTGCCGGCCGAGCTGGATCGGCTGGCCGCCGAGGGCATCAAGCGGATCGTGGTGCTGCCGCTGTATCCCCAGTATTCGACCACCACCACCGCCTCCATCGAGGACCAGGTGCGCCAGTGGCAGCCGGCACATCCCGGCGTCACCGTGACCCTGGTGCGCGATTACGCGGTCGATCCGGACTGGGTCGCCGCCGTCGCCGGCAGCATCCGCCAGTGGTGGGAGCACCACGGTCGCGGCGAGAAGCTGGTGTTCTCTTTCCATGGCATCCCGCAGCGCCTGGCCGATGCCGGCGATCCGTATCCGCAACGCTGCGAGGCCAGTGCGCGGGCGATCGCGCAGGCCCTGGAGCTGACCGACGATGCCTGGCAGTTGACCTACCAGTCGCGGTTCGGCCGTGAGAAGTGGCTGCAGCCCTATGCCGAGCCCACCCTGTGGGCAATGGCAGACAGCGGCGTGCGCAGCATGGACGTGGTCTGCCCTGGCTTTGCCACGGACTGCCTGGAAACGCTGGAGGAAGTGGCGATGGGCTTTACCGAAACCGTGGCCCAGCGCGGCGCGACCATGCGCTACATCCCCTGCCTCAACGATGCGCAGGCGCATGCACTGGCGCTGTCGCGACTGAGCATCGCGGCGCTGGCATGACCCTGCAGCCGTTCTCCCTGGCGGTTGCCGGCAGCACCGTGGCCGGGCTGCGGTCGCCTGTGAGCGGTGGCCTGCGTGTGCTGGCGCTGCACGGCTGGCTCGACAACGCGGCCAGCTTCGTGCCGTTGGCCGCGCAGCTGCCCGGGCTCGAGCTGGTGGCGATCGATCTGCCCGGGCACGGCCACAGCGCGCATCTGCCGCCCGGCACGCAATACAACACACCCGGTGCGATCTGCCATGTCCTTGAAGTCGCCGATGCGCTGGGCTGGGATCGCTTCGTGCTGCTCGGCCATTCGATGGGCGCGGGCATCGCCAGCCTCACCGCGGCAGCCGCACCGGAGCGCGTGGAGCGCCTGATCGCGATCGAGGCGCTCGGCGGCCTGCGCGGTCCGGAGAATGAGACAGCACAGCGTCTTCGCGAACACGTGCGCGCCGCGCGTGCACTGTCCACCCGCAGGCTGCGTGTGTTTCCCGATCTGGCTGCGCCGATCCGCGCCCGCATGATGGCCAACCAGCTCAGCGAGCCGTGCGCGCGCCTGCTGGTCGAACGTGGCGTCAAACCGGTCGAGGGCGGGTACAGCTGGTGCAGCGATCAACGCCTGACGCTGCCCACCGCGATGCGCCTGAGTGAGGCGCAGATCGACGACCTGCTCGCCGCGATCGAGTGCCCGACCCAGGTGATCTACGCCACGCCGGCGCAGCCGTATTACCCCGAGCCGCTGCGCAGCCAGCGCATCGGGCTGCTGCGCGAAGGCCGCCTGGCCGTGTTCCCGGGCACCCATCACCTGCACATGGAGCACCCGCAGGTGGTGGCCGAGGTGATCCAGGGCTTCCTCGCCGGGTAAGCCTGCACGGTGCGACACACGGTCGCACTCAACTTATCCCGGCAGCGACCGATACCGAGGGTGCAGGCGATTTTCTCGACTGCACTGTCGTCGCTTGCTCCGCCGTTGCGAAGCCGCGCATCACCCAGGCTTCCAGGGAACGTCGTCGCAATGCCGGATTGGCCGTGCCATCGCCCACAGGACCGGGCCATGCCGGCGGTGATCGCCACCGCCGACGCGGCGTTCGCTGTGTGCTCCCTACGCGCCTCCCTGCTTCCTTTCGCTGCTGCGCCCACCGGATCGCCGGTGAGGGGTGCGGCACCCGCCTGTGCGCGCGAGCGCCGCAGGATTTCTGCTTTCTGATGATTCTGGAGCCGCCATGTCCGCCCTTCCCGTTGCCTCGACCCGCCCACCCGATCTGCTGCGCACGCACACGTCCCGACCGTTCGCGGACGCGGCCTGTCTGATCACCGCGGGGCTGCTGATCGCCGCGGCCGTGATCGCTGCGGTCTGGCAGCGGCAGCCCTGGGCGCTGCTTCCGGTCGCCATCGCGGGGCTGCTGCTGGGCCTGGTGGCGCTGCGTGTGAGGCAGCAGGGTCATGCCCTGCGGCAGGCAGAGACGCGAGCGCTTTCGCTGGGCACAGAGGCGGCGCGCGCGCAGGCGCGCGACAGCGTCGACCACGCCCACGATGCCCAGGTGCGGCAGGCGCTGGATGTCTCCCGCACGGCGATGATGATTGCCGACAACGACCACGTGATCCGCTACGTCAACCAGTCGGTGGTGACGCTGCTGCGCAACCAGCAGGCCAGTCTGCGCGAGGCCTTCCCCGATTTCGACGCCGAGCGCCTGGTCGGCAGCAGCATCCACCGTTTCCATGCCAACCCGGACCGTATCCGCGGCATCCTCAACACCCTGATGGCCACCCATCATGGCCGCGTGCGGATCGGCCCGGTGCATTTCGCCCAGGTGGTGACGCCGGTGTTCGATGCGCAGGGCCAGCGCCAGGGCTTCGCGGTGGAGTGGCATGACCGTACCCACGAGCTGCTGCTGGAGAACGCCGTGGCCGACATCGTCGAGGCGGCCAGCAAGGGCGACCTCGATCGTCGCCTGCAGGCCACCGACGGCGGCGCCGGCTTCCTCAATGGCCTGACCGGCGGCATCAACCAGTTGCTGGACAGTGTTGGTGGTACGGTCGGCGAGATCCGCCGCATGCTTTCCGCGCTGGCCGACGGCGACCTGGGCCAGCGCATGCGCGGCGACTTCCACGGCTCGTTCCAAGCCATGCAACGCGATGCCAACGCGACCGCCGAACAGTTGACCGCGATGGTCGAGCGGATCAAGCGGTGCACCGGCTCTATCTCGCTGGCCGCCAGCGAGATCGCCAGCGGCAACGATGACCTCTCCGAGCGCACCGAACGCCAGGCCGCACATCTGGAGGAAACCGCCGCCTCGATGGAAGAGCTGACCTCGACCGTCCGCCAGAACGCCGAGCATGCGCGCCAGGCCAGCGCGCTGGCCCACGGCGCACATGACGTCGCCACGCGCGGCAGCCAGGTGGTGGGCCAGGTGGTGACCACCATGGACGCCATCCAGAGCGCCTCCCACCGGATCGGTGACATCACCCGGGTGATCGACGGCATCGCCTTCCAGACCAACATCCTGGCACTCAACGCGGCGGTGGAAGCCGCGCGCGCCGGCGAGCAGGGCCGGGGCTTCGCCGTGGTGGCCAGCGAAGTGCGCAGCCTGGCGCAGCGATCGGCCGAAGCGGCCAAGGAGATCAAGGGCCTGATCGAGGCCTCCGTGGAGCAGGTCGCCGAGGGCGCGCGCCTGGTGCAGGACGCCGGGCAGACCATGGGCGAGATCGTCACCCGCGTCGCCAGTGTCAGCGGCATCATGGCCGAGATCTCTTCTGCGTCGCAGGAGCAGGCGGCCGGCATCGACCAGGTCAACCAGACCGTGGCGCAGATGGACGATGCCACCCAGCAGAACGCGGCGCTGGTCGAGGAAGCCAGTGCTGCGGCGCGGTTGCTGGAAGCGCAGGCCGCCGACCTGACCCAGGCGGTTGCGGTGTTCCGCCATCAGGAACAGGCCTACCGCGCGGCCGCAGTGGCCTGATCGGCGTCAGTCCAGCACGCGCCGCGGCGCGTCCTGCAGTCAGGCGGCGATGCGTTCGACCGCCTGGCTGAAGGCATCGCGATCGTTGCGCTCGGTGACTTCGCCCCATTGCCGCGTCGCCAGTATGTTCTGCTGGCGAACAGCGCCTGCCTGGATACCACCAGGTGCACGCCGGCGGCCTCTGCATGGCCGGCATCCAGGCTCGGACGCCACGCACTGACCTGCATGCCGACTGCCGAGCCGATCCGCAAGACGCGCTGGCGGATCCCGCCCAGACCGGGCAGCCCCAGGCGTGCGCCGTGCAGATCACGACCGACGCTCTGCTGCCACGGTCCTTGCTCACGCAGCGCGTTCGCCTCCGGCACCAGATGCCGCATCACCGACAGGATCAGCACCCAGGTCAGTTCCACGGCCGGTTCGGGATGGCTGTCGGTTCCGCACACGACCACGCCTTGCGCCTTCGCGGCGGTGATCGGCGTGCGCATGCGCATCACCCCTGTGTCCCGGCATCCTGCGAGTGCGGTCACCAGCGCATCCCCGGTGTGGGGCGTCGTCGGCGTACGTATCTGCACGGCATCGCCGGCGTGCATATCTGCACGGCATCGCCGAGCCGGTACCAATCGGCGGACGAGATCGCCACGCCCGGGTAGTCGTCGAGAATCACGCAGGCCAGCGGCATGCTTGGGTAGTCGTCGAGAATCACGCAGGTCAGCGGCGTGGAGTTGTCCGTCATCAGCAGCCATGACGGTACGTCTGCATGGCGACGTGCTTTACAGACAGCTGCGCCAGACACCGGCAGGGCGTGCCTGGTTGCCGGAAGGCGGCGGAGCCAGGCGCTGAATCGCGGACAAAAAGAAAACCCCGCTGCGTGAGCAGCGGGGTTTTCGGGTAAAAACCCTGGCGATGACCTACTCTCGCATGGCTTAGGCCACACTACCATCGGCGCAGCTGCGTTTCACTTCCGAGTTCGGGATGGGATCGGGTGGTGCCACAGCGCTAATTTCACCAGGGAGACAGTTGGAGCGTCGCCATCCTAAAGAAACGGATAAGGCGCCTGCCTCTCGTAAGTCTTGTGACGTAGCGTGCACTTGGGATCTATCGACATGTCATGTCGGCCAAGGCAACTTGAGGTTATATGGTCAAGCCACACGGATCATTAGTAT
>Ga0308167_1003738_pt1 | contig 11765 bp, 6 predicted proteins | sample PhyCR1_2_FD_202138 | JGI IMG/M metagenome (GOLD analysis project Ga0308167, IMG submission 202138) | Phyllosphere microbial communities from UC Gill Tract Community Farm, Albany, California, United States - DLSLRC.R1 | ecosystem: Host-associated > Plants > Phyllosphere > Unclassified | place... | reverse complement strand
CGCGTCGAGCCACCGGGACGTCATCGCCCTGCAGGGATCGGCCGGGTACGGGCGTGCCCGGCTGCTCGTCCGCGACCGCGGTGAGCCGCTCGGCTTCGTCGAGACCGAGATCACCGAACGCCGTCGCATCGGCGGCACGATCGACGTCCGTGCGCTGCAGCGCGCGATCCGGCCCATGCCGGCCCCCGAGCGTCGGCCGGCAGCAGGTCTGGTGCTGCCGTCCGTCACCGTGGTGCTCTGCACGGACGGCGCCGCCGGCACGACCATGCGCTCGGTGCTGGCGAACCGGTACCCCGACTTCGACGTCGTGGTCGTCTCCCGCGGTGCCGACGACGAGGGCGTGGCGACGGTCGACATCGGCGGACGCCGGGTCACCACCATCGCTGCGCCGGGTGAGGGGCTCGCTGCCGCGCGGAACGCCGGTCTGCTCGCCGCCTCGGGCGAGGTCGTCGCGTTCGTCGACGAAGGCGCCGTCGTCGACGGTGACTGGGTCGACGCCGTCGCCCGTGCCTTCGCGGCCGCTGACGACGTGGACTGCGTCACCGGTCTCGTGCCGAGTGCGGAACTCCGCACCCCGGCACAGCGCTGGCACGACGCCCACACCCCGGGGGCGCGCACCGTCCGTCGTCGGGTGTTCCGGCTCGACGACGCGGTGGACGACCTGCCGCTGCACCCCTTCGCCGCCGCCGCGTACGGCACCGGCGCGAACCTCGCCGTCCGCCGTGCGGCCGCGCTCCGGATCGGTGGGTTCGACACCGCCTTCGGTCCCGGCACCAGCGTCGGTGGCGGCGACGACCTCGACCTCTTCACACGACTGCTGTTCGCCGGATCCGCGATCGCCGTCGAACCGGCCGCCATCGCGTGGCAGCGATCGGCGGACGACGTCGCGTCGCTCCGCGCGGCCGCCGCTGCCCACGGCCACGGACTCGGAGCCTGGATGACCAAGAACGCCTTCGACCGCGACACCTTCACCGCTTCGGTGGACGCGGCCCCCGAGGCGATCAACGCCTTCGCCCGGCTCGGTCTCGAACAGGGCGACCGTGCGTCGGACGTCGCCGGGGACACCGGCACGGACCGGGCCCGCGCGACGGACCCGGTCGACGCGGAGTTCGCCGCGACCGAACGGCGGCTGCGGGGCGTCGAACGACGGTCGGTGCTCACCGCACCCGTCCTGGCGCTCGTCGAACGCCTGCGGGGTGGCGGCACCATCGACCGCACCGCACGCGGTCGTCACGAGCTCCGGCACGGCCTGGCCGGTACCCGCTCGGGCCGCCCGGTGGTGGCGGACGCCATGGGGCCGCTCACCCGGCTGAGCGCCGCGGGGCTCGTCACCGCGACGCTGCTCGTCGCGGTCGTCGGCGCCGTCGGTGACCTGCCGGTGCTGCGGGGGAGCGCGATCGGCGTCTTCCTGTTCGCGCTGCTCGGTGTCGCACCGCTCCTGCTCGTCCGTCCGATGCCGCTCGCCCGGTTCAGCGTCTTCGCCGTCACGGCGTCGCTGGTCGGCACGATCGCGATCGGCTACACGATGGCGACGTTCCGCATCTGGGAACCGACGGTGCCGTTCGTCGGGGTCGTCGTGCTCACCGCCCTCGCCCTGGCGATCGCGGTGCCGCGGGACCTCGCCGAACTCCGGCGCGCCCGCCTGCTGCCCACCGACGGTGCCGCACCGGCGCGCCGGTGGTCACCGACGCACACCGTGACCGCCGCTTCGGTGGCCGGTCTGCTCGTCATCGTCGTCGCCGCGCTGACCCACGTCGGCGATCCGGTGCCCGACGGCCTGTTCGGATCGCTGGGCCCCGGCCTGGTGATCGGCCTCGCGATCGTCGTCGCGGCCGCCGTCGTCGCCGTGGTGCGCGGCCGCAGACTCGCGGTCCCCGTCGTGGTGCTCGGTGGGAGCATCCAGCTCGCCCAGGCGATCACCTACGGCATGCCGACCGTGATGGCGGCCGCCCGGCACATCGGGGTCCTGGAGTACATCCGACGCTGGGGCGGGACGAACCCCACGGCCGACATCTTCCAGACGTGGTCCGGCCTGTTCGCTGGTGGCGCCTGGGTCGCGGACGTCGGCGGCATCGACAACGCCATGACCATCGCCGCGTGGGTCCCCGTCCTGCTCGCCTTCAGCACGACGATCGCGGTCGGTGTCCTGGCCGCCAACTGGCTGCCGGGCAACCGTCGTCCGTGGATCGCCGCGTTCCTGACGGCGATGACCGGTTCGCTCAACACGACGTACTTCTCGCCCCAGTCCGTCGGCATCCTGATGTCCCTGGTGATCCTGGTGCTCGCCGTCGGCCCGCTGCGCCGGACCGCCGTGACCACCGACGACGGCCTGCGGACCACCGTGCTCCGTCCACGCCGTGTCGGCCTGTCCCGGATCATCGCGATCACGGCGATCGGCATCGTGCTCGTCGTGACCCACCAGATCTCGCCCTACCTGACGGTCGCGGCGCTCGTGACCCTCGTCGTGTTCCGGTTGCTCCGCCCCTGGTGGCTGCCCGTCGTCGTGCTCGTGCCGGCGATCGGGTTCGCGATGCTGAACGGCGACGTGCTCGGCAAGTTCCTGTCCCTGGCGGCGGTCGGCAAGGTGCTCGACAACGTGCAGCCGCCGTCGCACGACATGACGGTGCTGCCGAAACCGCTCGTCACCCGGCTCGCGTTCGACGTGCCGGCCGTGGCACTCATCGTGCTCGGCCTCGTGGCGGTGCTCACCGTGCTCATGCGTCGTGACCGCGTGCACTGGGGCCTGCTCACCGCCGCCGCGAGCCCGATCTCGTTGCTCGTCGCGACGAACTACGGCCAGGAGGGCATCTTCCGGGTCGTGCTGTTCGCGACACCATGGATCGCGATCCTGGCGGCCGGCCTGCCCAGGCCGAGCGGCCGCTTCGCGTGGGCCGGTGAGCTGCTCGAGCGCACCTTCCGACCGACGGCGGTCACGGCCGTCTTCGCCGCCGCCGCCGTGGCCGCGATGGTCGCCGTCGGCGCCTTCGGCCAGACCGCCCTCGACTGGAACCGCGTGCCCCCGCGCAGCCAGTCCGCCGCGACGCAGTTCTACGACGCCACCGCCCCGAAGGGTTCCGTCATGCTGCTGACCGGTTCGGCGAACGCCGTCCCCAGCAACACCGGGTCGCGCTACTTCGACGTGGGCTGGTTGTCCCGCGAGGTGCTCGGCGACTACCCGGGACCCCGGGGCTACGACGCCGTCGACGACGTCTCCGAGATGACCCGTTCGCTGGTGCTCGAGTGGCCGGCCACGCAGTACTACGCCATGGTCGCGGAGCCGTTCGGCGCGTACGACGAGCGCTACGGGTACCAGACCGAGGTCGACTACCAGCGGGTCCGGGCAGCCATGGCCGACTCGCCGTACTGGAAGCGTGTGTGGGGCTCCGGCACCACGACGGTCTACCGGATCACCCAGGCGGGCCTCGCGCATGCCGCGGACTGACCGTCGGCGGACCGGGCGGGCGTGGCGCATCGGTGCCGCGTCCGCCGCGGCGGTCCTCGCGCTGGTGGCGCTCGCCGCCCCGGCCCTCGACGCGACGCGTGCTGCGGCCTCGGCATCGACGCCGACCAGCCGTTCCGAGGGCGGTGGTCCGGCGGTGCCCGGCCCGGCCGGTGTCGACTGCAGCGCCGGTCGTGTCCTCACCCTGGTGGCGCACGCCGACGACGACCTGCTGTTCTCCGGCACCGAACTCCGTGCGGACGTCGACGCGGGCAAGTGCGTCCGCTCCGTGGTCGTCACCGCTGGCGACGCCGGCAAGCCCGCCTGGTACTGGCAGGCGCGTCAGGACGGGCTGATGGCGTCCTACGCCGAGATCGCCGGCGTCGACCCGGTCTGGACGACCGGACAGGCCACCGTCGCGGGACGCACACTGCACACCGAGACCCTGGCCACCGACCCGGCGCTCAGCCTGGTGTTCCTCCAGCTGCCGGACGGCGACGTCGACGGTTCGGGCTTCGCGGCCGACGACGACGAGAGCCTCGAGAAGCTGTACCAGGGCCACATCCCGACGATCCACACCGTCGCTGACGCGTCGCAGCCGGCGTCGTACTCCCTCGCCGACCTGCGCGCGACCGTCGGCGGACTGTTCACCGACTACGCGCCCACCGAGGTCCACACCCTCGACCACGGCGGGTCCTACGGTGACGGCGACCACAGTGACCACCACACCGTCGCCTACCTGGCCGCCGAGGCCCAGGCCGCGTCGGCGACGTCCCACACCTTCACGGGGTACCTCGGCTACCCGATCGCGGACCGACCCTCGAACCTGACGGCGGCACAGACCGCGGCCAAGTCGGCGGCGTTCTTCGCCTACGCGGCGCACGACGGGGAGACCTGCGCGTCGACCTCGGCGTGCGCGTCCCGCCCCGAGGGCTCCTGGCTGAGCCGGCAGTACACCGTCGGGTCGTCCACCGAACCGCCGACGGACCCGCTGCCCGAGCACGGCACCGACGTCACCTCCGGCGCATCGGTCACGGCGAGCGCCGAGAACCCGGCCGACGGCCAGACCGCCGCCAAGGCCGTCGACGGCGTCGTCAGTGGCTACCCGGACGCCCCGACGGCCGAGTGGGCTGCCCCGTGGGGCGGCGTCGGGACGTGGATCCAGCTCGACTGGGCCGCGGGTACCACGTTGCACGAGGTCGACCTCGCCGACCGGCCGAACGGGGACGACCGGGTCACCGGCGGCACGCTGACCTTCTCGGACGGCTCGAGCGTGGCCGTCCCGGCGCTCGACGACGGCGGTGCCGTGCAGCGCGTGGCGTTCGCTGCGCGCCACGTCACGTGGGTCCGGTTCACCGTCGGCTCGGTGAGCCGGACGACACGGAACGTCGGTCTGGCCGAGATCCGGGCGTTCGCCCCGGAGACGCCGACGCCGACCCCGGATCCGACGCCGACGGCATCCGACGTCACCGCCTCGGCCGTGCCGACGGCCGCGTGGGACGACGCGTCCACCGGGCAGACGGTCGACAAGGCGGTCGACGGGGTCGTCTCGGGCTACCCCGCCGACACCACCGCCGAGTGGGTCGCCCCGTGGGGGCGGACCGGCGTCTGGATCCAGCTCGACTGGGCCGCCTCGCAGCGCCTCGGCCGGATCGTGCTGCACGACCGTCCGAACAGCGCCGACCAGGTCACCAGCGGGATCCTGACGTTCTCGGACGGCAGTCAGGTCGCGGTCGGTTCCCTGCCGGACGGCGGCGACGCCCTGACCGTCGACTTCACCCCGCGCAGCGTCTCGTGGGTGCGCTTCACGGTGACGGGCGTCTCGGACAGCACCGGCAACGTCGGACTCTCCGAGCTCCGCGCCTGGACGACCGGATGACCGACGACCAGGGGGACCGCCAGGAGGCCCGCCCCACGTGGTCGGAACACGTCGCCGACGACGCGGCGTCGGCCAACGGCGCGGCACCGGCACACGGACGCGGCCTGTCCCGGCACCGCCCGCCGCGCCGCCGCGCACGACGCGCCGCCTTCGCCGCCGGTGCGCTCCTGGCCGCCGCCGGCATCGTCGCCGGCACCGCGACCGCCACCACCACCGCGAACGGGGACGACGTGACCCTCGACGATCCCAGTGGCGTCTCGATGCCCTCCGACCAGCCGGCCGGGTGGACCCGGGTGTTCGGCGAGGACTTCGCCGACACCGCCACGAACCGGACCTTCGAGTCGCGGTACGCCGAGCGCTTCGTCGCGTACCACGGCTTCGCGGACACCGCGGGGACCGGGCGGTACCAGGCGTCGACGCTGTCCACGCACGACGGCCTGCTCGACGTGCGACTCCGGACCACCAGCGCCGGTGTCCCGCTCGCCGGCGGTGTGGTGCCGCTCGTCGACGGGCACTGGGGCGGACAGACCTCCGGCCGCTACAGCATCCGGATGAAGAGCGACGAGGTCGACGGGTACGGCGTCGCCGTCCTGCTGTGGAGCGATCAGAACCTGTGGTCGGACGGTGAGATCGACTTCCCGGAGGGGGCACTCGGTGCGCCGGCCTGGCTCAACGTGCACTGCCTGTCCGATCCGGCCGAGAAGTGCGTCCACGAGCAGACCTCGGCCTCGCTGGCCGACTGGCACACCTACACGATCGAGTGGACGCCCGAGCGGATGTCGTTCCTGGTCGACGACGAGGTCGTCGGCACCACGACGGAGAACATCCCGACGGCCCGGATGCACCTGGTCGTCCAGGCGGGCTCGAACGGTGGGGACCCGCCCGCCGACGCCGAGGGCTCGCTGCTCATCGACTGGCTGACCATCGACGTGCCGTCTGCCGGGGCCGCGCCCGCGGCGACGCTGCCGTCCGACGCCCCGACCGACTGAGCTGCTCCGGACCCCGCACCGAGACCGGGGCGTGGTCGACGCTCAGTGCTCCGCGTGGTCGCGGAGTGCCTGCAGCAGCGCCGCGACGTGACGGTCACGGCCGTGGTGGTCCCGTACCCAGGCTCGGCAGCGGTCCGCCAGGCCTGGCTCGGTGCCGCTCGCGTGCAGTGCCTCGATCAGCGTGTCGGCGAGCGCGTCGGTGTCGGTCGGTTCGACGGTGAACCGGGCCCACTCGCCGCGCAGGATCTCGGCGGTGCCGCCCGATGCGGCCGCGACGACGGGGCGGCCGGTCGACATCGCCTCGACGACGACGCGGCCGTAGCCCTCCGGTTCGATGGAGGGCGCCACCACGACGTCGGCGGCGTGCAGCACGGGGACGACGTCGTCGCGCTCCGGCACCACGATGACGGACCCCGGTGGCAGCGCCGCGATCGCGCGGCGCACCGCGGGGGCGTCGGCGGCGGAGAGCGCTCCGGCGAGGACGAGCACCGGGGCCGGGGCGGGCGGTGTGCCGTGCCCGACGAGGACGCGGGTCGACGCGTGGACGCGCCCCCAGGCCTCCAGGAGGGCGAGCACGCCCTTCGAACGCGTGAGGCGACCGTAGTGGAGCACCACGGGGCGGTCGTCGTCGATGCCGAGCGCCGCACGGGCGCGGCGGGTGCTGGCGGGCGTGGCCAGCGGGAAGGCCGAGGTGTCGACGCCGTTCGGCACCGCGTCGATGCGGTCGGCCGGTGCCCCGGCTGCCGTCCAGGCCCGCGCCATCGCGGTGGAGACCGCGAAGAACCGCGTCCGGCCCCCCGCGAACGGCCCGAGGCGGCGGTAGTTCGGGGCGTGGTGCAGGTGCACCGCGAGGGGGACGCCGGACACGAACGACACGACGCGGCCCCACGGCAGGAACTCCGGCCGGTTCAGCCAGAGGACGTCGGGGCGGGACCGGCGGAGGCGGAGGCCCTCGCCGACGAAGCGCAGCAGGTCCCGCGGTGCGGTCCGCACCGAGAAGGAGTAGTCCCGTGCTGGGCGGAGCCGGACACCGAGACGGTCGAAGGGCGCACGGCCGTCGTCCGGGCGACCGGTCGGCGCAGGGCGGTGCCAGACCTCGACGTCGTGCCCAGCGGACACGAGCTCGCCGACGTCCTCGAGGACGCAGCGCTCGACGCCGCCGGTGATGGTGAGCCCGTTCGTGGCGACGACGACACGGAGTGTGCGGTGGGCGGTGGGACTGGTCATGCCGAGCCTCCGCGGGCGAGTTGCAGTCGACGGAAGAACCAGGGCATGCAGGCGACGACACCGACGACCCTGACGATGTTCCAGGTGAGGTCCTGCGGTGCCAGCAGCGACGCCGCGGCGAGCACCAGGGCGATGCCGACGGCCAGCAGCACCCGGCGTCCGGGCCCCCGCCACTCGCGGCGGTCCGGGAGCGCCGCCTGCTGCAGGACGGCGAGGATCCCGTAGGCGATCACGGTCGCGATGCCGGCGCCGACGATGCCGGTCAGCGGCACGAGCACCAGGTTCGCGGCGATGTTGACGACACCGGCGACCGCACCGATCACTCCCACGGTCACGCCGCGGCGCTCCACCAGCAGCAGTCGGCCGGTGGCGCCGCTCGCGACCACGGGGAACGCGGTCAGGGCGACCACGAACACGACGACGGTGAGCGACTCGACGCGGTACGAGGCCGGCGCGAGGATCGGCAGGGCCACGGGCGACACGAGCGTCACGGCGAGGAGCACGGGGGCGAGGAGCACGTAGAGCTCGTCGCGGGCGTGCATCGCGAGCCGACGACGGGCGACGGCGTCGCGGAGGGCGGCGAAGTGCGGCGCCCACGCCTGGTTCGTGAAGGTCAGCAGCAGGATGACCGCGGACCCGACGACGTAGGCGATCTGGTAGCGGGCGACCTCGTCGGCACCGAGCAGGCGCTGCACGACGAGCCGGTCGCCGGCGTTCAGGACGAAGTACGACAGGCTGCCGAGCGCGATCGGGACGCCCAGCCGGAAGGCGCGAGCGGTGGTGCGGTGGTCGAACAGGCCACGGAACCGGGGTCTGGTCGCGACGATGCCGATGACCATCGCGACGCCCTGGGCGACGACGCCGCCCCAGGCGTAGGTGGTGGCGTCGGCGTGCACGGCGGCCAGCAGCCCGAGGCCGATGACCGACCCGCCGACCGACGACAGCAGGCTCGTCACCGCGAAGACCCGGATGCGGTCCTGCGCCACCAGCAGGGCGAGGGAGAGCTGCACGATCGCGGCGGGCCCGGTCCACAGGACGGCCACCAGGAGCAGCGGGTGCTGGTCGACGAAGCCCGCGGCGTCCCCCCACAGCGGGATCGAGACGAGTGCGAACACCGTGACGGTGACGGCGGTGACCATGCCGACGAACAGCAGGCCGCGCGCCCGTCGGTCGTCGCCGTCCTCGGCCCGCTGCAGCACCGCCGCCTGGTCGATGCCGCACACCGCGACGACCACGAGCGCCTGGTAGAGCGCGATCGCCGAGGCCAGCACACCGAACTCGGCCGGTGGCATCAGGTGCGCCAGCACGGGCGAGATGAGCGAACTCACGACGAGCTGCATCGACCACACCACGACGTAGAGCAGGCCGCGTCCGAACAGCACCGACGAGCCGCGGACCACCGCCGTCGAACCGGTGTCGGTGGAGAGCGCTCCGGGCGAGGCGGGCTGCTCGACGGCGGCCTCGGCTGCACGGGCCTCGCGTCGGGTCTGGGGGACGGTCACCGCGACACCACCGCCGGTTCGTCGTCGCGTCGGGCACCGGTGCGCAGCCCGAAGGCGGCGTCGACGACGTCGAGCAGGTCGCCGCTGCGTTCCGTCGAGAACTTGCGGGCGAACAGGAACGGGGCGGACTGGTCGGCCGAGGCACGGCGTTCCAGCACCCGTCCGGCGTCCTCGATCCCGAGCCACGGCGGGCTCTTCTGCTTCGTGCCGTCCCACCCGATCCACCACAGCGGGTGCGCGACGTGGGCGTCGGCGAAGTCGGGGGTGAACGCCGGGGTCAGCAACACCGACGGCACGAAGGTCTCGTCACCGATCCACACACGCTCCCAGAAGGTCACCAGGTCCGGCCGGACGTCGACCACGTCGACGACGCCCTGCGCATGGTGCCGCGCCAGGACCTTGAGCTGCGAGCCACCGCCGAACACGACGCCGCGCGGCGCCCTGCGGGGGATCGGCAGGCGCAGCATGTGCTTCCGCCACGCCCAGTGCCGGAAACGCACGCGGGAACGGCCACCGTCACGACCCCACGCGGGGTGCGGGAGCGGCTGCACGTCGACGAACGACCGACCGGGGTTCGCCGCCATGACCGCGGCGATCTCCGCGGCACCGGCCAACGGGTAGTCGCTGCCGGTCAGCACGGCCACGTGCGTCGCGTCGGTCTCCGCGAGGGCAGCACGGTAGCCTGCGACCTCGGCCGCGACGTTCTCCCACTTCGCCCAGCCGGTGCGCATCCGGGGCAGCACGCGGACCCGCTCGGGCAGGTCGGCCGTCATCGCTGCGAACGCGTCGTCGTCGGTGCTCGCGTCGCAGTGCAGGAACACCGGGAACGGGTCGAGTGCCGCCACGAGCCGACGGACGTGCGTCGGGTCCTCGTGGGCGAGGACGATGCACGCGAGCGGCGTGGGGGAGATGGCCATGTCCGCGACGCTAAGCGGGCCCGGGAACCCCGACAAGGCCGGTCAGGGGCGGGTGCGGGGGAACGGCGGTTTCCCGCAGACCGGCCGCTCGGACCGATCGGACGCGGGGCCGGTCAGCGGCTGCGGCGGAACTTCGGGCAGTCGCAGAGGGCGCAGTCGGTGCCGGGACGGTAGTGCTCGTGCGCCCCTTCGGCGTGCCCGCAGCTCGAGCAGCCGGACCCGGTCGCGTCGTCGTCGGCCACGAGCGTGAGGAGACCCCCCGAGGTCTCGGGCACCAGGTGCAACTGCGTCCGCGGACGCCTGGTCGGGCCGGGCCGGGCCGTCGTGCGAGCCTGGGGCATGCGTCCTCCTCGTGCTCGGCGAGCAGCCGGTGCGCACCGGGGCGATCACCCGGCGTGTTCGCCACTCTACTGGCGGCAAACCGCAGGCTCCCCGCATCCTCCGAGCAACGCCGTTGACCCCCTGTCGTCGGCCGGTGACCATGGCCAGGTCCACCCGATGAGAGCGGCCCGACGGGACGAGCATGACCGACCACACCACCACCGCGGCCCGAGCCCTGACACTCGAGCCCGCGATGCCCTCGACCGACGCCCCCACCTGGGCCGGAGCCGCCTGGGTCGGTGCCGTCGACCGGTCCGCCGCGCTCGCCGCGGACACCGTCCAGCTGGCCGGCGCCACCGGCTTCCACCGGGCACGCCTGATGGTCCGTGACGGCGACGACGTCGCCGGGTTCGTGGACGTGCGCGTCGACGAGGGCGGGGCGGTGGACCCGGCCGAGCTCGGACCCGTCCTGCGCCGACTGCCGGCACCGGGCCCCGCGGTCGACGCGCCCGCATCCGGCGCACGCGTCTCGGTCGTCATCGGCACGCGCGAACGCGCCGCGTCACTCGACCGCGCCGTCCGGTCCGTCCTGGCGTCGGCGTACGACGACTTCGAGGTGTTCGTCGTCGACAACGCGCCGGTCACGACCGGGACGCGCGACGTCGTCGCCGCGCTCGGTGACCCGCGGGTGCACTACGTCCTCGAGCCCCGCGCCGGAGTCTCGCGTGCCCGCAACGCCGGCCTCGCGCTCGCGTCCGGCACGGTCGTCGCCTTCATCGACGACGACGTCGTCGCCGACCCGCGCTGGATGGCCGCCATCGCCGCCGCCTACGAGCGGGACAGCGACGTCTGGTGCGTCACCGGACTGGTGCCGAGCGGCGAGCTCCGCACCCCCACGCAGCGCTACTTCGACGAGCGGGTCACCTGGGCCCGGAACCTCGAGCGCCGGGTCCTCCGCACGGCGAGCCCTCCGGTCGACGAACCCCTGTTCCCGTTCACCGTCGGGGCCTTCGGCACGGGGGCCAACATGTCCGTGCGCCGCGACGCGGTCCGCCAGCTCGGCGGCTTCGACGTCGCCCTCGGCCCCGGCACCCGGGCCCGGGCCGGCGAGGACCCCGACCTGTTCACCCGGGTCCTGCTCGCCGGTGGGGCGCTCGCCGTGGAGCCCTCGGCCGTCGTGTGGCACGAACACCGGAAGGACCGTGCCGCTCTGCGGTCGCAGGCCATCGGTTACGGCACGGGCCTCGGCGCGTGGGTGACGAAGCTCGTCCTGCGGCCGTCGACCGCGTTCGCGGTGCTGCGGCGGGCGGCCGGGGCGGTGCGGCGGCTCGGTGCCCTGGGGCAGGGAGCGGACGATCGCCCGGTCGACGCGATCGGCGGCTGGCCCGTGGACGCCGAGTTCACCGAGGCGACGCGCGGGCTGAAGCGCGCTGAACTCGTGGCCGCGCTGGGCGGGCCGTGGCGGTACCTGGCCGGGCGGCTGACCGCGCG
>Ga0308167_1003732_pt1 | contig 11777 bp, 17 predicted proteins | sample PhyCR1_2_FD_202138 | JGI IMG/M metagenome (GOLD analysis project Ga0308167, IMG submission 202138) | Phyllosphere microbial communities from UC Gill Tract Community Farm, Albany, California, United States - DLSLRC.R1 | ecosystem: Host-associated > Plants > Phyllosphere > Unclassified | place... | reverse complement strand
CGGATCAGACAGCGACTGTGCCGTCTCCGTAATCAACGTCCTGAACCAGCGATGGGCAGGATCGTCGCGATAGCGTGCATGCCAGCCCTTTACGACGTCGTCTGCGTTTTACACTCAGGCCATCAAGTTCATGATGCGGTAGACCCGCTTGTGGTTAACGCAAAGACCTTCACACCGCGGAAGCTGCCAAATATGCCGTTAACCAAAACGTCGGCGTTCAAGTGCCAGCTCTGTGATGTGCAGAGACAGCTGCGCGTCAGCAGCCGGACGCTGAGCCGAATAACGGTAGGTAGACAGGGACAGACCTGTCACCCTGCAGGCAAGACGCTGCTCCTATACCGTCCAGGAATGCGACACTCTGCTGCGCGCTGACCTGAAGCCTGTTCAGGCAGACGTAGACAGCCTGGTCACGGTGACCTACAGCGATTATCTGCACGCCGCAATCCACAACTTTGCCTATAACGTTGATACTGAAGCCTTCGCCAGGCCTGTTCTTCTGAAAAAATATAAAGCAGGCGACACGACGGGTGCGTGCGATGAACTGCACCGCTGGGTCTTTGCAGGCGGCAGGAAGCGGAAAGGGCTGATGAACCGCCGTGAAAGTGAGCGTGCACTTTGCCTGGCGGAGCAAAGCGATGACCTTAAGCAGAGTAAAGTGGGGTGCCGTTATCATCATTAGTCTGCTTCTGATGACCGTTGGTCTTGGCGCCATCCTGAGGCTTCAGTCTTTATCTAACTCGCTGCTCACTCAGCAGAACAGGCAGGCTGGCGCAGGAAAAAACCTCAGATGAAGCGATCACATTTAACGTCCTCAGGCCAACAGCACTCTTCAGCGACATTGCCCGGGTAACTCAGGATGCTAATCAGGTCAGCAATACAGACAGCGAAAACAGGGTGGTGTTTATTCGAAAGCTGGTCAATAGCAGCCGCTGTGCCACTGAACCTGTGCCTCGTCCTGTTGCTAACCAGTTGCGTGCGCACCGGGAAAAAGTACGTTCCGGTTCCGCCACTATCAATACCGCTAAGTCTGCTGGCTGAATGCCCGTGCCTTTAATTCCTGACCCGTATGGCTGAGAATACAGCCTGGAGCTGAATGAGCATCTGCTTAACGCACTGGAGCAGTGTAACCGCAACAAAGTCATCATCCGGCAAATCGAAAGGGAACGGCAGAAATGCGCATTCCCGAATGGATGAAATGCCTGTTATTTTAAGGCAGAGCTGCGTGACCAGCACAAGAGTCATCGGGTATGATCCTCATCCTAAGAGCTCAGGATGAGGATCATATGAAAAGGTTAGTTAAAATTTCAGTCATTACAGTTTTAGCTTTGGCTGTGCTCGCATTAGCTGTGATGATTCTCATCATAGTATCTATCAGGCCTTCAAAAGTTGATGCTGCTCAGGCTGAGGCCTGCCGACATTATGATAATCAGACAATCATGGCTATAGTAATTCGAGCTAAAACCGGGGATAAGGCTGAGTGGAAAAATTTCTCTGAGGTTCAGGACGTAGCTGAAAAAAACGGGATTCTTATTAACTATGGTCAGATGGCATTCGGGAACGATATCTGGTTGGTTCCTTTCACTCAGCGTAGCGGCCAGTCAGCAACCGGGGAATACTTTGCCATGCTTGACTGCACGACAGATAGTGTTGAATTCAGCAAAAAGTGATTTTTTCTACTACTAGCAATTAAGTATCATAAGGTGCATCCGTGAGTGTGCCTTATCAACACATAAAAGCTGCATGCCAATAAAGAACAGGCTCAAATTACCTAACATCATTAGTCAATTGAAGGCATGTAGCTGCGGCATCATGAAGTTGTGGCGCTTGATATGAAAGACATGAAGGCGATAGCCATTGCCAAAGTGACCATAAATCAGCTGAATAATTATTTTGTTACTAACAAGCGCCGATTTCAACTCAATATGTAACAATGCGATATAAGAGACTTAATATTCACCAGAGAGTAAGCGATGAAAAAAATACTATTTGCGTTGGCGGTAGTTTCGCTAGTTGGGTGTCAGGTTAAGCATACGGTTGACGTTACTAGCAAGCCTTACAGAGATGCGACTGAAGTTACAAATAACACTCATAAGTACATCATGCAAGTCGGCATAGTTGATGTGCCAACGTACAAGTTAATGAAAGCAGACCTCTCCGATGGTGGGCAGTGTACTGTATATATTCAGCAGCGACACGGAGAGAGCAAGCCTGTGCGATTCTGGGCTGATGATAACAACGAGCCATCTAAGTGCCAGAGGGTTGTTGGTAGTATTTTGAACAATTTTGCGAAAATCAATTTTCCAGTAAAGCCTGCTGATGTCCCAGAGGTTATAGCATTGCACTATCTCATAGGGAAATGATATTTACTTTCATAGTATCCACAAAACCTAAACTGCTTCGGCGGATTTTAAACAAACGTATTAGCCTGATAATCATCTCACTAATATAAAAAATTAAATTAAGCGCGAACTGACCTTATAGAAGAATTACAGTCAGAAATGGTTGATAATTTATTGATATTGCTCAGGAATATGCCGTCTGTTCTTACCTCTCGCCAGCTGACGTGTCTAAGATGGATTACGTGTCAGAGCAAAAAGCGTAAGATCTTTTCATCAAAAAGGAGGAGCTTAGTTATAAAGTTGAAATCTAGATTTCAGGATTACACGGTAGCAGAATTTACGGAGTTGGTTGCTCAGATTTTTAGTGTAGACGGTAGCGAAAATTATCAGGACGAGTTGCTAGAGAATTTCATTATTGTCAGCGATCATCCCAAAAGCTCAGACCTGATTTACTACAATGACGACGAAGACCTAACTGCGGAGAAAGTTGTTGCTAAAGTCAGAGAATGGCGGAAAAGCCAGGGGTTATCCGACTTAAGAGCTTAATCATCACAAGGCGCGTTTGCGAGCAAGCCTGATGCTCATGTAAATATATTTTCATGGCTACCGATAAATGAAAAAATAATTCTATTAAGGGATGTCATGAAAAAATTTGGTAACAGGCTTAGCTATAGTGATCTTTATCTCAAGCTTCACGCTCGCGCAGAGTGGACGGCAAAAGTTGAAGATGATGTTTTTTCAGGTGCTAAGCAAGCCATGTTGGCAGGTTCCGTTTCTCAGATGATTGGAATAGTGTTCGATTGTACTAAAGATTCCCTTTCCATGGCTTATATCGGAAAAGGGCCTCTTAATGCACAGGAGCCAGTTCCTGTAACTATCATTGTAAAATTTGATGGCAATGAACCAGTTAAATTTGAAGGAGCATTTACTAAGCGTAATGATGAATATATTCAAGCTAGTAGAGATCAGGAAGGGATTGTTTAAGTGACTGAAAAATTTAAACAAGCAAAATCAAAAATGCTTATTGGTCTAAATGTTCAGTCAGTAAACAAAGAATGAGCTTTAGTGCTGATGTAGTCGGATCTTCAAGTGCAGTAAATGATTTTGCAAAAGCTTGCGAGATAAAGATTCAATAATAAGAATTAATGATTAATATTTTTACAAATCGCCTCTGGGCGGTTTTCAATGACAATTAATAGCTTCTTAAAATGTCGTTGCTTAGGCATGACTCGTTTCGGATGGCGTTTGCTCTTTAAGTGCATTCAAAATGAGGTCCCATCTGTCCTTAAATTGCTGTTCCTCTCCTTTTAATATTTTAAACAGGGGGACTTTATGATGCCATGTACACCTATCTTTTACAACTGCACTGGAGACGATAAATATTTCAGGCGCAGTAAGGTTTTCGATATCTTCAGACATATTACAGAAAACATAGAAAAAATCTGGTGAAATGACTGGTTTATGGTTTCCAACTGTCCATTGTCGTGGTGCACTTCGCGCCCATGAGCCTTTCACCTGAATGCTAATGCTTTTGGAGCCATTGATAGTAGCAATAATGTCGACTGCTCTTGTTCCACTTGTAGTCAAAGCGGCACTGATGCCCAACCTGGAAAGCATATAAGCTACATAGTATTCACCAGCATCACCGGCATTTTTTGAAGAACGTTTAACAGCTTCAGACATAATCAATCCTTGGAATTTAAAATGGCACTCACCGACAAAAAAGAAATGTACTGTCGGGAGTACTTAATAGACTTTAATGCCTCACAGGCGCCTATCAGGGCTGGTTACAGTCAGAAGAATGCTAATCGAATCGGATCCGAGAACCAGTCAAAACCTGCCATTGCGAAACGCATCGTCGAACTTAAATCAGAGCGCAAAGAAAGGATAGAGTTAAATGCAGTTTTGTGCTAAATCGCCTGGAGATAGACAAAATGGACGTGCTCGACATCATGATAGACGACATGAGCATTAAGCCCGTATCGTAATGGCCCACCTCGTGGCGTCAATAGCTGAGCGGTTTCGATCTGGCTGAGATGTTCGAAGGTTGGGGCGAAGACTGAGAGATGGTAGGCATCCTTAAAAAGATTAAGTAGCCGGACAAAGTCAGAAACCTTGAGTTGCTCGGCAAACACATTATGGCGCAGGCGTTCCGTGAGCAAGGCACGACATCACTGACAGTAAAAGACGGCGGCTCGCTTGAGGTTGCGCTGCTTTCACGCTAGAAATACCGGCAGGCGCGCCGGGAAATGCTGGAGGATGACGACTGCTGATTTTAAGACCGCTGCACGCCGTATAGAGTGTGAAGAGGACGGGCTCTATTTCACCCGGTACTTCTTTAAGAAGCGCACTGGCAGCAGAATGATTGTCGCGCCACACCATCAGGTGATACGGGGATGCTGGACCGGGTGAATGATGGCGACATCCGGCGACTCATTATCAACGTTCCGCCTGGATACACCAAGACGGAACTGGCCACTATCAACATGATGGGCCGCGGGCTGGCGCTGAACCGGCGCGCACGCTTCATGCACCTGTCCTATTACCACAACCGGGCATTATTGAATTCATCTGCCACGCGCAGCATCGTAAAATCAGCCGCCTTTCAGGCCATGTGGCCGATGGCGCTGCGCGATGATACCGACAGTAAAGCCATGTGGTGGACCGAATATGGCGGCGGGGTGTATTCCTCGTCGGCTGCGGGGCAGGTTACCAGCTTTCGTGCCGTTCATATGGAGCCGGGCTGGCAGGGGGGACTCCGGTAAATCTCGCCGAATGGCTGGGCTAAGCGGGCTTATGAGGAACATCGCGCTGAAGTCATCGCCCGCCGGGGTTACAGTGAAGACAAGCCGCTTTTGCGGTCAGGTGAACTTAGGAACTCCGTTGCGAGTGAGGTAGTTGGTCTGGCGGCCATTGTCGGGACCAAAAGTAAAATCGGGTTGTTGCAGGAGGTCGGTACAAGTCAAATTCTGCTGCGGCCTTTCATTATACCGGATTATATGAGGAAGATTGACCCGCTAATGGAGACAATTGGGCAGGTCATACCTCGAGGTTTTAAAGCTGACTGGTGGTAGTCTTAAAGAAAGAAAAAGCTTTGTAAAGGGGCGCAAATATACCCGGCCTAAACCGGGTTAATTTTCACAGGCAGGACACTACGTAATTAACATCAGTTTCCAGTGAGTCGATTTGAGCTTTATTAGCTTGGGTAGCCATGCCATAAATCGTATAGCTTTTATGCTGCAGTTTACTTAAAGGTGATCCTTCATGATTTATTATTGCAGCCAGAGTATTTCCATCCTTGACATGGCGCACTCGATCATCAAAAGCTTCTTCGGTAAATAATTCCGCATGACTCTCTAGTAATGCTTTAGTTATTCTTTTTATTTCTTCGGCATGTGATTTAAAGGCTTTTGCAGCATCGCTTTCATTTGTGCGAGACCTGTTTTGTACAAAAACATGTAACTTTGGCAGTTCAATTTTATTTTGAATGGCCTCTTTATTGAAGTCTAAGAACATTTCATCTTGTTCAGAGTTATCGATTGAAACGCCATATATAAGCTTTACAAGGTTTTTGATCCCTCGGATGGAAGCAGCATCAGCAGTGCAGGGGATGATTATTCTGTTAGCTGCAACAACACCTAATTCGGTATAACTTGCAAAGCTAGGGTTGCAATCAATAAAAAAAGTTTTAGGTCTTTCAGATATTTTCTTGTCGGACTCAAATGAAGCTATTAAATCAACAAGTAAAGATCTGCTTTTTTTCCATGCTTCTTTAACGGGCGATGAACCAATATGGGAAATCAATCGAGAACATATATCTAGGTCAACATCCCCTGGCAGTAAATATAGGTTTTCTGGCATTTTCTCGTTGACTGTAATCGCTTTTACAAAATAAGATGATTCATTTCCCATTCTGGTTAAGGGGGATGTACTAAACCTCTCTTTAATATAACCAGCAATTGTTGTGTTGTGGTCTCTGAGGTGATTTAAATTTTCTTCACCCGTCCCATTACCACCTAAAATAATTTCAGAAACGTTTGATTGTGGGCAGGCATCAATTACGACCACATCTTCATCTGGATTAGCGATGGCATATTCAACTGCAAGATTGTAAGTTAAAAAGGTCTTACCAACGCCACCTTTGTTGTTCCATACAAGATATTTTTTATTTGTTTCAATCATTTGCTGCTCTTCATTAGCAAAAACTGGGTTAGCTTCCATTATCATATCCTAATCAGGTTGGCGGTAACACACCCACGACATTAAGTCATTAGTGTCGAAGACTTGAAGTTAGTTGAAAATCATCATGTATCTAAATTTTCGTTGAAGTTATTAGCTATCACTGCATGAGCAATCACAACAAATTCCATTTACAATAGGAATCATCTTATCCTTTTTTGTCTAGGTTATCCATACTAATTGATGATCAATGCTTATGTCTGGAGTGAGATTTAAGCCTGCTAAAACTAGTAGGTTTAGGCATATCAAATTGATTTTTAGTTGTTTTTGTGTGAGCCTCCTGTTAAGGTTTTTCCTATTGTAATTAATGTAAACTTAAGGAATGAAAGAGGCTTTAGCGCTTGGTGCGCTGCTATTGTCTGGATGTACCGTTTGTGTAGCCGATATGACTGTTACGAGTACTAAAAACTATAAGCTTAACGCTGCTAAGTTTGAAAAAGGCGCTCGAGTGACAGGAGAAGACAAAGCACCAATCGTTATCTTTCCTCTGGGTATTCCTAACGTCAAAACTGAAATGGACCATGCTATTGAGAAAGATAAATGTGCAGTTGGTCTAAGTGATGTAGTTATTTACCAGTTAAATCACGCGTTTCTGTTCGGCACTTATGGCTTCCGCGTGCAAGGAACGCAGATTATCGATAGATCACAAATGGGGTGTGAAAACCACATCTGATGATGAGCCACCTGCCTGTAGCTTTTATCTAAGCGGAATTGCATTAAGTTAAAGCTATTATTTTAATTACTCGACTCTTGGGCAAGTACATGAAAAAGATTTTACTAGGTACATTACTGATTTTACTTCCATTCGCTTCAGGTTATGCAAATGACATGGTGAATAATCTTAAGGCTTCACCGGAAGCAGTGTGTAAGGGTAATCCTCAACACAAAGAGTGTATTCGGGCTGTTAATAAAATGATTTCCGCGACATATCAAGTCACAAAGGCTGGGTCCATGTGCGAACAAAACAAAGATAAATTGCACATGCTAAGTGATGAATTGCAGAAGCAATGTTCTTCATTCATTGAAACCATGGACTATATGGAATCGCTAAAGAAATAAATTTAGAAATTAAACCCGCTATGACGGGTTTTTTATGTCTATTTAATCTTAGCTATAAGCCGATGATCAGTTCTTATCGGTACGGCGCGTTCGGCCACTTCTTATAAGCAAATATGAAAAGCATGAAGAAGTGAAGACCAGGACAGGAAAGCAGGATAGCCATCTTCCAGCCAAACCCAGCTTTCTGAGCCATGCGAAAGCATGGGATAAACATCAAAAACCAGATGATCAACGACAGGGCTGCGAGAGGGTTTGGTTGTTCCATTGAGCGTTCTCCTTGAGTTGCATGCCTTTGGTATGGGCAGCAGGCCTGATTATGTTCAGGGAATGAACACTGCTCATTGGTTGCGTAGCAAATCAATCTGAGCAAGCAGGCGCTGTAATGTGTAAATGTCTTTGTGAAGCAGATATTGCATTTCAACATCCCAGTCAGGGCATGCAGCAAGACCGGAATTGCACAGTTTGATAACAAAGTGAATTGCGGCAATTTCGTCCCGGCGACAGTTTCCAGCGATTGAACGGAGTTGAGCATCACTAAGTGTTTCATGTAGCGTTTCAGTCCAGGCTTTTTCAAAGTGCCGGTAAATGGTAACTACTGACATAATCGTCTTTCACAAGATTGGCTCAGCCATACTATTGATTTTCGGCACCTTGACTTAAAACTTTAGCTGTTCTTTTGTATGTTTAGTCCTTTAGTATCATTAAATAAGCCCAGCTGAGTGGGCTTTGAGTAAAGATGCCAGACGATCAATCAGTGTCGCTTCTCATAATGGTTGCCGGTACGAGCATTTTTATACTTGCCATACTTATGGGCAGAGCCATGTCCGCCAGCGTAATGACCACCGCGTGCAAAGCTCACAGATGGTGCCAGAAGAGCCAGAGTGATTAGAGCCACGATTATTTTTTTCATTTGTGATTTATAAACCTTGCCATATGGGAAGACCCCATTGGCAATATACGCTTAAGTTTGGGAATAGGAATCCTGATAAAACCACAGTGATTTCCGATTTGATAAACCAGATTTGTATAAGAACTTTTCACGCAGACTTATAGCCTCTTCACATTATGTGATCTTGCCTGTAACCATGATGGCTATTGCCTTCAGGCAGAAACTGGTTATTCCAGCGCAATCGAAAGTTATTGTCAGAACTGACCCGCTATGGCGGGTTTTTTTATGCCCGTAAAAGAGGTTCCAATGGATGTTCAGGCTTACCGCGTAGCCGTGCGCCTTGCACTGGATGACCAGATTACACGCAACCTGCTGCAGGTAAGCCGTGATGCGATCGAGCTGAATAAGAAGTTCGTCACCATCACAAAGAACATCAAAGCACTGACCAGCGCGGCCCGTGAGGCGACATCAGCGCTGCAGGCACTCAATCGCTCCTTGAATAATGAATTTTCTGGCGCGTCCCGCGGTGCGCGTGAATATGCCGGTGCCATCCGTGAGATAGCTGACCAGACTCAGCGAATCAACCGTGTCCCGTTACTGGCGAGTGGTTATGGTGCAGCAATGACATTGCCCGTTCTGGCGGCAGGTGCCGCGGCTTCAGGCGGCAGCGGTGGTTATGGCAACCCTGGCGGGAGACTCGCACTGCCTGCGCCTTCAGGACGGGGTGGCTGTTGGCATGGCTGGAATAATGGCGTGCCCCCGGGCGGATGGGGCGGTGGAGGGGCAGGGCATGGCGGCGGTCATGGTCATTCCCCTGCTGGAAGTTCCTTTTCAGATGGCATGACTAATCTGACCACCGGCTATCTGGGTTTCAGGATGCTGAAGGGCTTTGTTGATGAGGCGGCCCGTTACCAGACCATGACCGAGAAGTTCAGACAGTTCGGCATGGATCAGGCTGCGACAGATGAAGCACTGCGTTTCGCAGAAACTACACGCGTCCGGGGCTCCTCAGCCACTGACATGCTGAAATATCTGGTAGAAGCGCAGGGGGTATTCAGCGAATCCGGAGCAAAAACGCTGGGTGAGCAGCTGCGCGCGGCGAAACTGGCGGCATCCAGGTGCTTGAGACATTAACCGGAAGCCGCCCGGTTGTGTTTGAGCCATTGCGCCCTGTAGATACGGGCGCGTATGGCGGACCGGCAACCGGATATGGAGCTGCTGGCGGTTATGGATTCCGTTATCTGCCTTATCAGGCCTTTGCTGTGGTCAGTCACCCTAAAGGCGAGGGCATACCCTTGGTGGCCGGCTACTACATTCCCTCATCCGGCTACAACTGGGCATCACGTGGCGAGTAAATATCTAGGAATATGTTCACCGGCAGCATTACGGATGCACAGATTTATGCCGCTGTCGCGGCCGTCAAAATGGAAGGCACTCTGGTCTGGGTAAGATTGGTTTAGTGCTGGCTGGCTGATGTCGATTGGACAAAGTTAACTAACTTCATGTGCAATCGACTATATTAGTTTTGTTTAGGAACAACCTTGCCCATTCAGGAGCATTAGTATTATATTCACTGTATAGATACCCATAACAACACAGATCATGTGGACGAACTGGTTGTCGATGGAGGCCCAATCTCTGCATACAGAGCTCTGGGAAGGAGGCTAAATGGTGAATTTTAAAAAATTTCTTAAAACAATATCGGAACCCGAAAGATTAATGGACCTTTTTGTAAAAAATCGGTGGGATACGAGAGAAAATCCGGCTGGTGGAGAATCCAGTGAGCGATACTACTTTGACCGTAGTGGTGCTCTACGTATCAACTTGAAAAATAAGGATGTTCAAAACGCGATTGCTCACAATATGCGAGTGCTTGCTGAGAAAAAATAAAACGGGTGGTTAATGAGCGCGGCACTGATTGTTATAGTGTTAGTGTGTGGTTACCTGTATGTAAATAGCCACATACCTTCTAAGCATAAATTCAAAAAATCCACTGGCTGGCAATCATATTTCCAGGTGGCCCTTAAGGGCTCATATTACGTTTTTGTTTCTTTCATCGTTCTCATGGTCGCATGGTTTGTGTTACTGGTGGCTATGTGGCTATTAAATGCGCCGCTGTTATTTACCGAAAAATACAAAGCTTTTACTTTTGCATATGACATTTTGAATGCCAGATTTGTTGGCGTCGGGCTTCCATTTCTCTTATTAGTTTCTGTCACTGTTCTGATTAGCTTTGGCGAATCAAAAAATGAAGAAAAAAAGCTAAGAAACCCTGAGGAAAGGTTGAGGATATTCAGGGAGATAGCCAATTCAAGCCCTATTGAGGCCATTCTCCTTGAGTCAATAACAAGCAACAATAACCTTATGGTTTCCATAACCATGAACTCTCGGAAGGTATATATTGGAATTATCCATGAAGCCCGGCTTGAGGATCATGATACAGATACTATTGTCATCATCCCTTTCCTGAGCGGATATCGTGACAAAGACACTCTGAGCTTTGTGGAAGAAGTGAATTATGCTGAGCACTACAGTGAATGTGGAATTACCTTTGACTCTCATCCGATATCGCTGACGCAATATCGCCATGTTATACCCAGAGAGCAAATAGAATCAGTTTCACTGTTTAATTCAGATATGTATAAAAGGTTCAAAAAGCGCAAGTACTACAGAACCTCGTTTAATCGGAACAGGAATAGTAAACTCTGAGTTTAAACATTTTTTTCGCTAATTTATAAATTACGTATACCCCGCTTCGGCGGGGTTTTTATGGGAAAATTTTATGGACCGTCAGATTGTTTATCCGGGCGCCATCCCGCTCGAAACCGACCTGCTCAATACCAATAAATTCGCCAGTACGGATATGGCAAAGCTTGCCATATTCGTACTGGACTCGGATACCTGTCTGTATGGGCTGCATGCACACCCGACAGTACTGCGTCCCTGCGTGTCATTGTAGGCCCCGGGCAGATTTACAGGGTAGCAACTCAGGTTAATATATTAATATTAACTATTAGTGCGGAAATGGTGATCGTGCTAATTGTTTATCTGCGGATCAGACAGCGATTGTGCCGTCTCCGTAATCAACGTCCTGAACCAGCGATGGGCAGGATCGTCGCGATAGCGTGCATGCCAGCCCATTTCAATCGGAAAGGTGCCCAGGTCAACCGGCGCGGGAACGATTCTGAGCCGCTGATCGCGTGAAAGATGCTGACAGATCAAACGCGGCAGGGTAGCGCAGTAGTCCGTGA
>Ga0308167_1003731_pt1 | contig 11779 bp, 10 predicted proteins | sample PhyCR1_2_FD_202138 | JGI IMG/M metagenome (GOLD analysis project Ga0308167, IMG submission 202138) | Phyllosphere microbial communities from UC Gill Tract Community Farm, Albany, California, United States - DLSLRC.R1 | ecosystem: Host-associated > Plants > Phyllosphere > Unclassified | place... | reverse complement strand
CGTTCACCATCGTGGTGTGCGAGTCGGTGCCGACGAGGGTGTCCGGGTAGGCGTAGGTCTCGCCGTCGAAGTCACGCGTGTAGGTGACCTTCGCCAGGTACTCGATGTTGACCTGGTGCACGATGCCGGTTCCGGGCGGGACGACCTTGAAGTCCTCGAACGCGGTCTGGCCCCAGCGCAGGAACTGGTAGCGCTCACCGTTCCGCTCGTACTCGAGGTCGGTGTTGCGCTGGAGTGCGTCCTCGCGACCGAAGAGGTCGGCGATGACGGAGTGGTCGATGACCATCTCGGCCGGCGACAGCGGGTTGATCTTGTTCGGGTCGCCGCCGATCTCGGCCATCGCCTCGCGCATGGTGGCGAGGTCGACGATGCACGGCACGCCGGTGAAGTCCTGCATGACCACGCGGGCCGGCGAGAACTGGATCTCGGTGTCCGGCTCGGCGTCGGGCTGCCACGACCCGAGGGCGCGGATCTGGTCCTCGGTGACGTTCTTGCCGTCCTCGGTGCGGAGGAGGTTCTCGAGCAGCACCTTCAGGCTGTACGGGAGCTTCTCGTGCCCGGGCACCGTGTCGATCCGGTGGATCGCGTAGTCGACACCCCCAACCGACAGCGTGTCCTTCGAGCCGAAGCTGTTGACTGCAGCCACTGTGCCGCCTCCCTGGTTGATCGGTGTGCCCCCATCCAAGCGGGGCGCGGGGCGTCCCACCAGCAAGGCAAACCTAAACCCGCCAGCCCGGGAAGGGCCGCGGGGAATTATCTCGATGTCGAGACAACTCTACACCCGGGTGGCGTCACCCTCGCGCTTGAACACCGTCCGGACGAGCAGCCAGGTCACCCAGAGCAGGGCGGCGTAGAGCGGGACGCCCGTGATGAGCTTGATGCCGGCGAGCAGTTCCACCTGGGCGGTCAGGTACAGCGGCACCTCGATGAGGAGCCGGATCGCGAAGAGTCCGACCCAGAGCCAGGTGGCAACGGTCAGAACACGGCGCTTCGCCGGGTCGCGACGCCAGTCCTGCGGGGTGCCGTCCTCGTTCGGCGGGAGCAGGAACCCGACGACCAGGCCGATGAGCGGCTGCCGGATGGCCAGCGTCACGAGCAGCCCGACGAGCCACACGGCGTTGATGACGATCCCAGGGATGAAGTTGCTCTCGGCCCGCCCGGTGATGAGCGCGAGGCCGGCGGAGATCGCCACGCCGAGGATCCCCGCGAGGCTCATCACGAGCGACTGGCGCTGCAGCAGGCGGAGCACCACGAACACGACGCCGATCGCGACCGGGATCAGGACGCTCGGGACGACCTCCTTCGTGATCGCGTAGACCACGAGGAACGCGAGCCCGGGCAGGACGGACTCGACCAGGCCGCGCACGCCGCCGATGGCCGCGACGAGGGCGTGCCCCGACGGCGCCTCGCCCGGCGCGACCTTGCCGAGCCCGGTGTTGGCGACGGCGGCACGCATCTGGTCGCTGAACGAGGGCAGCGCGTCGGGCGCGTCCGCCTCGGGACGGGTGGTGTCGTCGTGGTCCGGCACCGTGCCTCCTGGTTCGGGTCGCCGGTCAGATGGCCGACTGCGTCGACTTCGGCATGTGCAGCGGGATGAGGTCGCGCGGCGGCATCGGGGTGGTCCCGCGGACCACGACGACGCTGCGGAACAGGTCCTCGATCTCGGCCGCGTCGTCGGGCTGCTCGGCGGCCTTGCCGGCGATCACGCCGCGCAGGAACCAGCGCGGGCCGTCGACGCCGATGAACCGCGCGGGGCGGGCCCCGTCGGTGACGCCCGTGCCGTCGGAGACGACCGGGACCTGGGCGCGGAGCTCGGGGCCGAACGGACCGTCGACCTCGGACACGATGCCGCCCTGGCGCTCGATCTGCTCGGCGATCTGGGCGCGGATCTCGTGCCAGAGCCCGGTGGAGCGCGGTGCGGCGAACGGCTGCACCTGCAGCGTGGACTCGTCGTAGTCGAGCCCGACCGCGACGACGCGCTGCGAGCCCTCCTCCACCTCGAGCCGCAGGTGGAGCCCCTCGCGCGGGAGGACCTTCACGCCGCCGAGGTCGACGTACGGACGGACCAGGTTCGCCTCGGTCTCGTCGTGCGGGCCGCTCTCGGCACGGTCCTCGGGCGCGGACTTGTCGGTCGGCGCAACGGCGTCCACCTCGTCGAGGTCGGCGTCGGCGTCGATCGCGATGTCGACCTCCGGCGTCGTCTCGGCCACCTCGACCTCGTCGGCGACGGCGTCCGCCACCTCGACCTCGTCACGCTTGCGTCGGCCGAACTTCATGCGCGCGTTCCTTCCTGAGCGTTGTCCGCGGCGCCGCTGACGGCACCGCTCCGGTCACCGTAGCCCGACGAGCCGAACCCGCCCTGGCCGCGGACGCTGTCGGGCAGCTCGTCGACGCGGGTGAACGACACGCGCGGGACCGGCATGACGATCATCTGGGCGATGCGGTCGCCGACGTGCACCTCGTGCGCGGCGGCCTGGTCGGTGTTGAGCAGCGCGACCTTGATCTCGCCGCGGTACCCGGCGTCGACGGTGCCGGGCGCGTTCACGATCGTGATGCCGTGCTTCGCGGCGAGACCGCTGCGCGGGACCACGAACGCAGCGTACCCGTCGGGCAGCGCGATCTTCAGGCCCGTGCCCACGAGCCGACGCTCGCCGGGCTGCAGGACGAACGCCTCGGTCGAGACGAGGTCCGCACCGGCGTCACCGGGGTGGGCGTATCCGGGAGCGTTCTCCCCGGTCCAGAGCACGTCGACTGGTTCGGTCACGTGTCGAGGGTAGTGCAGACCGTGACCGTTCCGTGACCTGCCCGGAGTCGTGGTCGAATGGTGTCGTGACCCTGTACCGCGAACGACTGTGGGCTCCGCCCGTCCTCTACCTGGCGACGGCGCTCGTCATCCCCGCCAGCCTCCTCGTGTTCCTGCCGATCAGCGTGCTCGCCGGCGTCCTCGTGGCGGTCGGCATGTACCTCGGCGTGCTCGTGCTGCTCTGGGCGCTGGCTCCGACCATCGAGGTCACGGAGACCGAGTTCCGCGCCGGTCGGGCGCACCTCCCGCGGACGCTCGTGGGCGACGTCGAGGGCTACGAGGGCGCCGAGGCCACCACGCAGCGCGGGCCGAAGCTCGACGCCCGCGCCTGGACGCTCTTCCGCGGCTACGTGCGCGGGGTCGTCAAGGTCGAGGTGCAGGACCCCGCGGACCCGACGCCCTACTGGCTGGTCAGCGTCCGCAACCCGTCGGCCGTCGTCGCCGCCCTGCGGTCCTGAGTCCCCACCTGCGATCCAGGAGGCGCGGTGCGGGCCCGACCCGCGCCTCCTGTCCGGCACGGCGCGCGCCTGCCCGCCCAGCGCACGCAGAACGGCCCGTCACCTCGCGGTGACGGGCCGTTCTGGTTTCGTGCGTTCCCTAGAGCGCCGCGCACTCCGCGCAGACCGGGCCGAGCTTCGACTCGTGGTCGAGCTGCGAGCGGTGCTTCACGAGGAAGCACTCGACGCAGGTGAACTCGTCGACCTGGGGCGGGAGCACGACGACGTCGAGGTCGACGTCGCTGAGGTCCTGTCCGGCGAGCTCGAAGCTGCCGGGGTTGTCGGAATCATCGTCGACGACCCCCGACATCTTGTCGGGAACGCGCTCCTTGAGGGCCTCGATCGACTCCGAGTCGGAGTTGTCGTCGGTCTTCCGGGGGGCGTCGTAATCGGTGGCCATGCCCATCCATTTCTCGTATCGAGAGGTCGTCGCCGGTGATCGGCGGCGACAGTTTGCACCACGTCTCGCCAGAGCGCAAACCGAAGTCTCCGGCGGGTCGTTCTGGCGCTGCAACCCGTGTGCCCGCCCGTCCATTCCCGCTGTCCGGAAACGCTCGCACGGGAGTCCACGGCACGCCCGTGCGCCTCCGCGGGATCGGGTCCGGACGGCTGCATACTCACGGGGTACGAGGCACGACCGTACGCGACGCTCGGAAGGCGGAACCATGCAAGACGTGAGAGTCATCGGGGTGGAGTCCGGGGCACTCCTGCTCGCGACCGACGGCGGGACCGAGTTCCGACTGCCCGTCACCTCGTCGCTGCCCGGTCAGGTCCGGCAGGCGAACCCCGAGTCCGGTCCGCACAAGCGCGTGTCCCCCAAGGACGTGCAGGCGCGGATCCGCGGCGGTGCCGACGCCGCCGAGGTCGCCCTGGCGCTCGACGTCGACGTCGAGTACGTGCGGCGCTTCGAGGGCCCCGTCCTCGCCGAGCGTGCCTTCATCCTCGACGCCGCGCACCGCGTGCCGGTCACCCCGGTCGACGACGAGTCGCCCGACACCTTCGGCGAGGCGATCACCGCCAAGCTCGAGGCGGGCGAGGCCAGCGGGATCGCCTGGGCGTCGTGGAAGCACGTCGAGAGCGGCTGGCAGGTCCGCGTGCACTACACAGCCGCCGAGGTCGAGCACGACGCACAGTGGCGCTTCGACCCGAAGACGTCGACGCTGACGCCGGACAACGGCGACGCGCACCGGCTCTCGCACACCGAGGACGAGGGCATCGCGCCGCGCCTCCGTGCGGTCGAGAACGACCACCAGGACTCCGACGGGACGCGGTTCGACTCCGGCGCGTTCCGGGTCGACGAGCCCGACGAGGACGTCACGAACCCCGAGGTGCAGGAGCGTCCGCTCCGCGCGCCGCTCCCCCGCATCGGAGCCGCCGTCGAGGAACGCGCCCCCGGCAACGAGACCGCCGACCTGCTCGAGGCGCTCCGCCGCCGTCGTGGCGAGCGCGAGGCCGCGGCCTTCGGCGAACAGCCGCAGGACGACGGACGACGGACCTCGATCAGCGTCGTCGACATCCCGCTGCAGGGGTTCGAGGACTCGTCGGACACCGCGCCGCAGCCGGACGCCCGACCCACCTCCGCCCCCGAGGCCGAGGCCGGGCGGCAGGACCGCAAGAAGCGGAACCGACGGTCGATGCCGAGCTGGGACGAGATCGTCTTCGGGACCCGGCCGGACGACGACCCGGCCTGATCCCCGGCGACGCCCGGGCTCGTGCTACTGCGCGAACGCCCCGGCGAGGCGCAGCGGCACCATGGTCTCCTTGTCGGTCATCGCACCGTGCTGGCCGACCATGCGCTTCGGTGACTCGCCGTCGCGCAGGGCCCGGTCGTCGTTGAACGCCCAAGACCCCCGTGCCACGAGCACGACGTCCCCGATGCGCGGGACGACCTCGTCCGACACGTCGCCGAACCAGCCGGCGGCGATCGCCTCGTCACGGCTCGCGACGTACGCCTTCTTGCCGTAGCGCGCCCGGAACTGCCCGACGAGGGAGCGGAGGTCGGTGCCCGGTGCGACCGTGAACTGCCGGCAGCGCGGGTCGCCGGCGACCCCCACGACGTCGGTCAGCAGGAGCGGGTCGAGCGCGATGTTCGCGTGGTCGGGGACGTCGAGCACGCCGTGGTCGGCCGTCACGACGATCCCGACGTCGGCGGCGGCACGGCCCTCGAGCCGAGCGAGTTCGCCGTCGAGGAGTTCGAGTGCCGCGGTCCACCGGTCGGACTGCCAGCCGTGCTTGTGCCCGATCGAGTCGAGCTCCGGGACGTAGAGGTACACGAGCGAGCGACCCGTCGCGGTCTCGGCGAGGGCGGCGTCGACGCGCTGCGGGATCGAGTCGGCCGGGACGTAGCGCGCCCCGCCGAGGACGTTGGCGGTCATCCCCGAGGAGCGGTACCGGGCGGGTCCGACCACCACGGGGTCGACGCCGAGTGCCGGCGCCTCGGTGAACAGCGTGCGGGCGAGGAACCAGTCGGCCGGGACCTCGTCGTCCCAGCCGCTCAGCAGGTTCATCACCCGGCCGGTGTCGGGGTTCCAGCCGCTGTACCCGACCACGCCGTGGGTGCCGGGCGAGCGACCGGTCGTCAGCGTGCTCAGTGCGGCCGCCGTCGTCGTCGGGAAGCCGCTGCGCAGTCGCTTCTTGCCCGCGGCGAGCCAGCGGGCGTGTCCGGCGCGCGCTGCCAGCGCGCCGGCACCGAGGCCGTCGACCAGCACGACGATCGCGGAACGGGCGGGGCGGAGGGTGATCCGCGCCTCCAGTCCGGTGGAACGCAACCAGGCGTCGTCCGCAGCGCCGAGCGCGACGAGGCAACTCGGGAAGACGTCGGCGAGGTTCGCGGTGGCGTCGGGGGCCGTCGGTACGCTTGTTCCCATCTCCCCCAGTCTCGCAGAAGGGTGCCATGGCACGCACGGAAGCAGTCGGCCTGCCCGACGGTGAACGCATCGAGGACGTCGACGTCTCCGAGGAGATGCAGGGCTCCTTCCTCGAGTACGCGTACTCCGTCATCTACTCACGGGCACTCCCCGACGCACGCGACGGCCTGAAGCCCGTGCAGCGGCGCATCCTCTACCAGATGGCCGAGATGGGGCTCCGGCCCGACCGCGGCCACGTGAAGAGCGCCCGCGTCACCGGCGAGGTGATGGGCAAGCTGCACCCGCACGGCGACGGCGCGATCTACGACGCCCTCGTGCGCATGGCGCAGCCGTTCACGATGCGCGTGCCGCTCGTCGACGGACACGGCAACTTCGGCTCGCTCGACGACGGTCCCGCGGCCGCCCGGTACACCGAGGCCCGCCTCGCCGAGCCGTCGATGGCCATGACCGAGGGCCTGGGCGAGGACGTCGTCGACTTCGTCCCGAACTACGACAACCAGATCATGCAGCCGGGCGTGCTGCCCGCGGCCTTCCCGAACCTGCTCGTCAACGGCGCGTCGGGCATCGCGGTCGGCATGGCGACAAACATGGCGCCGCACAACCTCGGCGAGGTGGTCGAGGCGGCGAAGCACCTGCTCATGAACCCGCAGGCGACGCTCGACGAACTGATGGAGTTCGTGCCGGGCCCCGACCTGCCGTCCGGCGGCACGATCGTCGGGCTCTCCGGCGTGCGCGACGCCTACGCCAGCGGCCGCGGCTCGTTCCGGACGCGCGCGAAGGTGAGCGTCGAGAACCTCACCCCGCGCAAGGTCGGCCTCGTGGTCACCGAGCTGCCGTACCTGGTCGGCCCGGAGCGCGTGATCGAGAAGATCAAGGACGGCGTCCAGTCGAAGAAGCTCGTCGGCATCTCCGACGTGAACGACCTGACCGACCGCAACCACGGGCTCCGGCTCGTCATCGGCATCAAGAGCGGCTTCAACCCGACCGCCGTGCTCGAGCAGTTGTACAAGCACACCCCGCTCGAGGACGGCTTCGGCATCAACAACGTCGCGCTGGTCGGCGGATCGCCCAAGACCCTCGGGCTGCGCGAGCTGCTCGACGTCTACGTGCAGCACCGGCTCTCGGTCGTCACACGTCGGTCGCAGTACCGCCTCGCGCGCAAGAAGGAGCGACTGCACCTGGTCGAGGGGCTGCTCATCGCGATCCTCGACATCGACGAGGTCATCGAGGTCATCCGCTCCTCGGACGACTCCGAGGCGGCGCGCTCCCGCCTGCAGACGGTGTTCGACCTGTCCGAGGTGCAGGCCGAGTACATCCTCGAACTGCGGCTGCGCCGTCTGACGAAGTTCTCACGCCTCGAGCTCGAGGGCGAGCGCGACCAGCTGCTCGCCGACATCGCCGCGCTCGAGGAACTGCTCGCGTCCGACGAGCGGCTCCGTGCCCAGGTCGCGCTCGAGCTCACCGAGGTGTCCGACCGGTTCGCGACGCCGCGCCGGACCCTGCTCACCGAGGCCGACGCCCCGGTCAAGGGTGGTCGCAAGGCCGCGGTCGACCCGGAGTCCCTGCAGATCGCCGACTCCCCGTGCCGCGTGCTGCTCTCGACCACGGGGCGGCTCATCCGCGTCGACATCCCGACGTCCGAGCTCGGCATCGTCCGGGTGCCGAAGCGGTCCAAGCACGACGCCGTCCGCTCGTCGATCGTCAGTTCGGTGCGCGGGCAGGTCGGGGCGCTCACCTCGACCGGGCGCGTTATCCGGCTCTCCCCCGTCGACGTCCCCGCCGTGCCGCCAGCCGCGGTCCGGCTCGACGCCGGCGTCCGGGTGACGGACTTCCTCGGCATCGCCCGCGGCGAGACCGTGGTCGCCCTCGTCGACCTCTCCGGCGCGTCGTCGGACTCGCTCGCCATCGGCACCGTGCAGGGCGTCGTGAAGCGCGTCGTGCCCGGAGCCTGGCCGGACAAGCCCGAGTTCCCCGCCATCGGGCTGAAGCCCGGCGACGCGGTCGTCGGTGCCGCCCAGGCGCCCGAGTCGGACGACCTGGTGTTCATCACCTCGAACGCGCAGCTGCTGCGGTTCCCCGCGTCCGGCGTCCGTGCGCAGGGCCTCCCCGCCGGTGGGGTCGCCGGCGTGGCCCTCGCCGCGGGTGCCTCGGCGATCTGGTTCGGATCCGTCGCCCGCTCCGACGACGCCGTGGTCGCGACCGTCTCGGCGTCGTCCTCGGCCCTGCCCGGCACCGACACCGGCCGCGCCAAGGTCTCGGCCCTGTCGGAGTTCCCGGCGAAGGGCCGTGCGACCCAGGGTGTCCGGGCGCACGCGTTCCTCAAGGGCGAGGACGGCCTGACGGTGGCGTGGGCGGGCATCGCTCCCCCGCACGCGGTCGGGTCGGACGGCGCTGCCCGGACGCTGCCGGACTGGCTGTCGAAGCGCGACGGGTCGGGGGCGCCGCTCGACGCCGTGATCGACTCGATCGGTGGGAGTGCGGCGGCGCTCGACGGCACCGCCGGCGAGGCGTAGGCGCGCGGGCGCGGCGCGCTGGCGGCGACTTTTCGCGTCAGCCGACAGATCACGGGGCCGTCGCCCCGTGAGCTGTCGCCCAGCGCGTGAGCACGCGGCCGCGCCGCGGCGGACGCCGAGACGCGGCCCCGCGGACAGAACTCGCGCCGTCGCGGCGCGAAACCGTCCGCCCAGCCGAGACTCGCCCTCGGGCGCGGCCCGGTCACCCGGCTTCTCGCGTCAGGCGACACTTCACGGGGCCGTCGCCGCGTGAAGTGTCGCCCAGCGCGTGAGCACGCGGACGGGAGGCGCGGGACGGCCCCGCACCGCGCCTCCCGTCCGCGCATTGGGACGGCCACCGCCCCGACCACCGGACCGTGCTGCGAACTCACGCGGCTGGCGACACGTCACGGCGCCAGCGCCGCGTGACGTGTCGCCTGGCGCGTGAGGTCGCGCCGCACGGCGGCGCCGAGACTCGGCCTGGCGGACAGAACTCGCGCAGCCGCGGCGCGAAACTGTCCGGTGAGGCGAGACTCGGCGTCGCCGCGCGCGGCGCCGCGCCGGCTACGCGTCGATACGGTCGCGGTCGAGGCCCTCGCCGGCGAGGATGAACTCCTTGCGCGGCGCCACGTCGTTGCCCATGAGCAGCTCGAAGACCTTCGCAGCACCCTCGGCATCGGTGATGTTCACCCGGCGCAGCGTCCGGTGCGTGCGGTCCATCGTGGTCTCCGCCAGCTGGTCGGCGTCCATCTCGCCGAGACCCTTGTACCGCTGGATCGGCTCCTGGTACTTCTTGCCTTGCTTCTCGAGCTTCTTCAGCACGGCCTGCAGCTCGGCCTCGGAGTACGTGTACAGCGTGTCGTTCGCCTTGCCACGGTTCACCACGACCACCCGGTGCAGCGGCGGAACGGCAGCGAACACCCGACCCTGCTCGATCATCGGCCGCATGTACCGGAAGAACAGCGTGAGCAGGAGCGTCCGGATGTGGGCGCCGTCGACGTCGGCGTCGGACATGATGATGACCTTGCCGTAGCGGGCCTGGTCGATCTCGAACGTCCGGCCGGAGCCGGCGCCGATGACCTGGATGATCGAGGCGCACTCGGCGTTCGAGAGCATGTCCGAGACGGACGCCTTCTGCACGTTGAGGATCTTGCCGCGGATCGGCAGCAGCGCCTGGTACTCGCTGTTCCGCGCGAGCTTGGCGGTGCCGAGCGCGGAGTCGCCCTCGACGATGAAGAGCTCGGTGCCCTCGGCGTCCTGCTTGCGGCAGTCGGCGAGCTTCGTCGGCAGCGAGGAGTTCTCGAGCGCGTTCTTCCGGCGCTGGGTCTCCTTGTGCGCCCGGGCCGAGATGCGCGTCTTCATCTCGGCGACGACCTTCTCGAGCAGGGTCGCTGCCTGGGCCTTCTCGGTGCGCTGCGTCGACGTGAGGATCTCGGTGAGGCGCTTCGACACGACCTGGTCGACGATCTTCCGGACCGCCGGGGTGCCGAGGACCTCCTTCGTCTGACCTTCGAACTGCGGCTCGGGCAGGCGGACGGTGAGCACCGCGGTCATGCCGGCGAGCACGTCGTCCTTCTCGAGCTTGTCTTGCCCGACTTTGAGCTTGCGGGCGTTCGCCTCGACCTGGGCGCGCACGGCCTTGACCACGCCGGACTCGAAGCCGGCCTGGTGCGTGCCGCCCTTCGGCGTCGCGATGATGTTGACGAAGCTGCGGAACACCGTCTCGTAGCCGCTGCCCCATCGCAGCGCGAGGTCGACCTCGCATTCGCGCGACACCGAGGTCGACACCATGTGGCCCTTGTCGTCGAGCATCGGCACGGTCTCGGTGAAGGTGCCGGTCCCCTGGATGCGCCAGACGTCGGTGACGGCGGAGTCGAGGGCGAGGTGCTCGACGAACTCACCGATGCCGCCCTCGTACCGGAAGCGCTCGACGACGGGACCAGGCTCGACAGGAGTACCCGTGGCCTCCGCCCGCGCGGCCGCTGCCCCGATCGAGGCGGGCCGCGCATCCGTGATGGTGATGCCGAGCCCGGGCACGAGGAAGGCCGTCTGGCGCGCCCGGCTGACGAGGTCGCTGGTGCTGAACTTCGCGTCGGAGGTGAAGATCTGCCGGTCCGCCCAGTACCGCACGCGGGACCCGGTCACGCCCTTCTTCACCTTGCCGGCGACGCGCAACTCGCTGCCGGAGGTGAAGGGGGTGAACGGCGCGTCCGGCCCGTCGCCGGCGAACGTGCCCGGCTCGCCGCGGTGGAACGACATCGCGTAGGTCTTGCCGCCGCGGTCGACCTCGACGTCGAGGCGCTCCGACAGCGCGTTCACGACCGAGGCACCGACACCGTGCAGCCCACCGGACGCGGCGTACGACCCGGAGCCGAACTTGCCACCGGCGTGGAGCTTCGTGAACACCACCTCGACCCCGGTCAGACCGGTCTTCGGCTCGACGTCGACGGGGATGCCACGAGCGGTGTCGCGGACCTCGACCGAACCGTCGGGGTGCAGCAGCACGCCGATCTCGTCACCGTGCCCGGCGAGGGCTTCGTCGACGGAGTTGTCGATGATCTCCCACAGGCAGTGCATGAGCCCGCGGGAGTCCGTCGACCCGATGTACATGCCCGGACGCTTGCGGACCGCCTCGAGCCCTTCGAGGACGGAGAGATGGCGTGCAGAGTAGTCGGAGCTCACCTTCCGATGCTAGCGATCCGCACCGACACCACCGCGCGGACACTCGGACTGGGGACAGCCGATCCGCGCTGAGCGAAACGGGCGATCACAATGCGCCACTCTCAGGCATCACGTGTTGAAATAGGTGGACCAAGCCGCACCACCTGCGATCCGTGAGGAGCACAGCAATGACCCAGACCGTGCAGGACCTCTCCATCGACGAAGTCAGCAGCCACCAGCTCACCGCTGCCGACCGTTGCGACAGCTGCGGCGCGCAGGCGTACATCCGGGCCACCATGGCCAGCGGTGAGCTGTACTTCTGTGCGCACCACGGCGCCGAGTTCAAGGACAAGCTCGCGGCGACCGCCATCGAGTGGCACGACGAGAGCAGCCGACTCTACGAGTCGAAGTAGCGCGCACAGACGCGAGCGCTGAACAGACAGGAGGCGCGGTGCCAGC
>Ga0308167_1003729_pt1 | contig 11780 bp, 10 predicted proteins | sample PhyCR1_2_FD_202138 | JGI IMG/M metagenome (GOLD analysis project Ga0308167, IMG submission 202138) | Phyllosphere microbial communities from UC Gill Tract Community Farm, Albany, California, United States - DLSLRC.R1 | ecosystem: Host-associated > Plants > Phyllosphere > Unclassified | place... | reverse complement strand
AGAAGCACCTTCGCAAGGGTGAAGCAGACGTCACCATGGTCGACCCGCTGCCGTACATGACGTACCAGCCGTTCCTTCCCGAGGTCGCCGCCGGCTCGATCGAAGCCCGCCACTCGGTGGTCGCGCACCGTCGTCACCTCAAGCGAACGAACGTGCTCACCGCCAAGGTGACGGGCATCAACCACGCTGAGAAGGTCGCGACGATCACCCCTCCGGTGGGAGAGCCGTACGAGTTCTCGTACGACCAGATCGTGGTGACCGCTGGCGCGGTCTCCCGCACCTTCCCGATCCCCGGCATCGCCGACAACGCGATCGGTCTGAAGACCATCGAAGAGGCGGTCGCGATCCGCGATCGCCTGATGTCGAACTTCGACAAGGCGGCCTCGCTGCCCGCCGGACCCGCGCGCGATCGTCTGCTCTCGGTCGTCGTCGTCGGTGGTGGCTTCGCCGGCATCGAGGTCTTCGCAGAGCTCCGTTCGCTCGCGTCGTCGCTCGTGGGCAAGTACCCGCAGATCAGCTTCGAAGACACGCACTTCCACCTCATCGAGGCGATGGGCCGCATCATGCCCGAGGTGTCGCTGCCGACGAGCGAGTGGGTCCTCAAGGACCTGGCGAAGCGAGGCGCCAACGTGCACCTCGACACGCAGCTCACCAGCGCCGTCGACGGCAACGTCGAGCTGTCGACCGGCGAGGTCATCCCCACCGACCTGATCGTCTGGACCGCCGGTGTCATGGCGAACCCGACCGTCGTGCGCGGCGGCGATCTGCCGATCGAAGAGCGCGGCCGGATCCAGACCCGCGCAGACCTCCGTGTCGGCACGCCCGAGGCCTTCGTCGAGGGCGCCTGGGCCGCCGGTGACGTCTCGGCCGTTCCCGACCTCTCGGGTGGTGGCGTCGGCGGCTTCTGCGTGCCGAACGCGCAGCACGCCGTGCGTCAGGCGAAGCTCCTCGCGAAGAACCTCGTCGCCGTGCTGCGTGGCGAGGACCCGAAGGAGTACTTCCACAAGAACCTCGGTGCCGTCGCCGGCCTCGGGCTCTACAACGGTGTCTTCCAGTCCGGCAAGATCGCGCTCAAGGGCTTCGTCGCCTGGGTCGCGCACCGTGGCTACCACGGTCTCGCTATGCCGACGTGGGAGCGCAAGTTCCGCGTGGTCTGGGGCTGGTGGAACAACCTGTGGCTCGGCCGCGACCTGGTGAACCTCGAGACGGTGCAGAACCCGCGCTACGTCTTCGAGGAGTTCGCTGCACGCCCGCGTCCGGCGGCTGACGCTCCGGCTCCCGCCGTCACGGCTCCGGCCGCTCAGGCGACCGCCTCCGACAAGGCCGCCGACGAGAAGCCGGCAGGTCAGAAGACCGCCGCCACGAAGCCGGCCGCGAAGAAGACCGCTGCGACGGCTGCCGCCAAGTAGTCGTCCCCTCGAACGCCCCGACTCTTCGGAGTCGGGGCGTTCGTCGTCTCCGGCGAGGGCGTGTCTTGCACCGGCCTCATAGGCGCGCTTGCTAGCCTCGGCAGCGCAAGGGGAGTACTCCCGTCTGCGGTGGCGTCGTCATTACGGACACGAAGTCGTGTTCCGGCCCACCGGCCCGTGAGGGTGGAGGAGACCTGGCGTCCGTATCCGCGGACGACCATGGACCCTCACTGCCCCGCTGTCGAGTTCCGTGGTCGTCCACACCCACGAAGGAACCGTCACCATGGGAAAACTCAACCGACTGCTCGGGATGGCCGCTCGCGCCCTCGATCTCGACGAGAACGGATCCCGCACGGATCGCACCGGTTCGCAGGCAGCGACGCCGTCTTCACCGGTCGGGCGTCAGGCCGGAACCGATCGCTACTCGCCCCCGCCCGCGCGTCCGTCGGGCCGGGATCCCTACTCGCCGCCTGCGGCCGGCGCGCGCGGTGCGGCCGGTGCGCGCGGTGCGGCGTCGGATGCCGACCGGGCAGCCATCGCGCGATACGACTACCTGCTCGAGACTGCTGATCCGCACCGCGTGGAGCAGATCCATCGCGAGGCCTTCGCGCGCCTGACTCCCGCGCAGCGGGCGCAGGTGCAGGAGCGCATGAACGCAGAACTCGCTCCGGGCGAGCGCCCGGCATCGTCATCGGTCGATGATCTCGCCCGCGCCGCCGGTCGGTCCGAGGCGGCGCGTCCGGGGCGCATGCGCGGCATCCTCTCGCGCGTGCGCGGGTTCGGTGCTGCCGGTGCGGTCGGCGGAGCCGCGGTGGGCGCGCTGGGGGTCGTCGCGGTGGGCGCGGTCGGCAGTGCCGTCGCCGCTCCTCTCCTCGAGCAGGCTGCCGGTCTCGGAGTCGACTTCGACGCCCTCGCTCAGGGCGTCGACGTCGAGGCGATCGCGAGCGGCCTCGGCGGCGAGGAGCTTGCGGGAGCGGCGGAAGGCGTTCTCGGGTCGGCGGGCGAGACCGTCTCGGGCCTCGGCGACACGGCGAGCGAATGGGGACAGCGGCTCGGTGATCTCGGCATTCCCGGCATCGGCGATCTGTTCGGTCGATGAGCACCGCCGGCATGAGCGCCGCCAGCATGACCGCCGCCCCGTCGGCGTCGGATCACGGGTTCTCCGGCCTCACCGGATTCGCCGCTGACGTTCTCACCCAGCTCGGCGACATCGGGGTGGGTGTGCTGGTGTTCCTCGAGGTGCTCGTCCCGCCCATTCCCAGCGAGGTGATCCTGCCCTTCGCGGGCTATCTGAGCCAGAGCGGCGAGCTCACCCTCGGATGGCTGATCGTCTGGAGCACTGTGGCGTCGTGGATCGGCGCACTCCTGCTCTATTGGCTCGGTGCGGCGATCGGCATCGATCGGGCGGTACGGCTCCTCTCCGCCACCAAGCTGGTCAGCCGTGCGGACCTGGATCGCGGAGTGCACTGGTTCCGGCGAAGCGGCGGGTGGACGGTGCTCGTCGGCCGGATGGTTCCCGGCGTGCGCAGCCTCATCTCGATTCCCGCGGGCGCGACTCGCATGAACCTGACCCGCTTCAGCGTGTACACGATCGTGGGCAGCGGCCTGTGGAACACGCTGCTCATCGGGGTCGGTGCGCTGCTCGGCACTCAGCACGAACAGCTGGAGCACCTGCTCGGCTACCTCGACTACGCCGTGTACTCCGCGCTCGCCGTCGCGCTCGCCGTGCTCATCGTCCGACGCGTCCGTGAGGCACGTGGGTCGAAGGCGCGGAGCACGCGTCCACCCGATCTCGCGGACCGGCTCGTGGAGGACTGAGCAGAGCACGACGTGCCCCCGCTGGGACTCGAACCCAGACTGAAGCGATTTTAAGTCGCCTGCCTCTGCCATTGGGCTACGGGGGCTCCATGCCGTGACTGGCTCAGAGTACACGGGGGCGCATCTGGGTGCACGACAGACGCGGTGCCACGCTCGCCGTGCTGCCCGAGCCGCGCGAGGGGAGGCGGGCGCCCCCCGCGCCCGCCTCCCCGTGATGCTGATCAGACAGCATCGCCGCCCCCCGGCGACCGGCCGGGCATGGCCGGTGAGACCGCCGTGAATGGCGGCCTCAGAGATCAAGACGGCGATCCGTGCTGTTCATTACGACGATCGCCGCTGATCTATCGGGATTTCCAGATACGGGTCGCGACAGGCAGTGCAACTCGATCTCAGAAAGACTGAATCCGAGTCCGCCCACCCCATAGGGTGGGGGAGTGCTCGACCTCACCGCCGATCTGAGCCCCGATCAGGAACGAAACGCCGTTTCCCCCGAGTGGCTCGACCCGTCACGATACTGGCCGCGCCTGTCTGCGGCGACCGGCCATCTGCCGGCTCCCGTGGCGGTGATCGATCGAGAAGCTCTGCGCTACAACGCCCTGGATCTGCTGGTTCGCGCGGGCGGACTGCCGATCCGCGTCGCGTCGAAGTCCGTGCGGGTGCGCTCGGTGCTCGACGCCGTGCTGCAGCTGCCCGGGTTCAGAGGGATCCTCGCCTTCACGCTGGCCGAGGCTCTGTGGCTCGCCGAGACGCACGATGACATCGTCGTCGGCTATCCGACGGTCGACCGCGCGGGACTCGCACAGCTCTTCGAATCCGAGGAGGCGGCGCAACGGATCACGTTGATGGTCGACGATCCGGCACACCTCGACATCATCGACAGCGTCGCGCCCGCAGGCAGCCGCCCGGACATCCGGGTCGCGGTCGACGCCGACGCATCCCTGCGATCCGTCGCGCTCGGCCACATCGGGGTGCGACGGTCTGCCCTGTTCACCGCGGGCGAGGTCGCCGCCTTCGCACGCAAGATCGTGCGCCGCCCCGGGTTCCGGCTCGTCGGGCTTCAGATGTACGAGGCTCAGATCGCGGGCCAGGGAGACAACGCCGGAGCGGATGCGCCGGTGATCCGTCTCATGCAGGCGCGTTCACGATCCGAGCTGCGTGAGCGTCGAGCCGCGATCGTCGGCGCCTTGTCAGAGGTCGCATCGCTCGAATTCCTCAACGGCGGCGGAACCGGTTCGCTCGAGTTCACCGGCAGCGACGAATCGCTGACCGAGGCGAGCGCGGGCAGCGGACTGCTCGGCGGGCATCTCTTCGACGGCTATCGATCATTCCGCCCCGCACCGGCGTCCGCCTTCGCGTTCGACGTGGTGCGGCGCCCCGCGGCCGACATCGCAACCGTGCTCGGCGGCGGATGGATCGCTTCTGGCCCCGCTGTCGCGTCGCGGCAACCGCTGCCCGTCTGGCCGCAGGGGCTGCGCACACTGTCCCGCGAGGCCGCGGGCGAAGTGCAGACACCGCTGCAGGGCCGCGAGGCCGAGCGGCTCGGAGTGGGCGACCGTGTCTGGTTCCGCCACGCGAAGAGCGGCGAGCCTGCCGAGCGCATCGACAGCTACCAGCTCGTCTCGGGCGATGAGATCGTCGACGAGCTTCCGACGTATCGCGGCGAGGGGAAGGCGTTCCTGTGACCCGGATCGGGGGCACCTGGCAGAACTGGGCGAGGTCTGCGCAGGTCACACCGCTGCGCGTCGAGCGCCCGCGAACCCCTGAAGGCGTGCAGCGCGCGGTCCGCGCCGCGGTCGCGCAGGGGCTCACGGTGAAGGCGGTCGGCGCGGGACACAGCTTCACGGGCATCGCCGTCGCTCCCGGCGTGCTCCTGGAGCTCGACGACATGCAGGGCCTGGTGTCGGCGGACGCGGCCACCGGACGAGCGACGCTGCTCGCGGGCACACGACTGCACCGCATCCCTTCGCTCCTCGCACCGTTCGGCCTCGCGATGGAGAATCTCGGCGACATCGACCGGCAATCCATCTCGGGTGCGATCTCGACGGGGACGCACGGTACCGGCGCCGGCTTCGGCGGCCTCGCGACCCAGGTCGTCGGCGCGACGCTGGTGACCGCCGCAGGGGAGTTCCTCCGGGTGGACGAGGGACAGAACGCAGACCTGCTCCCCGCGATCGCGCTGGGTCTGGGCGCGCTCGGCATCCTGGTCGAGGTGACGCTGCAGTGCGTGCCGATCTTCCTCATGGAGGCGATCGATGAGCCGGAACCGCTCGACGACGTTCTCGAGGCCCTGCACGACAGGGTCGAGGCATCGGACCACTTCGAGTTCTACTGGTTTCCGCACACCGACATCGCCCTGACCAAGAGACAGACGAGGGTGCCGGAGTCGACGAGGCGGCAGCCGCTTCCCGTCCTGGGGCGCTGGATCGACGAGACGGTGCTCTCGAACGGTGTGTACCGAGCGGTGTGCGCGACCGGACAGGCGATGCCGGCCATCACCCCGCCCTTCAACAGGCTTGCGGTGAAGCTCACGGGCGACCGGCGGTACACAGACCTCTCGCATCGAGTCCTGACCCAGAGCCGTACTGTCAGGTTCCGCGAGATGGAATACGCGGTGCCCGCCGAGAACGTGGTGCCGGCGTTCCGCGCGGTCCGCGACGTCATCGAGCGACGCGGGTGGCGCATCGAGTTCCCGATCGAGGTGCGCTTCGCGGCGGAGGACGACAGGTGGCTGTCGACGGCATACGGCAGGGCGAGCGGATACATCGCGGTCCACCGCTACTGGCGCGCCGACCCGTCCGCCTACTTCGAGGCCGTGGAGCAGATCATGCTCGAGCACGGCGGGCGCCCGCACTGGGGCAAACTGCACACGCAGACAGCCGAGCAGCTGCAGGAGCGCTATCCCCGTTTCGGCGATTTCACCGCGCTGCGCGACCGGCTCGACCCCGAGCGTCGGTTCACCAATCGGTACCTCGATCGGGTTCTCGGCGCATGATCCGGGTTCTGCGCCTGACCGCCGCACCCAGTCGACGCGCAGGCTCCGCCGATAGGATGAGACAAACACGAGGAAGGGTGGGCCTCTGATGGAATGGCTCGTGCCGGTACTGATCGTCGTCGGTGTGATTCTGCTCATCGGAATCTACCTCTGGGCGACCTACAACTCGCTGGTGCAGCTGAACGTCCGCGTCGACGAGGCGTGGAGTGGCATCACGGTCCAACTGAAGCGCAGGGCAGATCTGATACCCAACCTCATCGAGACGGTCAAGGGTTACGCTTCGCATGAGAAGGCGGTCTTCGAGAACGTCACTCGTGCGCGAGCGGAGACGCTCTCGGCCGGCAGCCCGGGTGAGGCGGGAATCGCAGAGGGGCACCTCCAGCAGGCGCTTCGCAGCCTCTTCGCGGTCGCGGAGGCCTATCCGCAGCTGCAGGCGAGCCAGAACTTCCTGCAGGTGCAGCAGGCCCTCGTCGACACCGAAGACAAGATCCAGGCCGCGCGCCGCTTCTACAACGGCGGCGTCCGCGAGCTGAACACGAAGATCAAGGTCTTCCCGAACAACCTCTTCGCGAAGGGGCTCGGATTCACCGAGCGCGAGTTCTTCGAGGTCGCCGACAGCGGCGCGATCTCCGAGCCGCCGCGCGTGCAGTTCTGACCTGCGGGAAGGCCCGATGCGCATCGTCGCATCGGGCCTTCTGCGTATTCGGGCGCTGACCCGGAGCGCTGCTCACCACACGTCGAGATCGACGTCCCCATCCTCGACGCTCGCGTCGCCGCGGAGCGTCCACGAGTCCGTGCGGTAGGTCTCGGTTCGCGGACTGCCGTCTTGTCCGGTGCCCGACACGGTCGCGACGAGGATGCCGCCTTCGGCGATGAATCCGTCATCGGTCAGCTCCAGCTCCGGCATCCGCTCGACGCGGAAGCGGACGTCGTCGACCGCGGCGAACTCGGTGCCCCACGGGATCCTGATCCCGCACCCCTCGGGGACGACGCCGTCGGTGACCACGGAAGAGGTGCAGTCCTCGAGGTGATCGTCGAGCGCCCGCTGCGCCAGAGCCCGCGGATCGGCATCGGGTGTCGGCGAGCTCGTCGCGGTCGGCGTGGCCCGTGCCGAGGGGATGTCGCTCGACGCCTGCCAGAGCCACACGGCTGCCCCCGCGACCAGGAGCGCGGCGACACCGCCCCCGATCGTCCACGCGAGGCGACGATTCACTCGGATGCCTCTCTGGCGTGCACATGGCGACGCACGGACGCGTCTGCGCGACCGGACAGCGCCGCATGCAGAGCCTCGGACGCGGTGCCCCAGCGCGAGACGGAGACGTGCGCCAGCCCCTGCCATGCCGCCGCGAGGGCGAGCTCAGCGGCGATCTTCTCGGCATCCGCGCCCGGCTGGCCCTGAGGCTCCCACCAGGCCGATTGCACCTGGAGCGTCGACGTCGCGCGGTCGGCCTTGAGATCGACACGCGCGACGATGCGGTCGCCGACGAGCACGGGCAGCGAGTAGTACCCGTATCGCCGCTTCTCGGCAGGAACATAGATCTCGATCCGGTAATCGAGCTCGAAGGCGCGCAGAGCCCTGTCACGGAACCAGACCACGGGATCGAAAGGTGTCAGGAGCGCGGCGGCGTCGATCCTGCGCGGCAGCACGGCGTCGCGGTGCCTCCAGCTGGGCAGCGGACGACCGCCGCGGTCCCAGCCGCGCACGGAGACCGCGAGGATCTCGCCTGAGTCGACCAGATCCGCGATCGACTGCGACACCGCCGCTCGGTCGCGGATGCGGTGGTAGTCCGCGAGGTCCGACTGGGTCGCGACCCCCGACGATCGTGCCGCGCGCCGGGTGAGCTCGCGGATCGCGTCCTCTCGGGGCACATGCTGCGACAGGATGGCGTCGGGGATCACCTGCTCGGCGAGCGCGTACGTGCGCTCGAAGCCCTTTCGACCGCTGATCGCCACGTCGCCGGTGCGCCACAGGTGCTCGAGGGCGAGCTTCACGTCATCCCAATCCCACCATGTGCCACGCTCGCGAGGAGCGTCGTCGCGGAGGTCGGCCGGTCGCAGCGGCCCCCTGGCTCGGAGCTCGTCCTGCACCCAGCGGAGGGTGCGCGTGTTGGTGCTCATCCATGAGTCGGGCGCCGCCCATCTGGCGCGGAAGTGATCCATGCGGAATCGCCACAGAGGCCAGTCCTCGATGGGGATGAACGTCGCCTCGTGAGCCATGTACTCGATGTAATGGGTCGTGCGCGAATGGAAGACGCGATCGAAGAGCGCCGGTTCGTAGGCACCCAGGCGCGAGAACAGCGGCATGTAGTGCGACCGGGCGAACACGTTGACCGAGTCGATCTGCAGCACGCCGAGACGATCCATGACGCGGTGGATGTGCCGGGCCGACACCGAGGCCGGGCGTGCACGAGAGAAGCCCTGCGCGGCGAGCGCGATGCGACGGGCCTGGGCGGCGCTGAGGGTGTCGGTCACCTCGTCAGGGTAGCGCCGAGCGCCGACATCCGCGCCCGGCCCGTCACGACGGTCGGCGGCTGCGCCGTAGACTTGGGCGATGAGCGAAGAGCAGCGTCCGCGGCTGAGAGACCTCTTCCGTCCGCGCCCCGTCTCCCTTGATCGCACGGTGACCACCGAGGCCGACGAGGCGGTCCCCCGAGGGCTGCGCGTCACGGCGGCATACTCGTGGCGGATTCTGCTGATCGCCGCGGTGGTCGCCGGATTCATCTGGCTCGTCATCGAGCTGAAGCTCCTCGTGATCCCGCTCATGGTCGGCATCCTGATCACGGCCCTGCTGTGGCCGGGATTCCAGTGGATGCTGCGCCACCGCTTCCCGCGGTGGCTGGCCGTCGCCCTCTCGATCATCGGCACGCTCGCGATCGTGTCCCTGCTCATGTGGCTCGTGATCTGGCAGGTCCGTGCGCAGCTGCCCGACGTGCAGGAGCGCAGTGCGCAGGCGGTCGACGAGTTCCGTCAGTTCCTCCTCACCGGACCGCTGCACCTCAGCGACTCGCAGATCCAGGGATACATCGACCAGGCCCTCCAGGTCGTCAACGAGCAGACTCAGACGCTCTTGAACGGTGCGCTCGCAGTCGGCACGACCGCGGCGCATGTCGTGACCGGTGCGGTCCTCTCGCTCTTCATCCTGATCTGCCTGCTCGCCGACGGCCGGGGCATCTGGGAGTGGACGCTGCGCCTCTTCCCGCGCGCTGCGCGCCCCGCCGCCGACGCCGCCGCGAGCAACGGCTTCGCGACGATCGTCAACTACGCCCGAACCCAACTGCTCGTCGCCGCGATCGATGCGGTCGGCATCGGCGTCGGCGCCGCTCTGCTCGGCGTGCCGCTGGCGATCCCCGTCGCCGTGCTCGTCTTCCTCGGTTCGTTCGTGCCGATCGTCGGTGCCGTCGTGACCGGCGCGATCGCCGTACTGCTCGCGCTGGTCTACAACGGCCCCTGGATCGCGCTCGCGATGCTGGCCGTCGTGCTCGGCGTGCAGCAGCTCGAGGGTCACATCCTGCAGCCGATCCTCATGGGCTCGGCAGTGAAGGTGCATCCGCTCGCCGTCGTCCTGGTGGTCGCCGGGGGCTCGATGGTCGGCGGCATCCCCGGCGCGCTGTTCGCGGTGCCTCTCGCGGCCTTCGTCAACGTCGCCGCGGTCACAGTCAGCACCGGCGCCTGGCGCACCGGCGATAAACCGAACGCAGACCTTATCTGGAGCACAGTGCCACGCGAGCGCACACGGAGGAATCGATGAGCGCAGTCCCCAGCCTGACCGAGTTCGAGAACGCCGCTCAGAGTCTGGCTGAGGTGATCACGCGAACGCCGACCCTGCCCTCGCGCGCACTGTCGGACGTGCTCGGCGCACCGGTGGTGCTCAAGATGGAGAACCTGCAGCGAACGGGATCCTTCAAGATCCGTGGTTCGGCATACCGCCTCTCGCAGCTGAGCGCCGAGGAGCGTTCACGCGGCGTGGTCGCAGCGTCCGCCGGAAACCATGCACAGGGCGTCGCCCTCGCGGCTCAGACGCTCGGAATCCAGGCGACCATCTTCGTGCCCCTGGGCATTCCGGTGCCCAAGCTGCTGGCGACGAGGAGCTACGGTGCCGAGGTCGTGCTCGAGGGAGAGACCGTGGCGACCTCGCTGCGACTCGCTGCGGAGTTCGCCGAACGCACCGGGGCAGTGATCATCCATCCGTTCGACCACCGCGACGTCGTCATCGGGCAGGGCACACTCGGACTCGAGCTGCTCGAGGACGCTCCCGATGTCGACACGATCGTGCTGGGAATCGGCGGCGGGGGCCTCATCGCCGGCGTCGCGGCCGCGGTGAAGGCCAAGGCTGCCGAACTCGGGCGCACGGTGCGCATCATCGGCGTACAGGCCGAGAACGCCGCGGCGATGATCCCCTCGCTGGAGGCCGGGTACCCCGTCGACATCGAGACGAAGCCGACGATCGCCGACGGAATCCTGGTCGCGCGACCGGGAGCCATACCGTTCGAGATCATCAAGGACCTCGTCGACGAGGTCGTCACCGTGACCGACGACGACCTGGCGCGCGCCATTCTGGTTCTTCTCGAGCAGTCCAAGGTGATCGCGGAGCCCGCCGGAGCGGTGGGTGTCGCCGCGATCCTCGCCGGCAAGGTGAAGGCGAGCGGCACGACCATGGCCGTCGTCTCCGGAGGCAACATCGACCCGCTGCTGCTGCAGCGTGTCGTCTCCCACGGCCTCGCGGCCTCGGGCCGTTATCTCACGATCCGCATCCCGCTGCCCGATCGCCCCGGTCAGCTCGCGCGAGTCTCGGAGCTCATCGCCCAGGCGGGAGCCAACGTCATCGAGGCCATGCACACGCGGCACGGGCACGGCCTGCAGATCAGCGAGGTGTTCCTCGAGCTCAGCGTCGAGACGCGCGGTGCCGAGCACTCCGAGCACACCCTGGACACGCTCCGCCACGCCGGCTTCCAGCCGATCGTCGTGCCGGACTGACGCGACGCGCACACAGCCCTGACATGCAGATGCCCCGTCCGGTCGGACGGGGCATCTGCATGTCAGGGCACGAGCCCGATGCTGACCGGTGTCAGCCCGTGTAGGTGTCGACGTTCACGATCTCGACCGAGATCGCGCGGCCGTTCGGAGCCTCGTAGGACGACTTCTCGCCGACCTTGAGTCCGAGGATCGCCTGTCCGAGCGGGCTGGCCTCGCTGTAGACGTCGAGGTCGCTGCCCACGGCGATCTCGCGGCTGCCGAGCAGGAAGACCTCTTCGCCGCCGGCGACGATCGCGGTGACGACGGTGCCGGGCTCGACGATGCCGCGGCTCGCGGGCGCCTCACCGACCTTGGCCGTCTTGAGGAGGTTCTCGAGGGTGCGGATCCGCGCCTCCTGCTTGCCCTGCTCGTCCTTGGCGGCGTGGTAGCCGCCGTTCTCCTTGAGGTCGCCCTCTTCGCGGGCCGCTTCGATGCGCTTGGCGATCTCTTCGCGACCGGTGGTGGAGAGGTGCTCGAGCTCGGCGACGAGCCGGTCATACGCTTCCTGCGTGAGGAAGGGAACCTGAGCGTCAGTAGACATGACGAAG
>Ga0308167_1003724_pt1 | contig 11810 bp, 7 predicted proteins | sample PhyCR1_2_FD_202138 | JGI IMG/M metagenome (GOLD analysis project Ga0308167, IMG submission 202138) | Phyllosphere microbial communities from UC Gill Tract Community Farm, Albany, California, United States - DLSLRC.R1 | ecosystem: Host-associated > Plants > Phyllosphere > Unclassified | place... | reverse complement strand
CGCTGGCGTTCGCGCTCGACGCCCTGGCGATCGCCGGGCAGGCGCTCGTCGGACACGGACTCGGCGGACGTGACCCGGAGCGGGTGCGACTGGTGACGCGACGGCTCGTGCTGCTCGGGATCGCCGGTGGAGTGGTGCTCGGGGTGCTGACCCTGGCCGTGAGCGGGGTGCTCGGGCCGGTGTTTTCGGACTCGCAGGCGGTGCGGGACGCCCTGCCCGTCGTGCTGGTGCTCATCGCCGTCGGGATGCCCGTCGCGGGGTACGTCTTCGTGCTCGACGGGGTGTTGATCGGCGCCGGGGACGCGCGGTACCTCGCCATCGCCGGAGGCCTGAACCTCGTCGTCTACCTGCCGCTGCTCTGGTGGGCCGGGGGGACGCTCGCGGGGTTGTGGGCGGCCTTCGCCCTCGGGTACATCGGGGTCCGGGCGGTGACGCTCGGGGTGCGGGCGCACCGGCGCGGCTGGGTGGAACAGGCGTTGGCGCGGTGAGCGAGCCTGCTGCTTCTGCGGCTCCGTCGTCTTCGGTGGCTTCGTCGGCCGTGCTCGCCACGGTCGGCATCGGGGTGCAGGGTGTCGCGAAGCTGCTCGTGACCGTCGTCGTCGGGCGGGTGTTCGGCACCGAGACCCTCGGGCAGACCACCGCCCTGCTGTCACTCTCGGTGTTCGTCGCCCTGCTCTGGCCGAACGCCGCAGGCAACACCGCGTCACGGTTCCTGGCCATCGCGCTGCGGGGTCGACGGTCCGATGCCGCGGTGAACCGGCTGCTCGGGGTCTCGATGCTGGTGTCGAGCGTGGTGCTCGCGGCGGTCACCGTGCCGATCGCGCTGGCCTGGGGCAACGGCCCCGGCATGGTGCTCGGTGGTGCCGCGGTCGTCGTCGGCTACGGCCTCTACTGCTACGCCCGCGGCGCGCAGCTCGGCTACGACCGGGCCCCGCGGGTCGCGCTCTGGGACTCCGTGACGAGCGTGCTGGCGCTCGGGTTGCTCGTGGTGGCGTGCGTCGCCCGCCTCGAGCCCTTCGTGCTGCTGCCCCTGGCCATCGGGTACACGGTGTTCGCGATCGCGTGCTGGCCGCGGGGCAACGGCTTCTCGCCGACTTCGCGCGAACCCGCCGCCGGGGTGCTCGGGTTCGCGGCGTGGAACGTGCTGGCGGTGGTGACCTCGAACGGGTTGCTGCAGTTGACGATGATCTCGGCGCAGGTGACGTCGTCGGCCTACGACGCCGGTGTCTACGCGGCCGCCTTCACCCTGGCGACGCCGGCGTCGATGCTCGGGCAGGCGTTGGGGCAGGTACTCGTGCCGGCGTTCGCGCACCGGACCGATGGTGGATCGCTGCGCTCCCGCGGCGCCCTGCTGCTCGTCGTCGGGTTCGCTGCTGCCTCCGCCGTCGTCTTCGGCCTGGTCGCCCTGCTCGCCGGGTGGTTCCTGCCGATCGTCTACCCCGCCGAGGGTGCCGCTGCCGTCGCGGACCTGCGGTACCTCATGGTCGCGGTGTGGGTGTTCACCGTCGGGCTCGTGCCCGCCGCGTTGCTGCTCGCCGCAGGACGCTCGCGCCAGGTTGCCCTTGCCTCGGTGGCCGGGTTCGTCGTCGGGGCTGGGCTCATGGCGGTGCTCGGACCCGTCGCCGGTGTCGCGGGCGGGACAACCGGGTTCTTGGTGGGCAGTGCCGTGAACCTTGTCGCGGTGGTGGGGCTGGGGGTGCGGCGGCGCTGACCGAAGCGCCCATAGGCAGGGTTCGCGGGGGCCCAAGAGAAGCAGAACCAGCGGGGACGCTTCCTCATCCACATCCGCATAACCGTCGAAGGGAAACGAAGGTCGCCGCAAAAGGAAGCGGACCCGTCGTGATGAAACACCGCCAGTGACCGGCTGGTCAAGCCCTTGATTGATGGTGGCATGGCGCTCCTGTGGTCGCACTCGCGCGCAACGTCACCGGACGGCCCTTCTACAGCCACGGCCCGCCAGTTTTCCTGATCAGGCATCTATCCGAAGTCGGGCCTTCCCGATAGATTTGACAGGACCTCAGGAGGTTCCGTGTCGACTTTCAACGCATCCCGTCTCACATGCTTCGCAATCGTCTCAGCGATGGAGACAGACGGTCGAGACCTGATCCTCCATCTCGACGAAGCAGGAGACGCCGCATCCTGGCCATCCAGCGCGGAACAGAACGCTCGTAGCCGTTACGCCCGAGACAATGGTCCGCGCACACCGTCTCGCACGGATCTCGTTCAGTACCTAGACTTTCCGGACGTCACGCAGATCCTTCTGAAAAACAAATCCGGCGCTCAGCAGCTTGTTGGATCAGATATTTTGGAATTGCTCAAGAAGCAGTCCGAGAAACTCATTGCTATTCGAAACCGGGTTGCCCACAATCGGCCGCTCGAAATCGAAGACCTGCCAACGCTCTCGGATATCTGCCAAACACTCGCTTCAAAACGCGGTGACAGATGGGCAGCATCCTCTGAAACATGGCGTCGACTCCAAGCGGATCCGTCGTATGTGCTCGGCCTCACCATCCAGTTGCGCGCGGACCCCGTCGATGAACCTTTCCACAATTTGCCTGTCCCTGATTTTGATGAGACGGGATTTATGGGAAGAGGGAATGCGCTGCGGCAGATAACAAAGCATGTACTAGGGCCGTGGCCAGCAGTATCGATTCTCGGCGACGGCGGCATCGGAAAAACGTCCATCGCCTTGAAGGTCGCTTACGACATCCTCGACAACCACACCGACGAGTTCGATGCGGTCGTGTGGGTCACGGCGAAGTCCAGTACGCTCACCGCCCACGAGGTGCAGCGCATCAACGGTGCGATCCTTGATTCAGTTGGCCTCTTCGCCGAGGCCGCTAAGCAGCTCGGCGGCGACGGCTCTTCCGCAGACCCCGTGTCTGAGCTTCTGGAGTACCTCGAAACGTTCAAGGTGCTGCTGATTCTCGACAACATGGAGACCGTCATGGATCAGCGACTTCGCGATTTTCTGCGGGACCTGCCCCGAGGCAGCAAGGTCCTGATCACGTCGCGCATCGGCTTTCAGATGGAAAACCCAGTCAAGCTTGATCCACTAACCGACGGCGAGTCTCGACAGCTACTGATGGCACTTGCCCACGGTCGAAACGTTCCGGTCCTCAAGAATCTTGATTCGGGCGGAATAGATAAGCTGATCAAAAAGCTGCGGGGGCATCCGCTGTATATCAAGTGGCTTGTTGCCGGCGTGCAGTCGGGGCGGCGACCGGCAGAGATAGTCGCCAACGACGACGCCCTCCTGGACTTCTGTATGTCAAATGTTTACGAGAAGTTGTCAGCAGATTCGCGGCAAGTGCTTCAATCGATGCAAGTAATGCACGGGTCGCGCATGCAAGCGGAACTCGCTTACCTGAACGACTTCTCTGCTCATCAAATTCAAACTGCTCTCTTGGAACTTCTTGCAACTAATTTCGTTGCAATGACGCGGAGTGCTGTGGATAAGCTCGAAAGCGCCTATGCAGTGGGGGATTTTGCGTCGGCCTATCTTGCACGCAAGAAGCCAACGGACCCAAAAATGCGTCTTCTTGTTCTCGACCGCGCGCAGCGCCTTGGCGAGCTAGGAAGCAGGATGACCGGGGAGAGTAGGCTGAATCGCTATGAAGCGAGAACCCTAGATATCCGGGGACCTCAAGACGTACCTACCGCACGTATTTTGCGGGACGCTCTGAAGTCCGCGGACCAGGGGCGTATCGACCACGCTGTCAGCTTGTGTCACGAGGCGCAGAAGTTCTCACCGTCGTACCCCGAGGCTTGGCGAATCGAAGGCCTCGTTCAGAGCCTGCATCATGACGACGGTCTCGCCGAGGCTGCATACGAGAGGGCGGTGGAGGCCGTCGAGGCTGGTCCCTCAGAGGCACTGGTCTGCTACCACTTTGCTACTTATCTCCTCGACCAGCCCGGCCAGCAAGAGCGTGCCCTCGATCTGTTCCGCCGAGCGGCTCGCACAGAATCGTCGCCAGAGGTCCTCCTTGGCATCTCCCGCGCTCACCTCCATCTCACTAACTACGCTGACACAGTGACGACCTGTAGAGGCCTCGTAGACAAGGCGCTCACCAGAGCACAGGCCGAAGATGTCGCACTACTGGCCTTTCGAGCCATCGGATACGGACTTATCCGTGAGTTATGGAATGGGCGCATTGGTGCGGCTGTAGAACTCGCCGAACTCGCAACCGATTTCGCGTATGCCCTTCCGGTCGAACAATACTCAGCCGAGCTGGTCGACTGGCTGGTGTCAGCCGTTCATTGGACCCGACACGTCGCGAACGCCGCCCAGGCCGATGCCTACCTCAGTAGGCGAGCAATCGAGTTCGAAACAAAGCTCGAGCAGCGGGTCCGCATTATCGACCCGCAGCAACTCGAGCGCAAGATCGCAAATGCAAAGACCCCCAGACCGGACGGTGACTTCGTATTCCTCAGCGATCAGAGCGAGTCTCGTTTCGCCCACAGGAACGACTTTCTGTCGCGTAATCAGTGGCATCGCGTTGCCGATGAATCTGTCTTCGCATTCGACCGCGTCACGGGACAAAAAGGGCCACGAGCTGCTCGGATCCGTCTGCTCGACTAAGTCGCGTCCTGGATCCGCCACTACAAGCATTTCAGTGAAACGGCGGGCCTGCTGGGTCGAGTGTGCGGGCATTGTCTGCGTGTACGAGGTGCCGAGGGATCTGACAGATCGCCCACCGCCTCACACTCGCCGATATCCGTGCGAACAATCGCTGTTAATTGATCGCATAACGGCGACTCCCAATGTGAGTCCGAAAGGAAGACCGCTCGATTCATCAACGACGCCTCCCCGACTGCGCCCGACATCGATGTGACACGCCCACCGTCCGTGCTGCTCGACTCCCCGAGCACGGCGCGGCACTACTCACTCGCCGACGCTGACGCCGTCTACGCACCGCTCATTGGCCGGGCCAGACCAAGGCGACGCTGCTCTTCAATCGCCGATCACTGCTGCAGACACAAGCCCGGACGGCACCCGCTGGGATGTTTTTTCATGCCGCTGAGCGTGCGTTGACCGTCGAGGAACGTGATCTCTCCTCCAACGACGAACTGCGCATCATCTCGGAGGGGGACCGGCTGATCGGATCAGCGCGAAGGGGGCGGCGGCCCCGTCGTGTCCCCCACCCGCAACTCCGACGTGAACGACGCTGGTTGGGGTTCCGCCCCCTCGAGCATGGCCAGAGCGGCACGGGCGGCGGCCTGTCCCTTCTGCACGAACGGCTGCACCAGGGTGGTCAGGTGCCGGATCGGGGTGCGGTGGAGCAGGCTGTCGTCCACCGTGATGCCGTCGAAGCCGACGACGCTGACGTCCTCGGGGACACGGAGTCCGGCATCGAGTGCGGCCGAGATCACCCCGACCGCGATCAGGTCACTCTGCGCGATGACGGCGGTGGGGCGTGGGCCGTCCGGCGCGAAGAGCTCGGTGCCGGCGAGACGTCCCTCTTCCACCGAGCTGCCGGCGGTCTCGATCGCGACCGCGTCCGGGTAGACCTCCCGCACACCACGCAGGCGTTCGAGCGTGGTGAAGGCGATGCCCTCGGCCTGCCGGGCTGCGTCGATCGGGCCACGGCGGCGTGCGGCATCGAGGGGCAGGGTCACGACGGTGACGTCCCGGTGGCCGAGCCCCTGCAGGTACTCCGCAGCACGGCGTGAGGCATCGCGGTTGTCGAGCTGGACGGGGACAGCACCCTCGATCTCGTCCGCCTCGATCGCGACGACGGGGATCTGCCGACGGCGCAGCACCGCGACGGCGGGGTCGATCCGGACGTTGCACCCGACGAGCACGACGGCGTCCATCGGGGCGTCGACCAACGGGCCGGCGCCCTGCTCGTCGTCGAGCGGACTCCGGACGAGCAGCAGAGAGGCACCGGCAGCACCGGCGACCTCGGCGATGCCGTCGAGCGTCAGGACGTTGACCGGGTCACGGAAGGCGTCACTCAGACGCTCGTCCATCACGACGCCGATGACGCCGGAACGACCGCGGCGCAGGGAACGGGCACGGGGGTCGGGGCCGCCGTAACCGAGATCGGCGGCGGCGGCGAGGACGCGGGCCTTGGCGTCCTCGGACACCGGGCCGAGACCACTGAAGGCGAGTGAGGCCGTCGACGGCGCGACACCGGCAGCACGGGCGACCGCGGCGAGCGTCGGGCGCGACGAACGGGTGACGCCGCCGCGGGAGGGCGACGCGCCGGGTCCTGTTGCCGGTTCGTCCATCGCCCGTTAGCGTAGCCGGAACGAGCAGTCGAATCGATTCGACAGCCGCAAGACCAGCACCGACACGCACCAGAACGCGCACTACCGAGCGCGCCGCAGCACGATGGGAACCACCATGACGACGCCGTCCACCCGCACCGTCCCGACCACCAAGGCCTGGATCATCGCGGTATTCGTGGTGTTCACCCTGTCCGGGCTCGACATCGCGACGTGGCTGGGACGGATCCCGAGCGTCCGCGACTCCCTCGGGGCGAGCACGTTCGAGATGGGCCTGCTCGTGCTCGGCATGGCCGTCGGCTCGATCGGCGGTCTGACCTTCGCCGGGCACATCGTCGCGAAGCTCGGTGCGAGGCGGGGCGTGCAGGTGGCCGCGGCGTGCCTGGCGGTCGGGATGATCTTCGCCGGGGTCGCGGTCACGCTCGGGTGGGGCTTCGCCGCCATCTGGATCGCGCTCATCGCCTTCGGCTTCGGCAACGGCCTGTGCGACGTGTCGATGAACGTCTCCGGCGCCGCCGCCGAGAAGGCCGGCGGACGCACGATCATGCCGCTGTTCCACGCCGCGTTCAGCCTCGGCACGCTCGCCGGTGCAGGCCTCGGTGCGCTGGCCGAGAAGCTCGAGATCCCGGTGTCGTGGCACTTCATCGTGCTCGTGGTCGTCACGAGCGCCGCCATGCTCGTCGCCGTCACGAAGTTCCAGGACGAGCACCGCTTCGAGCAGCCGGTGTCGACCGACACCAGCCCGGTCGCGACCCCGCTCACCCGCTGGCAGGTCTGGGCACAGCCCTCGACGCTGCTCATCGGCGTGATCGTGCTCGGCATGGCGCTGGCCGAGGGGTCCGCGAACGACTGGCTGCCCCTCGCGATGATCGACGGCCACGGGCTCGACAACGCCGGCGGTGCTGCCGTGCTGACGGTCTTCCTGGCCGCGATGACCGCCGGCCGCGTCGCCGGCAGCCCGCTGATCGACAAGTTCGGCCGCGTGCCGATCCTGCGCATCAGCGCCGCCGTCGCGGTGGTCGGCCTGGGCATGCTCATCTTCATCGACAACGTGCCGCTCGCGATCGTGGGCGTCGTGCTCTGGGGCCTCGGTGCCAGCCTGGGCTTCCCGATGGGCATGTCCGCCGCGGCCGACGACCCCCGTACCGCAGCCGCCAAGGTCAGCGCCGTCGCGACGATCGGCTACGTGGCGTTCCTGGCCGGGCCGCCGCTGATCGGGTTCCTCGGTGAGGAGATCGGCCTGCTCGGCGCGCTGCTGATCGTCTTCGTGTTCATCATCGCGGCAGGCCTGGCCTCGGGTGCGGCCCGCGAGACCGGCGCCGCCGCCCGGCCCGCCCGCGGGACCGACAAGAGCACGACCGAGCACGAGCACGACACCGCGACCAGCGAGACCGAGAACGCCAGCGACCGCAGCTGACGCAGCGAGCCCTCAGCCGCCGTCGCCCGCCCGCGCCCGCGTCGCCAGGTGCAGGGCGAGCCGGGTCTCCGGGTCGGACAGGTCCACCCCGAGCAGCCGCTCCACCCGCGCGATGCGGTCGGACACGGTGTTCCGGTGGACCCCGAGCACCGCGGCGGTCTCGGCGATCGACGACTCCGCGTCCAGGTAGGCGGCGAGCGTCGTCAGGAGCGCCCCGCCACCGCGTTCGAGCGGTGCGAGCAACTGCCGTGAGGCCGGCAGGAACGTGTCCGTCTGCGTCCACGCGAGCAGCAGCTGCGCGAGCCCGAGCCGGTCGACGTGCACGAAGTGCCCGGACTCCGGACGGCTGGCGGCCAGGCGGGCGGCGTCGCCGGCCTCGCCGAGCGTCCGGACCAGCCCGGCAGGGCCCGCCTGCAGACTGCCGACGCCCACGTTGGTCTCCACGGTGGTGCGGAGCGTGTTCTGCGCGCGCCGCAGCCGACCCGCGATGTCGGCCACTGCCTCCCGGCCGGGTTCGTCGGGTTCCGACAGCCACAGCACCCAGCCGTCCGCCTGTTCGACGACGACCGCGTCGAGTCCCTCGGCGCGCACCGCGGCGTCGACCTGCTGGCGGAGCGCGACCAGGTCGACGCCCTGCCGCGCGACCACGCGCGCGCCGACGTGCCAGGCGTCCAGCCGCCACCCGGCGGCGATCGTCCGCTGCACGAGCTGCGGGGCGGGCGCCCCGTCGGCCGCACGGAGTTCGTCGAGCATCGCCATCCGGTAGCGGGCGTCGCGCTCGTCGTCGAGCCGGGTGAGCAGCAGCCGGTGCCCGACGGCGACGGCGGCCACCTGCAGGGCACTCGCGACCACCTGCTGTTCGGCGGCGATCGGGACGGGCAGGCCGATTGCCAGCCAGGCGCGCGGCCCGATGCCGGTGCCGACCGGGATCGCGACGAGCGTCTCGTCGACGCCCTCGGCGGTCAGCACGTCGCTCGTGCCGGCGCGGCGGACGAGGACGGCGCGGGCCGCGTCGTCGACCGCGGCTCCGCGGAGTGCCAGGCCCGAGGCGTCGAGGAACCGCACCGGGTGGCCGAGCGACCGGTCGAGCCGGGCGAACAGGTCGTCGAGTTCGGGGCCGGCGTCGAGCGCGACGCGGGAGGCGTCGAGGGCGGCCCGGGCCGCCGCGCCCATCCCGGTGCCGATGAGTTCGTGCAGGCGGACCGAGGTCGCCCACGGGTCCGGGGTGGCGAGCACGGCGACGCCGAGCCGGTCGGCGAGCGTCGTGCTGCCGGGGCCGAGTTCCAGCGCCCCGTCGACGACGAGCAGGGTGGTGCCGGCCGCGGACGCCCGGCGCAGCAGCACGTCGAAGCGCGCGTCCGCGCGGTCGACGGGGGTGAGCAGCACGACGACGTCGTCGCCCTGCGACAGGGACCGGCCGACCTGGTCGGGGGTCCCCACGACCCCGCGGACGCTCCGGACCGCGGTGCTGCCGGGGCCGACGAGCAGGCGGGTGCCGGGCGGCAGGAGCGGGAGCAGGTCGCCGACGGCGTTCACGCGAGCACCTGGCCCACGGCCTCGGGCACGACGTCCGCGTCGATGCCGAACGCCCGCGGCCCCATGCGCGCGGTGCGGTCGGGGTCCGCCCACCACCACGGGGCCGACGGCAGCACGAGCACCGCGAGCTCGTTGCCGACCCGCGTCCGGTCGGTCGCCACCGGCGCGAGCGAGCGTGCGTCGACGACGGTGATGATGCTCGGGGTGCTGGCGACCGGCAGGCCGTCGACCAGGCAGTGCACGTACTCGCTGCCCGCCTCGACCCGGGCGACCGCACCGGTTCCGGCGTCGCGGATGGCCAGGCTGCTGCGCACGAACGCGAGTGCGTCCCCCTCGCGCTGCACGTCGATGACCCGGCCCTGCGCGACGACCCGGCCGCCGATGAGCGCGGCGAGTTCTGCCGCGTCGCGTGCGCCACCAGCGGCGCGTCCGATCCGGAGGGCGCGCTGCACGCTTCCGACGACGGCCCGCTCACGCAGCAGGGCCACCGGGACCGGGCCGATCGCGAAGGCCGCCCAGCCGCCGCTGTGCGAGACCGCCTCGCGCCAGACGGTCTCGACGTCGTGGGGGTGCCGGGCGTCGACGACGATCCGCAGGCCGCTCGTGGTGGCCGCCGCCGCCGTGACCGTCGTGGTCGGGCCGACGAAGACCGACAGCTGGTCGATGCGCGGGACCGCGCGGCCGACCAGGTCCGCGTCGACGAGCGGCAGTCCGGCGGCGTGTGCGGTGAGGGCCGCGGCCGGTCCGGTCACGCCGCCGATTTGCGCGGCGACGACGGCGTCGGCACGGGTGCCCGTCCAGCGCTCGACCGCCGCGAGCGCGGCCGGCAGCTCCTCGCCGCTCGGCATCTTCTCCTCGAGCACGGTGGTCGACCCGATCAGCCCGACGGCCACCACCGATCCGAGCGCGGGGTCATCGAGGTCGACGACCGGCACGCTGCGGTCGCCGAGCGCGAAGCGGAGCGCGCTGACCATGTGGTCGACGCGGCCGCCACCGCCGCAGCCGAGCAGGGCGGTGCCGCGTCCGAAGACGGTCGCGTCGTCGGCCTGGAGGCCCGCCACACCGCCGCCCCGCCGCTCACCCTGGTCCATGGGTCCATTCTGCTGCCGTGGTCGCGTCTCGGGGCCGGAGCCCGGGGCCGGGGGTCGGGGGTCGGGTGCACGGGCCGGCCGCCGGGGTCGGCGCGCGGCCCGTTCGTCAGCCGACCGCCGGGGCAGCCGGGCGGACGTGCTCGTGCAGGTCCTCGACCGGGACGAACGGTTCGTCGAGCCCGAAGCACGACGGCCCGAACACGGCGAGCGCCTCCGGGGTCCGCATCAGGTCGGGCGTCGAGATGCCGATCACCCGGACGCGCTGTCCGAACCGCAGGCGTTCGGTGGTGATCGGCTCGGCGGTCTCGGCGTCGAGGACGCAGATCAGGTCGGGCACGACGGCGACGAGCTGACCGTCCCGCCGGGCGACCAGGTTCTCGTTCTGGAACCGGAGTTCGAGCTCGGACCCGTCGGTCCCCTGCACGGTGGCACGACCGCGGGCGAACCCGTCGACCGTGCGGCGCTCGACGTCGACGACCTTGCCGTCGAACAGCTCGCGCAGGTGCGTGTAGATCGTCGTGCCGAGGGCCTCGGCGAGCGCGTCGATGGGGTCGCGGTGGGCTTCGCGGGCGAGCCGGATGGCCCGACCGACGGCGAGTGCCAGGGAGAGCGTGCGCGGGACGGCGGTCTCCTGCACCTGGCGGCCGGACATGGCGTACTCGGCGATGTAGGCGACGCCGCCGAGCCGGATGGTGACCCCGCGGGCGAGCCACTCCATCTTCTTGTTGTCCGTGCCGGTCTCGATGATGACGCCGTGGCCGTTCTCGTCGCTGATCGCCAGCGGACTGCCGGGGACCCCGTAGACCGAGAACGTCTCCATCTGCAGCTCGGGGAACGCGCGGCCCATCCCGTCCGCGTCGACGACGGGCAAGCCACCGGTGGCACCGACGAGCAGCGGGATCATCGAGTTGATGCCGCCGCACTCGATGGGCATCGTGGCGGTCGCCGTCCGGCCCAGGTGGGCTTCGAGCCGACGGAGGGCGCCGAGGGGTTCCGGTCCGGCGGGGATGCGTTCGAGCACCACGGTCGGTGCGCCCATCTGCGCGGTGGGGATGACGAGGGCGTCGTCGGGCACCTCGGACGGGTCGAGGATCGTGACGGGGCCGTGCTGTTCGATCGCGGCACGGACCAGGAGCATCCCGATGGTGGGGTCGCCTCCGCCGCCGGTGCCGAGCAGCGCGGCGCCGCGGGCCAGGTCGGGCAGGTCGTCGACGTCGAGGATCCAGCTCATCGGTGCGCTCCCCTGCTCGTTCCACCCGTGCTCGGTTCCCCCGCGCTCGTGGTGCCGTCGTGGCGGACCGCGGGGGTGTCGTAGCCGAAGTACCGCGGGCCAGCCAGGCGCAGGCCGTCCGGGGAGTGCCAGCGCTCGTCGGCCGGTGCCGTGACGATCCGGATGCGGGCGCCGAACCGCAGGGCCTCGGTGGTGATCGGCTCGCCGGTCTCGGCGTCCAACGTGATGATGAGGTCGGGAGCCGTGGTGCGGACCTGGCCGGCCACCTCGACCAGCAGGTGCTCGTTCTGGAACCGGAGCACCG
>Ga0308167_1003723_pt1 | contig 11815 bp, 11 predicted proteins | sample PhyCR1_2_FD_202138 | JGI IMG/M metagenome (GOLD analysis project Ga0308167, IMG submission 202138) | Phyllosphere microbial communities from UC Gill Tract Community Farm, Albany, California, United States - DLSLRC.R1 | ecosystem: Host-associated > Plants > Phyllosphere > Unclassified | place... | reverse complement strand
TGGTGCAACACGTGACCCAGGGTTTCAAGGCGATGCCGCCGCGTGGTTTGTGCATGGACTGCAGTGCCGAGGATTACCAGGCCATCATCCTGTGGATGAGCGAGAGTAAGCCCGGTCCATAACTTAACCCTTAGCCGTAGTTGGATTAGCTGATGAACAAATTGATCGTGAGTCTGCTGTTGACCGTGGGAATTTCAGGTATCGCCCATGCTGCCGGCGATGCCGCAGCAGGCCAGGCCAAAGCTGCCGTGTGCGGGGCCTGCCATGGCCCGGACGGCAACAGCATGGCGCCAAACTTTCCGAAACTGGCCGGTCAAGGTGAACGCTACCTCGACAAGCAATTGCACGACATCAAGTCGGGCAAGCGCGTGGTGCTGGAAATGACCGGGCTGCTGACCAACCTGAATGACCAGGATCTGGCCGACATCGCTGCGTACTTCGCCAGCCAGAAAGGCAGCGTCGGCGCCGCCGATCCGAAGATCGTCGCGCGCGGTGAAGCGCTGTTCCGTGGCGGCAACCTGGAAAAAGGTCTGCCAGCCTGCACAGGCTGCCACTCGCCGAACGGCGCCGGCAATGCTGCAGCAGGCTTCCCGCACCTGGGCGGCCAGCATGCGCAATACATCGCCAAGCAACTGACCGATTTCCGCAAGGAAGAAGGCGGTCGCGCCAACGACGGCGACGCGATGACCATGCGCACCATCGCGCGCAAGCTGAGCGACGAAGACATCGCCGCGGTTTCCAGCTACATCCAGGGCCTGCACTGAGGCCTGATTCGAGGGTTGAACGAGGCGCGTAGCGCCTGCCACGTTAACGCTCGATTAATCCTTCGCAGCAAGTATAAAAAGGGTGGCTCTGGCCGCCCTTTTTTGTGGCCGCTGCCGTTACACTACAGCACTCATGCCCGCCAGGATCTGTGTCGCAACAGGTCGAGCGAGGCGACCCAAATTGTTCAGGAGTAAAGCATGCGTAATCTGATCATCAGCGCCGCCCTCGTCGCTGCCAGCCTGTTCGGCGTCACCGCCCAGGCCGCTGAAGCCCCTGCCGCCCCTTACGTCGAACTGGCCAACCCGGTGCCGGTGGCAAAGCCTGGCAAGATCGAAGTGGTCGAGCTGTTCTGGTACGGCTGCCCGCATTGCTACGCTTTTGAACCAGTGATCAATCCATGGGTGGAAAAACTGCCGTCCGATGTCAACTTCGTGCGCATTCCCGCCATGTTCGGCGGCCCATGGGACGCTCACGGCCAGATGTTCCTGACCCTGGAAGCCATGGGTGTCGAGCACCAGGTGCACAACGCCGTGTTCAATGCGATTCAGAAAGAACACAAGAAGCTCACCGACAAGAACGACATGGCTGACTTCCTCGCCACTCAAGGCGTGGACAAGGACAAGTTCCTCGCCACCTTCGACTCGTTCGCCATCAAAGGTCAGATCGTCAAGGCCCGTGAGCTGGCCAAGAAGTACGAAATCACTGGCGTACCGACCATGATCGTCAATGGTAAATACCGCTTCGACATCGGCTCTGCCGGTGGTGCCGAGCAAGCGCTGAAACTGGCTGACGATCTGGTCGCCAAAGAGCGAGCGGCCAACAAGGCGGCTGCCAACTAAGCGCGGCATTCGCCATGCGCCGCTGGAAGTCCGAACGCATCGTTGGCCTGCATGATCCGCAGGTCAACGAGCATCACCTGGCGTCTACGGGCCTGCCTGCAGACCAGCGTCTGCGCTTGCTCAGTTTCAACATTCAGGTCGGCATCAGCACCGAGCGCTATCGGCATTACCTGACCCGCAGCTGGCAGCATCTGCTGCCGCACACCGGGCGTTCCGGCAATCTGCAGAAGATCGGTGACCTGCTCGGCGACTTCGATCTGGTCGCCCTGCAGGAAGCCGATGGCGGCAGCCTGCGTTCGGGCTACGTCAATCAGGTCGAACACCTGGCCCATCTCGGCGCCTTCCCCTATTGGTATCAACAACTCAATCGCAACCTCGGTAGACTGGCCCAGCACAGCAATGGCGTGCTCAGTCGCCTGAAGCCGTGGGCGATCGAGGACCACCCGCTGCCCGGCCCGAAAGGTCGCGGTGCGATCCTGCTGCGCTTCGGCGAAGGTCCGGAAGCGCTGGTGGTGGTGATGATGCACCTGGCCCTCGGCGCGCGGACGCGCAGCCTGCAACTGGCCTACATTCGTGATTTGATCAGCGGCTACAAGCATCAGGTGCTGATGGGCGACATGAACACCCACGCCAGCGACCTGCTCGAACACTCGCCGTTACGCGATCTCGGCCTGCTGGCCCCGCAGGTGGAAGCGACCTTTCCCAGCTGGCGCCCACAGCGTTGCCTTGATCATATTCTGCTCAGCCCGACCCTGACCCTGGAAAAGGTCGAGGTGCTGGCTCAGCCCATTTCCGATCACCTGCCGGTCGCGGTGGAAATTCGTCTGCCGGGTTCGCTCACGGCCGACGCATTGCCCGCGTTGAGCCCTGCCCCTCGCGGAACCTGTGAATGAGCGACGACGCCCAGCGCTGGAAAGAGAAATACCTCAAGAGCATCGAACAGCAAGACAAGCTCGAGCGCCGCTGGGCCGCGCGACTCGACCTGCTGCGACGCGGTCTGGTGCGCAGCACGCTGGCGGCCGAGGGCACCGACAAGGCCGTCGATCAGTGCATGAAGGAAATGCGCGAAGTCGTGCGCACCGATGACATGGACGCCGGCCTCGCCGCCCTGCTGCCGCGCCTGGAAAAAGCCGTGCTCGACTCCGAGCAGCGCCGTGAAACCCGCATCGATCAGGTCAGCACCGCGCTGACCGCGCTGGTCACCCAGTTGCAGGCCCTGCCCTTGCCGCGCGAAGTTGCGCAACCGCTGAAGAAATTCGCCAAACAACTGGACAGCCGCGTCGGTCAGGCGCGGGAAATGCCGCTGCTGCTGAGCGAACTCAGTGGCCTGCAGGGCAAGGCCTTGAGTCAGTTGGAAACGCCAGCCGAGCCTGGCCGGCCGGGGCTGTTGCAGCGTTTGTTCGGCAGCCGTGACGGTGAGGAAGCCGCTGTACCAGCGGCAGACACACCAGCAACACCAGTGCCACAGGCGGTCGGAGCCCGGCAACCCGAATCGGAGCCTGCGCAAACGGCACCGGTCGCCAACACTGAGGCAGCGATCGCAGCACCCGAGACCATCATCAAGACGCCTGCCCAGACGCCGCCTTCTGAGCCGGAAGTCGTTGCGTACGCTGCGCCTGAGGTCGCCTCGAATGGCGAGCCAGCGCAGGTTGAGCCAGCCGCTCCCGCCGAGATAATCGTCGCTGCGCCAGCCATCGAGGCACTCGATCCCGACGAACTGAGCCATCCCGGCGACCTATCGCCGCTGTCCCTCGACAGCCTGCCCCTCCCGGAGCCGATCGCCCAGGCCTTGGCCGCCATAGACCCGGATCAGTCCGAGCACGACATCCTCTTCGCTCTGCCGGACTCACCCGAACCGTCCTACAGCTCCGTGGCCCGGCATATCGAAGACACGCTGATCGGCCTGCTCGATGACCTGACCCTGCCCGAACGTCACCGGCCGCAAGCCGAAGCCATGCGCGAACGGCTCAAGCACGGATTGAACTGGTACGAATTGCTGCCGATCCTCGACGATCTCGCAACCTTGATGCTGGCGATTACCGACAGCGGCCAGCACGAATTCGAAGCTTATCTGCAACAACTCAACGAACGCCTCGAAGCGTTTCAGAGCAATCTGCAAGCGGCCAGCGAAGGGCATGCCGACAACAGCTCGGCGGCGCGGGCCATGGACACGCAGATCCGCGAGCAGGTCGACGGCTTGCAAAGCAGCGTTCAGCAAGCGGCGGACATCGATGACCTCAAGCATGTGCTGGAGAATCACCTGGAAGGCCTGCTCGGCACCATGGACCAGCACCAGAAACAGCGCGACGCCCGCGAGCAGGAAGTCGCCGCCAGGTTGAAAAGTCTGTCGGAGCGGGTCGCGCATATGGAACAGGAAGCCTTGGGCTTCCGCGAACACCTCGAGGAGCAGCGGCAGAAAGCCCTGATCGATCCGCTGACCGGTCTGCCCAACCGCGCGGCGTGGAGCGAACGCCTAGAGCATGAAATCCAGCAATGGCAGCAGCACGGCAACACCCTGAGCCTGGCCATGCTCGACCTCGACCACTTCAAGCGCATCAACGACAGCTACGGCCATCTGGCCGGCGACAAGGTGCTGAAGATCATCGCCACGGTATTGCGCAAACGCCTGCGCGGCTCGGATTTCATCGCCCGTTTCGGCGGTGAAGAGTTCGTGCTGTTGCTGCCGGCAACGCCGCCGGCGATTGGCGCGAAGCTGCTGGAAACCCTGCGCGCGGCGATTGAGGCCTGCCCGTTTCATTTCAAGGGCGAACGCGTGACCATCACGATTTCCATGGGACTCGCCTCATTCAGGACGGGAGAACACAGCGATCTGGTGCTTAAAAGAGCCGATCAGGCGCTGTATAGAGCGAAAAATGCCGGGCGTAACCGAGTCGAGCTGGGCTGAGGCAATTGTTCCAATTTGTTTAAATCCGCTCGTTGGCGGCTTGAGGCCAGATCCGTACGTTACACTGTTGCATTATTGTCTTTTGTGTATCGTCCTCTGCCATGAAATTCTTTGCCCTTGCTGCTTCGTTGCTCGTTCTCGCCGGTTGCGTCAGCGGCCCGCGTTATGACACCAGCCACCCTTCGGCCAATTACGACAGCCGCATCCAATTCGTTGTGGTGCATTACACCTCGGCGTCGCTGGAGCGTTCGCTGCAACTGCTGACCCATGGCGAGGTCAGCAGCCATTACCTGATCGGCGATGACAAGAGCGCCACCGTCTACAAACTGATGGACGAAAACCAGCGCGCCTGGCACGCCGGCGAAAGTCAGTGGCAGGGCCGCACCTGGCTGAACTCCAGCTCCATCGGTATCGAAATCGTCAACCCCGGCTACAAGGACACCCCGACCGGACGCCTGTGGTATCCGTACAGCGAAGCGCAGATCCAGTCGTTGATCACCCTGCTCAAGGACATCAGCCAACGCAACGGCATCAGCCCGCGGCACATCATCGGTCACAGCGACATCGCGCCGTTGCGCAAGCTTGATCCGGGGCCACTGTTCCCCTGGAAACGTCTCGCCGCCGAAGGTCTTGGCCTGTGGCCGAACGAGCAAGCGGTGGCGCGTCAGCAGGCTATTTTTAACAGCAACCCGTTGCCGGAGATTGGCTGGTTCCAGGCGCAACTCGCGCGTCTGGGTTACGACACTCCGCAGACCGGCGAACTGGATATCGCCACGCGGCATGTCCTCGCCGCATTCCAGATGCATTACCGCCCTGCCCGCTTCGACGGCACACCGGATGCACAAACCGCGGCACTTCTTTTGGTCCTTAATCAGACAAAATAATGACGCCCGCCCGACGGTCAGAGCGAAATCGCAATCAGCAGCTATAACTCATGGTAATTCTTCGGAAATCCATTAATGGCTGCTACCCGAGAGACGCTGCGTAGCTGGTTTTATCGCCCCGGTTTTTTGGCGATGATCGCGGCTGTTCTCAGCGCCAGCCTGTTGATCGCCGGCGGTATGTTCGCGGCGATGCGGCAGATGGAATTGCGCGAGAGCCAGGAAATGAATGCCCAGGGCGAGCGTTTCCTCGCGCGCCTCGAACAATTGTTCGGCCAGTTGCGCGAAAGTCTCGACGACCTTGAAGCCCAACCCTTGCGCGGCTGCGATGAGGAAATGATCGCGACCTTGCAGCAAGTCACCTTCAACTACCGCTTCGTCTATGAAGCCGCCTACATGGACGCCTCGCGGTTCTGCTCCAACCGGCCGCGTCAGGAAGGCCTGTCATTGGCTCGCGCGCCGGACATTCAGGGCCCGACCTACAGCTATTGGCTGAACACCACCACCGAACCCGATGAAAACCGCGCGGCGCTGATGCTCGGTCGCGGGAACTTTCGTGTCGCCACCTCCCGCGGACATTTGACTGACATGGTCGATCTGTCGCCTGGCAGCAGCCTGCTGGTGGTGCTCGATCACGGCAGCCGCGCGATTCCGGTGCTCGGCACAGCGCAGGTCTGGCCGCCGACCGAACCCTGGCCGCCGCAAAGCCGCGACGCGCTGCAAGTCACGCAGACGCGGCTGATCTACCGCATGCCCACCAATAACCCGGAATATCAGTTGGTACTGATCACGCCGCGCACGGGCATGCACGTCCCGGCGGTGTGGTGGTGGCTGCTGCCGGTGTGTCTGATCGCCGGAGCCATTGTCGGCTTTCTGACCTTCCTCCTCGTGCGTCAGCGCCAGTCGCTGGATGCCGAGCTGCACGGGGCGATCCGCCGCGGTGAGCTGCAAGTGCTGTATCAGCCGATCTTCGACCTCGACAGCCGCAACTGCGTCGGCGCCGAAGCCTTGCTGCGCTGGCGGCGACCGGACGGCACGCTGACCAGCCCCGACCTGTTCATTCCGATGGCGGAAAACACCGGGCAGATTCGGCAGATGACCGACTTCGTCTTGCAGCGTCTGCTCGAACAGCTGGGCCAGTTACTACGCGCCAACCCGCAGTTGTACATATCAGTGAACCTCGCAGCCTGCGATGTCATGGTGCCGCGCATCGGCCTGGTCATGGCGCGGCTGCTGGCGTTGCACCGTGTCGCCGCGCGACAGATTGCTTTCGAGGTCACTGAACGCGGCCTGATCGATGTCGTGGTGGCGCGGGAGAACCTGCAAGCCTTGCGCGACGTCGGCCATCAGGTGCTGATCGATGATTTCGGCACCGGCTATTGCAGTCTCGCCTACCTGCAGACCCTGCCGGTGGATTGCCTGAAAATCGACAAGGCGTTCATCGATGCGCTGGGCCATGACGCGGCGAGCAGCGGCGTCGCTCCGCACATCATTCACATGGCGCAGGCGCTGGATCTGAAAGTGATTGCCGAAGGCATCGAGCTGGAATCGCAAGCGACACTGCTCAGCAGTGAGGGCGTGAAATTTGGTCAAGGCTGGTTGTTTGCCCACGCGCTGAGCGCCGTACAGTTCATTGAACTGATCACCCGCGGCAGACGCCTCGCCGGGCGGCGTATGGACGACGAAGCCTAAACCGCCAGCGCCATGTAGAACTGCGTGCCCTGCCCCGGCCTCGAATAGACGCCCATGCGTCCGCCGTGCAACTGGACGATTTCCTTGCACAGTGCCAGGCCAAGGCCGGCGCCGCCCTTCTTGCGCCCGACCTGCACGAACGGCTCGAAGATCCGCCCCTGCTGGCCGTAGGCAATGCCTTCGCCGTTGTCTTCGACGCTGATGATCACCCGCTCGCCATGGCGGCGCGCCTGCAGACGGATCTGCCCGTCGCGGGCGGTGTGGCGCAGAGCATTGTCGATCAGGTTGTCGAGAACGCGATCGAGTTGCGCCTGATCGGCCTGCAATCTCGGCAATGGCCCTTGAATCTCGACGTTCAGCGCCACACCTTTGGCCGCCGCCGCGTCGGCAAAGCGCAGTTGCGCCTGCTCGAGCAAGTCCTCAATGGAACATGGCGCCAGGGTGAGTTTCTGCAGACCGTTCTGGTAGCGCGAGAAATTCAGCAAGTCGTTGATCAACTGCATCAGGCGCTGCATTTCTTCGTTGACCGTATCCAGCAGGTCAGCTTCACGCGACTCCGCCGGGAATTTCGCCCGCTCACGAAACAGCCCGAAGGCCATGTGCATGCCCGTCACCGGCGTGCGCAATTCATGGGAAGCGCGCAAAACGAACTCGCTACGAACCCGCTCAAACGCACGCTGCTCGGTGACGTCGTGCAGGACCATGACCGCACCGAGAATATGCCCTTGGGTATGACTGACCGGCGTCAGGCTGTAGGTCAGCAGCCGCGATTCACCATCGACTTCGATACTCAGATCTTCCGGCGCCCGCTCCAGCGTGCCGCCGCGCAGAACCAATTGCAGTTGCGCATCCAGTTCCGGGCGACCGAGCGCGGTGCCCAAGCCTTGGCCCAGTCGATCGTCTTCCCAGCCCAACTGGCGCTGAGCCACCGGGTTGAGGTGTTCGAGCTGGCCTTGGCGATCAATCATCAACAAACCGTCGTCGATACTGTCGAGCACCGCTTGCAGCCGTTGTTGACCGGCCAACAGTTCGTCGACATTCATCGCCTGATGTTCGCGCAACGCCTCGGCCATCAGGCCGAAGCGCCGCGACAACAGGTTGACCTCCATCGCCGTGGAAATCGGCAGCGTCACGTCGTAGTTACCTTGGCCGATGTTGTCGGCAGCCTTGGCCAACGCTTCGATAGGCGCGCCGAAACGTCGGGCGATGCCTTGGGCGGTGACGAAACCGATGATCAGCACCGCCAGCCCGACCAGGCCAAGCAGCCCGGCGATCAGCAAGGCCCGTTCGCGGGCAGCGTGCTGGACGGCGTTGATGGTTTCCAGTGCGTGTTTGTGCTCAGCGATCAAACCGTTACGGAGGATATTGAAGCGCTCGCGGAAATCCGCGCTGGTGCTGGCGTCCTTTGCCGCTTCGGCGGTCACGTCGAATGAGGCGAGGAAATTCAGGTAATCGGCTTTGGCCTGGCGAAACCCGTAAGGCTGGTCGTCGCCCTCCGGCTGCTGGGCGATGCCTTGGTCGAGTAACTCGAAGTAGTGCTGCTTGGACGCTTCGAACGCAACGGGATCGGGTTTTTGCGCAAGCATGATGATCAGTTGATCACCGAGGGTCTGGCGCAGCTTGAGGCCCAGATCGAGGGTGACAAAATTGCTGCGCACCAGCGCTTCCTGCGAACCGGCCATCTGCATCACGCTGACCAGCCCGAGCAACAGCCCGAGCAAGGCCACGGTGATCAACGCAGAAATGCTCAGGAACAGGCGCGTGCGCAGCTTGATCGCCAGTTTCATCGCGCGCTGCTCACAGGTTGTACTGCTTGCGTTTGCGGTACAGGGTCGAGGCGTCGATGCCGAGGGTTTTCGCCGCTTGATCCAGGGTGCCGGCGGTGGCCAGCACCGCGCCGATGTGCGCTTTCTCCAGCTCATCCAGGCTCAGCGCCGCGCCGACCCGTGGCGCGTTGTTGGCCGGTTGTTCAGCCATGCCCAGGTGGCTGATTTCCACGCGTTCCTGCGGGCAGATGATGCTGGCCCGCTCGACCACGTTGCGCAGTTCGCGAATGTTGCCCGGCCAGCGATAACCGAGCAGTGCTTCCCGTGCCTCGTCGCTGAAGCCGCGCGCTGGCCGCGCGTACTCTTTGACGAAGCGTGCAAGGAAGCGGTCGGCGAGGGTCAGGATGTCCTCGGCGCGCTCGCGCAAGGGCGGCAGATGCAGCGTGATGACGTTGAGGCGATAGAGCAGGTCTTCGCGGAAGCGTCCGTCGCGGACCATGTCTTCGAGGTTGAGGTTGGTGGCGGCGAGAATGCGCACGTCGGCACGGCGAGTGACCGGATCGCCGACCCGCTCGTATTCCTTGTCCTGGATGAAGCGCAGCAACTTGGGTTGCAACGTCAGGGGAAAGTCGCCGATCTCGTCGAGAAACAGCGTGCCGCCGTCGGCCTGGTTAACTCGACCCAGCGTGCTTTCGCTGGCGCCGGTAAACGCACCACGGCTATGGCCGAAAAGCTCGCTTTCCATCAGCTCGGCAGTCAGGGACGGGCAGTTGATGGTGACGCAGGACTTTTTCTCGCGCTTGCTCCAGCCGTGGATCGCACGGGCCAGCTCACCTTTACCCGTGCCGGACTCGCCAAGGATAAGAATGTTGGCGTCGGTGCTTGCGACCTGACGGGCCGTCTCCAGCACGACTTTCATCGCCGGGCTGTGGGAATCGAGGCCGTCTTTCGGTTTACGGATTTCGCCCTCCAGCGCTTCAAGACGCGCGGAGAGCTGGCGCACTTCCAGTTGCTTGGCGGTAGCCAGGCGCAGTTGATCAGGGCTGCACGGCTTGACCAGATAGTCGGCGGCGCCGGCCTGGATGGCGTCGACGGCGGTGTCGACCGCTGAGTGAGCGGTGACAATCACCACGCGCATCCATGGCGCTTGAATGCGCATTTGCGCGAGGACGTCGAGACCGTTGTCCTCGCCCAGGCGCAGATCGAGAAAGCACAGGTCGAAGACCTGACGTTGCAGCAATGCTTCGGCCTGAGCCGCGCTATTGGCGGTGGCTACCGTATAGCCTTCGTCTTCGAGGCAATAACGAAACGTACGCAGGATGGCGGATTCATCGTCCACCAGCAGAATGCGGCCTTGTTGCTCAGTGGCAGATTCCATTTTTCCTACGCTCCATAGTGATTAGTCTTGGGTTAGTCCCGGAAAAATCGGGCAAGTTGCATGGTTGATTCTGAACGATACCAGCCATAGGAGGGTAGCTCTCTACTGCCATAACGGCCAATTCATTGATTTCGTTGAGTTTTAAAACATTCTGCATTTTGCAGGGCAGATCCTGCGTCCTCTTCTGACATCTGCGTACCGGTAGCAATTCCATATCATCGAAATTTCCCACGAAATAATCGTGCATTGCGCACGACCGCAGAAGAGCCATCGTGCAGGATGCGTCGCAGGAAATTTCTCATAGACAGATAAGTCATTGTTTTTATTGATATTTTTTGACATGAAAAAACTGGCATGCAGGCTGCAATACCTCACTCAGCCCGGGCAGATCAGGACTGCCCCAACTGAACAAGCGTGAGGAACACAGGATGACTCGCCCAACTGCCGCCCAAGTACGTATCTCGCCTCTGCAGATCCAGCAAGGTCTGTTCGGTGTACTGGCGTTGTTGATCACCCTGATCGTCTGCCAGCAATACATGAGCTGGGAAAACAGCCGCAAACCCGAGCCACTGATTTCGATGCAGCACAGCACGCAAAAGCACTTCAGTGCCGTGAGCAGCAGCCAGGCCGAGAACGCTTCGATGCACATGATCGACGTAGACCAGGCGCAACCGCTGGATCAACTGCCACGAGAAGAGCGCTGGGTTTTCTAAGTCGATCAACTGATTCGGACGCCTGAGCGTCGGAAACCGGAAACACCCCTAAATAGAGAAGTAAGGAGAATCACCATGTTGAGCTGGGCAATTACATTCTTGATCATTGCCATCATCGCCGCCGTACTGGGCTTCGGTGGTATCGCGGGCACCGCCACGGGTATCGCCAAGATTCTCTTTGTCGTGTTCCTGGTGATGTTCATCGCTTCCTTCTTCTTTGGCCGTCGCGGCCGAGGTTAACGATGATCGGTCTCAAGACATTGGCCGCCGCCCTGCTTCTGGGCGGCAGTGCCATGGCCATGGCGGCCAATGACGGCCAGACCCGGGTCAACGAGCTGCTCGCCTCTGACGCGCAGTACCGTGAAACCTGGGAAGGCGTGATCAAAAAGGAAGAGCGCGTACCGGAATGGGTGATCAACCTGTCCGGCACCTCCGAACAACAGATGAATGCCGTTACGGAAGATGGCGACAAGTATCTGGTCGGCCCGCTCTGCGAGAGTCAGGACAAATGCCTGAATCATCGTTTGATCGTTGCCTTCAGCTTCGACAAGGATGACGCCTACGCCATGCTGGTCGATGTGCCGGAAGGTCTGCCGCAGGACAAGTCGCCAACGCGGCATGCGACCTATCGCTTCTTCGGCAAACCTGATCAGGGTATGCAGGATCTGCTGATGGAAACCCTGAAGAAAGATCCGAAGTGGTACTGACGCAGGAAGCGCAAGGTTTTCGAACACGAAAGCAGCGCCCCGCTGCTTTCCATTGCGCCACCCGATAAGGGCCGGTGCATGACCAGGGGGCCGGGACGTTCTGACTGATACAGGGTCGGAGTGACCTACGGGTACAGGGAGTACCTGCGCAAGGGCCGGGTCAGGGTAA
>Ga0308167_1003720_pt1 | contig 11819 bp, 9 predicted proteins | sample PhyCR1_2_FD_202138 | JGI IMG/M metagenome (GOLD analysis project Ga0308167, IMG submission 202138) | Phyllosphere microbial communities from UC Gill Tract Community Farm, Albany, California, United States - DLSLRC.R1 | ecosystem: Host-associated > Plants > Phyllosphere > Unclassified | place... | reverse complement strand
GCGCTGCAAGATGTCTGGAATACGTGTTTCGTCATTCACCACGCTACGCACGAAAGCCATATCGTGACGGCGTTTAATCAGCTCATTCGCCACCAAATAGCTTGAATCGCTGTCGGCAGAAGCCAGCGCTTTGCGAATGGCATCCGTCACCATCGCCACACCGATTTCGTTATTGCCGTAAATCGCTGATACGTCGTCAAATTCACCGACAATGACGCCCATATCCAACGTTGTACCGCCGCAGTCGACCACTAAAGAGCGGGTGAATTCGCTGGTTTCAGAATTCAATAAATGCGAAAGCGCCGCAGGCAAACTTTCAGGCATCACTTCAACGCCAACGATTTTGAACAGCTCGCCTTTGTTCAGCGAGATTTCGCGCATCAGATTGCGACGTTTGGCTTCAATTTTATCTTCGTTGCGCTGGCAGTCATCGGGGTTATAAAACTGGGTGATCGGCAGCGTCACCACTACGTCAACTTCACACGGCTCAAGACCGCTTTGCAGCAGGGCATGGTGCACCGCCAGCAGATTTAAATCGTCATACTGATACTCGATATGCGTGGTCGATAATGCTTTATCGGAGGTCGCATCGTAGGTGTATTTGGTGGTGCCAATGGTGTAGTTGAATACCTTTTGCCCACGCAGCAGGGCCGCACTTTTCCAGTCTTTACGGAATGAGTTAGGGGAAACAACGGTTTTTAGCGTGCCGTTCTCAATCCAACTGATTTTGACGTTGGTAGAGCCATCATCGATGGCAAATTTCATGCGGGCTTGGGTGGTCATAGCGTTTGTCTCAATGAGCATATTATGTGGGCAAAGCCAGCCATAGCAGAGTGCTTCGATGGGGCTTTGTCTAAAATTTTTAAAACCAATTAACAGGATATTGGGAGAGGGGATATCGACAGTGATATCTAAGCGAATACATCAATGCGAATGAATCAATGTGAATAAATCAATTGCAGAATATTGCTTCATCTCCCCGCCATCAGCAGAGATATCCTTAGAAGGTTAAGCGAATTGTATCTTATGCCAGCGACGTATTGAGGAAATGCTAACCGCATTATGATGCATGTCAGAAAGGTGAGATCTTTAAAAAATAATATTTAAGTTCTGTATTTAGTGTGTCGCTATCGATCTTCTATTGCTTCAGCGGCATGTTTTATATAGCGTTCAAAATTAAAGCAGCGGCCCTATTTCTGACCGCTGTGATAATCCTATCGCGCTGTTATCCCACGCATGAAGAGACATTTTTCTTGCACCTTGGGCACCACGTTTGGCACTGATTCAGCATGCTATACAGTTGGCCCCTAATGCGCTGTTGGCAGCCCGGACACGTCACATAGCGTGAGCCCAGCAAACTTTGCATACCCGAGTTGCTTAATGCACCGGCGCTCTGCTGCTGTCTCTCCGGCTTACACGCCATGAAACTAGCGTCCTTTCCAGACCGGTTCACGTTTTTCCGCAAAGGCGGTTGGCCCTTCCAGCGCATCTTCAGAATGCAATACCGATGGATAGTGTTTTAGCTTGCCGCTGCGTGCATGACGATAGCCTTCTTCAACCGGCAGCTCGCTGGTTTCACGATAAATTTCTTTAATCGCTGCAACAGCAAGCGGTGCATTAGCCGCAATTTGCGCCGCCAATTCGCGGGCATGTGGCATAAGCTGTTCGCTCTCCACCACCGCATTCACCACGCCCCAGCGCAGCGCTTCCTCCGCGTCCATGCTGCGACCCGTCATCATCATTTCCATCGCAATCGCTGGCGGCAGAATCTTCGGCAAACGCAGCATTCCACCGCTGTCTGGCACAATTCCTAGCTTCGCTTCTGGCACCGAGAAACTGGCATTGCGCGAGCAGATAATCATATCTGCAGCCAGCGCCAACTCGAACCCACCGCCAAAGGCATAGCCATTGACCGCCGCGATCACCGGCTTATCCAAATTAAATAACTCGGTGAGGCCAGCAAAACCGCCGGGGCCGAAATCAGCATCGGGCGCTTCACCATCGGCGGCGGCTTTTAAATCCCAACCCGCAGAGAAGAAGCGCTCGCCCGCGCCGGTAATAATGGCGACGCGTAGCTCAGGATCGTCACGAAAAGCGATAAAAGCTTCGCCCATCGCAAAACTTGTTTTGGCATCAATCGCATTGGCTTTCGGTCTGTCTAACGTAATTTCTAGAATGTAGCCATTACGCTTAATATGTAATTCACTCATGCTAAGACCTCATCTTAATAAGAAACTTCAACCAGGCTTTTTTTAATCACTTTTCCCGAGCAGCTTCTAGGTAGACTCGTTCTTATTTCAAAGAAAGAGGGAACCTTGAATTTTGCCATGTTATTTTCACAGAACGTGAAGAACTCTTTTTCCGTCATAAACTCACCGTCATTTAAAACGACAACGGCTTTCATCGCTTCATCTCGGATCGAGTCTTTTAAACCAATAACCGCCACGTCCATAACTTTTGGGTGCGTAGAGATAATATTTTCTATTTCAACGCAGGAGATATTTTCCCCGCTGCGCTTAATCATGTTGCAGCTGCGCTCAACAAAATAGAAATACCCGTCATCATCCATATAGCCGTAATCACCGGTACGCAGCCATCCGTCGGCGTTCAGGGTTCGCGCACTTTCCTGAGGCAGTTTGTAATACTCTTTGAACAGCGTTTTTCCCGGAATGCCTTTTATCCAAATTTCCCCCGTTTTCCCCACCGGCATTTCATTGCCTTGTGCATCGCTGATTTGTGCTTCATAGCCCATACCAACCCGCCCAATCGACGGCCAGCGACGTTTATCTCCGGGCCTGTCACCAATGGCGCCCACGATGGTTTCGGTCATGCCATACGATGTGAGTAACCGCACGCCAAAGCGCTGAATAAATTCGTCTTTTTCTTGCTCGGATAAATTAAGATAAAACAGCACCTCGCGCAGGTTATGCTGTTTTTCCCACGGCATAGGCGGCTGCATCATCAGCGTTTTTATCATCAGAGGAATACATTCCGTCACGGTGGCGCGGTATTGGCATACCTGCCCCCAAAACGCCCGTGCGCTGTATTTTTCTAGCAGCACAAAGGTGGCTCCCGCCGTAAATGTGGGCATCGCGGCGGTACACTGACAGTCAATATGAAAGGCTGGCATCGGCGTTAAATAAACGTCATCTGCCCGCAATGCGCATTGCCAAGCCGTGTAGTAGCCCGCAAATAACAAATTGTGGTGGGTGATCACCACGCCTTTCGGGCTGGAAGTGGTGCCTGAGGTAAAAAGAATTTCTGCGACATCATCGCTATTAAGCTCAACCGAATAAATAAGCGTATCAGGTTGGGACTTTTGCATTGGGTGAAAATAAATAACCTCGCGCGAACTATGAGGCTCTACGTCACCATCAATTAATATAATGGGATACAAAGAAGGCGAATTCTGTGACGTGAGGTCGGCGTAAATAGAATAAAATTCCGTGGAGGTCACCACCATTTTGGCCTCACACTGATGAATAATATAAGCGCTTTCCTCACGCAACAGATTGGCATTGATAGGCACAACGATTGCACCGATTTTCGCTAAGCCGAACCAGCAAAATATAAATTCAGCACAGTTATTAAGATGCAGGGCAACTTTATCGCCCTTATTCACACCCAATGAATGAAATAGATTAGCCGTACGATTAATTTCTTTATTTAACTCAATATAACTATATTGAGAAACTTGCCTTGCCTGATCTTCGAAGACAAGTGCCGTTTTATCGCCGTGCAGATCCGCTAAATCATCCCAAGCCTGACGCAAGCTTCGTTTGCCTATCATATCCATATCTATCTACCCAAATATTTACAGTGCCTAATCAGCCTTGGCTAAACCTTTAGCTACCAGCGTTTCAATGTCGGCATCAGAATAACCAATGCTGGCAAGAATGGCCGCGGTATCCATGCCATGCGTTGGCATTCCACGCCAAATTTGACCGGGGTTATTCTTAAACTTCGGCATGACATTTGGCCCTTTGTAGGTGCGGCCATCGATGGTGTTCCACGTTGTGAGAGATTCACGGGCGATATACTGTGGATTGCTCTCTAACTCAGGAATAGTCAGGACTTTTGCCGAGGCAATATTGAGTTCAGCAAAACGCGCCAGCGCCTTTTCATACGGCTTCGTCGCCAAATATTCATCCAGCTTGGCTTCAACCAGCTCACCAAACGGGCATTCAACGCGATGGATTAACTGTGTGCCGACAGGGATTTCTGGCGTACCCAACAGATGCGCAATGCCCATATCCTCAAACATTCCCTGCATTTGGTTAACGCCAACTAGCTCCATCACAATGTAACCATCTTGGCACTTATACAGACCACAGCCCGCGTAATACGGATCTTTGCCTTTGGTCATACGTGGGCATACTTCGCCGCCGTTGAAATAGTCCATCATGAAGTACTGCCCCATGCGCAGCATCACTTCATACATCGCCACATCAATACTTTCGCCCACGCCCGTTTGCTGCATTTTATACAACGCCGCCAGCGCCGAGGTGGTCGCCGTCAGGCCGGAGAAATAATCGGCGGTATATGGGAATGCAGGCATCGGCTGATCTTTATCACCGTTTTGGATGAGGTATCCGCTGAACGCCTGCGCAATGGTGTTGTAAGCCGCCAAATTGGTGTATTCCGGCGTGCCGTACTGACCAAAACCTGAAAGATGCACAATAATCAGCTTGGGGTTTATTTCCCAAAGCACTTCATCGCTAATACCACGGCGCGCAAAGGCGGGGCCTTTACTGGCTTCAATAAATATATCGGTGGTTTCCATCAGCTTTAAGAAAGCTTCACGCCCTTCGTCTTTAAAGATATTCAGCGACAGCGCATGTAAATTGCGGCGTGAAAGCTGCGGATAATTTGGCTGAATGCGAATCGTATCGCCGTAGGCAACATTTTCGATCCAGATAACTTCAGCGCCCCACTCGGCAAACATTTGCCCTGCAAAAGGGCCTGCGATTTCAATTCCTGAAAAGACCACGCGTAAACCCGCCAGCGGGCCAAATGTTGGCATAGACATAAGCTGTTTCCTCAAAATTAGGGCTAACGTGTAACCGACTCACCAAGCGATAACTTAGGCCCGATATTAGGGAGGAACACATGGATGTGTTCCATAACCGCCCCGCGGTACGCTATGCCCGTGTATCTCGGTTAAAACGCAACTTGCCGTTAGCCCTTTATTTTCAATAAATTATTTCTAATAAATGGCTTATCGATACTGTTTCAGCACCGCACGGCCCAGCGTTAGGATCTGCATTTCATCCGAACCACCGGAAACGCGATCCACGCGCAGATCGCGCCAGAAGCGGGTGATGCGATGATCGCCTGCGATCCCCACACCGCCGAGTACCTGCATCGCCGAGTCCACCACTTCAAAAGCGGCGTTAGCGCAGAAGTATTTGCACATCGCGGCATCGCCGGAGGTCATCAAACCGTTATCGCTTTTCCATGCTGCTTCAAACAGCATGTTTTTCATTGAATTCAGTTTGATAGCCATATGTGCAAACTTTTCTTGGATCAGTTGGAAACGCCCGATGGCCTCGCCAAACTGAACGCGCTGGTTGGCATAACGCGCTGCATCTTCAAAAGCACAGAATGCGGTGCCGTAGTTGGTCAGTGCGACGATAAAACGTTCGTGATCGAACTCTTCTTTCACGCGATTGAAGCCGTTGCCTTCACGCCCGAACATGTCTTTTTCTTCAAGCTCAACGTTATCGAACAGGATCTCGCAGCAGCTATCCATGCGCAGGCCCAGTTTTTCCAGCTTGTTGACCTTCACGCCCGGTTTGCTCATATCCACAAACCATTCAGAGAAAATCGCTTTATCCGGTGAAGCCGCATCGCGCGCCATCACCACGATGTAAGGCGTATGCGCGCTGCTGGTGATGAAGCATTTGCTGCCGTTGAGGTAAACTTTGCCGTTTTTACGGGTATACGACGTTTGCATGCTGCCCACGTCAGAGCCCGCGCCAGGTTCGGTAATTGCCGAGTTCCACATCTGCTTGCCAGTGCCGCGGAAAGCCATAATCTTATCGATTTGCTCCTCCGTTCCTTCACGCAGCACCGTGTTAAATCCACCCGGCAGCTGATACAGCACATAGGTTGGCGCACCAAGGCGTCCAAGCTCTGCCCACACTGCGGCTAAGGTAACAAAGCCCGCATCCAGACCGCCGTGCTCTTCTGGCAACAGCAGGCTATCGATCCCCATATCAGCCAGTTCTTTGACGAACCGCTCTGGATATTCGCTATTACGGTCACATTCCGCGAAGTACGCTTCCCAGTTTTCTTGCGCCATCAGGTCGCGGATACCGGAAACAAATAACTCTTGTTCGTCAGACAGTGCAAAATTCATAAATCAGGCCTCTTGGTGGTTAATATCGTTCGAATTCAAACAGGGTAAAACGCTTAGTATTTCCAGTGCGTAGCCTTGGCATCTTTTAAGAAAGATATGGTTATCAGTATGTTGACGAAGAAAAGTGGACATCCTCCGGCAATGATCGCGGTTTGAATCGGTTTCAGCCCACCGAGCGCCAGCAGAATGATGCCGATAACGCCCACCAGCACAGACCAGCCAACGCGAACCCAAATCGGCGGTTCGTCATAGCCGTTTGCGCCTTTACAGGTCGACATGGCCAGCGTGTAGGAACAGGCGTTAATGAGCGTTACGGTGGCGAGGAAACATAGAATAAAGAACGCCCACATCGTGATGGTGCTGAGCGGCAATGTGGCCCAGGTTTCAATGATGGCGCGCGCCACCCCGTGCTGTTCGATGATTTGCGGGATGTTGATTTTGCCGTTGTTGATCAGCGAGAGCGTATTGCTGCCCAAGATGGTCCATAGCAACCACGTTGAAGCCGTTAACCCACCGACCATCCCCAAGCAGAGCTGGCGAACGGTACGACCTTTAGAAATGCGCGCTAAGAAGATGCACATCTGGATGCCGTAAACGATCCACCATGCCCAATAGAACACCGTCCACGCCTGCGGGAATCCACTCTTGCCGACGGCATCGGTGTAGAACAGCATACGGGTGAAGTTAGAGAGCAGAATGCCAACAGAATCAGTGAAATAGTTGATGGTGAAGCTGCTCGCGCCGATGATGAATACCCACGCCAACAGGATCAGGCTGAGATAGTTTCGAACGTCGCTGGCAACCTTAACCCCGCGCTGCAAGCCAAAGGCAACGCACACGGCGTTAAACACCACCCAACAAGAGATAATCAGCGCATCCAGCTCTAACGTGTGCGGCACCCCGAACAAATACTGAATACATTCGGTCACCAGCGGCGTTGCTAGCCCAAGGCTGGTTCCCATCGCCAAAATCAGCGCCACCAAATACAGATTGTCGATGATGGTGCCAATAATTCCGTTGCAGCGCTTTTCACCAAAAAGTGGCACCAGCGTTCCGCTTGGGCGCACCACGTCGATTTTCTTCACATACAGGAAGTAGCCGAACGCCACGGCGAGGAAGCTGTAGGTTGCCCACGGTAAAGGCCCCCAGTGAAACAGGCTATAAGCTAAACCAAGATCTTTGGCTGGGTTTGAAAATGGCGTTAAGCCAAACGGCGGAGAAGAAACGTAGTAGTAGATCTCAATCGATCCCCAAAACAGCACGGCGGCTGAGGTACAGGAGGCGAACATCATGAAGATCCAGCTTACGGTACTGAATTCAGGGGCTTCTTCACCGAGACGTCGCTGGGCAAAAGGGCCAAAGATCAGCCAGAACCAACCCGCAAACATCACGACCATATACCACTCAAACGCCCATCCCCACTGCGTTGTGATGTAGTTGAATACCGAATTAATCACGATATTAGAGGCGTTCAGATCACGGATAGTTAAATAACAAAGTAGTGCGACAATTATCAATGACGGGAAAAAAACCTTCGGTTCTATCCCTATTTTCCGTTTGCTCGTTTCTGTCTTCATTTACACATTTCCCTCATGGAAAGGAGTTCCTTGCCATAACAACTTGAGATGCAATATTCAGAATAAACGTCAGAATTTCTGCAATGAAAAAGCAGAACACCAACACTAATTTTGCAGGTAAATTTTCAATTAATGGTAGATCTAGTTATTACGAGTTATTTAGCTTGCCAAAAACATCTGTTAAAAAGTCTGTTAAAAATAGTTAAAGGTATTTGATTGAATGTGTGTCGCCTTTACCGCTTAATGCCGAGATATAATGAGTTTTGACTGTTCAATAATCCGTGATCTTAATCAAACTATTTTCTGACACCCCATGCACGCCTTAGAGTCACGATCTTGAGAATGAAATTAAATCCTTTAAAATCATTAAAATAACAAAATTAAAACATTATTAGCGAAGGTTTTTTGCCCTTGAGTCGTTCAATATTGGTGATCTAGGTATTATTTTGGTCTGGTGAATCATGGTATTTCTATTAGCGTGATAACAAGGCACGAATAACAACTAACAGGGATACCTTTATTAGATATCAATTAATTTATTCCATTCTTTATTATAGTAATTTTAATTACACCACTAATAGCGTTTAAACCAGCTATGGCGTGCACACATTTATATATATAGCGAACCTTCGCTTTCGTTATTTTTATTTATCTTTGCCTAGCATTTCTCGCTGCATAAATAATTACACCTGTCATTACGGGCATCGTCTTATGTACAGGGTATTACGGATATTGTATTGCCTATCGAAATCGGAGAAGTGATGAAAATTATTGCATGTTACAAACTCATCCCCGAGGAGCAGGATATCACCGTCAATAGTGATGGCTCTCTGAATCTCAGCAAAGCGGATGCCAAAATTAGTCAATTCGATCTCAACGCTATCGAAGCGGCTATCGGCTTAAAATCGCTTAATGACACCATCCAGATTACGGCGATGAGCGTGGGTGGCGAAGCGCTGTCCAACGCTAAAGGCCGCAAAGACGTGCTGTCTCGCGGCCCCGATGAGTTAGTTGTCGTTTCCAGCGCAGGTTTGGAGAAGATGCTTCCTCACCAAACGTCTGCCCTGCTGGCGGCCGCGGCACGGAAAACCGGTTTTGATTTAATTCTTTGTGGTGACGGCTCAGCCGACCTTTATGCACAGCAGGTTGGTTTGCTGCTCGGCGAGGCGCTAGGCGTCGCATCCATCAACGGGGTGAGCCGGATCGTATCTCTCAGTGACGACAGCATTCAGGTTGAACGCACGCTAGAAGACGAAGTTGAAACTTTAACCATTCCGCTGCCTGCGGTGATTTCGGTATCCACTGATATCAATACGCCTCAAATCCCCTCCATGAAAGCCATTCTCGGCGCGGCTAAAAAGCCGGTAACCGCGTGGCAGCCTGCCGATCTTGAACTGCCAGAGATCACGCCATACACCGAGTTGCTGAGCGTACAGGCTCCACAGCAGAAAGCGCGTGGGCGGGTCATTATCGAAGGCGATAGCGACGATCAAATTTCAGAATTCGCAGAGCATCTGCGCAAAGTCATTAGCTAATTGGGGGCAATATGAGCAAGTTTGCAACAGTATGGGTGTTCAGTGATACCCACTCACATCTACCCGAGCTGATTGGCGGTGCACGCGAGCTGGGTGAAATTATTCACGTTATCAGCCACAGCGCCGAGCAATCAGCCTTGGCTTTCCGTCTCGGCGCTAACGCCGTTTACCATATTGGCGAACAGCCCGCCGATCGCATCATTGAAGATTATGCCGATACTCTGGTTCAGGCGATCAAGGCGCATAGCCATAGCTCTCGCGCTTTATTGCTGCTGCCCGCAACCCGTCGCGGCAAAACGTTGGCAGCACGCTTAGGCGCTCGCCTCAACGCTGGCGTAGTTAACGATGCCGCTGAGCTGAGCCTCGAAGAGGGATACCCGGTTGCCACACACATGGTTTACGGCGGTTTAGCCTTCGGCAAAGAGAAAATCACCACCGACTACGCCGTCATCACGCTCGCCAGCGGCGTATTCCCTGCTGTGTCAGAAGACAGTGCCTTAGTAGGTAATGCTGAAACGCTGGCGTTTATCCCACCCGCCCATGCAATTTCCTGCGTATCACGTCGAGCCAAGCAAGGCGAAAGCGTCGATCTGGGCAAAGCACGTTTGGTGGTGAGCGTTGGACGCGGCATCGGTTCACAGGAAAACATCGCCATTGCGGCGGCGTTAAGCAATGCCATTGGTGCAGAGCTGGGATGCTCGCGTCCGGTCGCCGAAAACGAAAAATGGATGGATCGTGAACGCTACGTGGGCATTTCAGGGATCATGATCAAACCAGAACTCTATCTGGCGCTGGGGATTTCTGGCCAGATCCAGCACATGGTCGGCGCCAACGGTGCGCAGATCCTGATGGCCATCAACAAAGATAAAAACGCCCCGATCTTCCAATACGCGGATTACGGGATCGTCGGCGATCTGATGAAGATCGTCCCTGCTCTGACAGAAAAACTAAAACGATAAAATATCGACGGAGCACGGATTAGCCAATGGCTTCCGTGCTCCATCGAATTTGGAGAGCCTATGTCTGAAGATGTCTTTGACGCCATTATTGTTGGCGCGGGCCTGTCTGGCTGCGTTGCGGCGCTAGTGCTTGCCCGAGAAGGCGCTAACGTATTGGTTATCGAGCGCGGTAATCATGCGGGAGCCAAAAACGTCACCGGTGGTCGCCTGTATGGGCACAGCTTAGAACGCATCATTCCCGATTTTGCGGCCCATGCGCCCGTAGAGCGCCGCATTACCCGCGAAAAAATATCGTTTCTTACCGACGACAGCGCAGTCACGTTGGATTACCACCATGCCAATGCGGCCGAACCGGTGCAGGATTCCTATTCGGTTTTGCGCAGTAAATTCGATCCTTGGTTGATGGAGCAGGCTGAAGCCGCCGGTGCGCAATTCGTTCCTGGGATCCGCGTAGATAAGCTGATTGAGCGCGATGGCAAAGTGATCGGCGTTGAAGCCGATGGCGATATTTTAGAAGCCAACGTGGTGATCCTCGCCGAAGGCGTTAACGCGCTGTTGGCCGAACAACTGGGCATGGTGCAAAAACAGGTTTCTGCCAAACATGTGGCCGTTGGGGTGAAAGAGCTGATTGAACTGCCGCGTGAACTGCTCGAAGCGCGCTTTAGCCTAACGGAAAATGAAGGCGCCGCGTGGCTGTTTGCCGGAACGCCGTCTAACGGCCTGATGGGTGGTGGCTTTCTGTATACCAACGGAGACTCATTGTCTTTAGGCATCGTTGTTGGCCTCAGCCATATTGCCGATGCGGGCAAATCGGTGCCGCAAATGCTGGAGGATTTCAAACAGCATCCAACCGTTCGTCCATTAATCGCCGGTGGCAAAACCGTGGAGTATGCCGCCCACGTAGTGCCTGAAGCCGGAATTAATATGCAGCCCAAATTGGTGGGTAACGGCGTGCTTATCGCCGGTGACGCCGCAGGCATGTGTATGAATCTGGGGTTCACCATTCGTGGAATGGATATGGCTATTGCCTCTGGTGAAGCGGCCGCACGCGCCGTACTGCAAGCCAAAGAAGCCAATAACTTCAGCGAGCAGGGATTGAACGGTTATCTCACGTTGCTAGAAGAATTGCCGGTGATGAAGGATTTACGCCACTACCGCAAAGTCCCTGCCATGCTGGAAAACCCGCGCATGTTTACCCAATACCCACAGATGGTCGCCGACATCATGGCGGATATGTTCACCGTCAACGGCCAGCCGCCACAGCCAATCCGCAAAATGGTGATGCGTCACTGCAAGAAAATTGGCTATCTCAACCTGTTGAAAGACGGCATTAAAGGAGTGACCGCGCTATGACCGAATCCGTCAAACCCGCCAATTCCCCCGTCAA
>Ga0308167_1003719_pt1 | contig 11819 bp, 17 predicted proteins | sample PhyCR1_2_FD_202138 | JGI IMG/M metagenome (GOLD analysis project Ga0308167, IMG submission 202138) | Phyllosphere microbial communities from UC Gill Tract Community Farm, Albany, California, United States - DLSLRC.R1 | ecosystem: Host-associated > Plants > Phyllosphere > Unclassified | place... | reverse complement strand
TCCAGGTCGAGGGTGACTCGGCCGTCGGCTACGACCGCATGCGCTCGAAGGTGAACGAGGAGCTCAAGAAGCACTTCAAGCCCGAGTTCCTGAACCGTGTCGACGACACGATCGTGTTCCCGCAGCTCTCGCAGTCCGAACTGCTGCAGATCGTGGACCTCTTCGTGAAGCGCCTGGCGGACCGCCTGCTGGACCGCGACATGACGGTGGAGCTGACGCTCGCCGCCAAGGAGCAGCTCATCAAGGTCGGCTTCGACCCGGCACTCGGTGCTCGTCCGCTGCGTCGCGCGATGCAGCACGAGGTCGAGGACCAGCTGTCCGAGCACATCCTGCAGGGTGAGCTGAACGCGGGCGACCACGTGAAGGTCGACTTCGTGGACGGGAAGTTCGACTTCGAGACCGGGCGTCAGCCGGGTCGCGAGGAGGTCCTCGCCGGGGCTCCCGCGGTCGAGTCCGCGGAGACCCCGCAGGGCGAGATCGAGTCCTAGGACCGGTTCCACTCGGACGGGAGGCGCGGTGCCGGCTGGCACCGCGCCTCCCGTCCGTTCGTGGTCGCGGATCCGTGTGCGGGTTCCGGCGTGCGCTGCGGACGCGACCCCCGGGCGGGGGGTACCGTTGTTCGTGCGAGGGTTCCCCCCAACACCTCGCGACCGACGTCCGGCTGGTTCCCCCAACAGGTCGGACGTCAGTGGCCCCGGTCTCCCCCCGACCGGGGCCACTTCTCGTTCCGGTGAGTGTCCGTCAGCCGAGCGTCGCGGCGAACTCCCTGACGGCGCGCTCCCAGCGCTCCGGGTCCTCGTTCCACTCGAGCGTGTGCCGGGCGTGCGCGAAGGTCTCGACCCGGGCGCCGCGGGCGCGGTGCGTCTCGACGTCGGCCGCTGCCACCAGGGCATCGGCCGTCGAGTGCAGCAGGAGGGTCGGCGTGCGGTCGTCCTGCCAGCGGGTGACCGTGAGGGGGTAGGGCACCCCGGCGAGGCGGCTGAGACCCGGTGTGGTCGCGATCCGTCCCGCGACCACACCGACGGCCGCCGGGAAGCGCGCGGTCGTCACGGCGCCGCGCAGGGCCGACCGGACGTCGAGGAGCGGTGCGACCCCGACGATGCCGTCGACCGGCGTGCGTGCCGCCGCGGCGGAGGCAGCGAGGGCGCCGGCGGACCAACCCTGCAGCACCACCCGTTCGGCGCCGCGGGCACGCGCGGCGTGCGCGGCGGCGGCGACGCGATCGACCGCGGCGGGATCGAGGGAGCGCAGCGGCAGGTCGGACGTGTCGACCACCTGGTTGGAGGCGCCGAGCTTCCGCCAGACGCGCAGGCCACGCAGGACCTGCTGCGGGCCGAGCGACTGCCCGTGCACGTGGACGACGTGGGTGCGCCCGACGACGCCGTCCGGTTCGGTGCCCGGGACGGACCGCTCGTCGGCGTACACCAGCTCGGACTCCGGGGGCACGAACGGTGCGGGGCGGAGGAGCCGGCGTGCGGCGGCGGCCCCGAGGGCGACGCTGCCGGCGGTGGCGATCACGGTGCCGGTGACGGCGGTGCGGACGAGCTGCATGGTGTCCACCCTGCCAGGGCGACGTGTGCGTGCGGTCCCCTCCACAGCGGAACGGGAGGCGCGGTGCCAGCCGGCACCGCGCCTCCCGTCCGTCGTGCTGCGGGTCCTAGGCCTGGACGTCGCCGCGCCAGCCCGGCTCGGTCGGGGCGTTCTCGACGCGCTCCTTGTAGTTCTGCAGGTCCTTCTTGACCGCGTGGCCGCCGACACCGACGGCGGAGCCGAGCTTCTCGAGGAAGCCCGACGGCTCCCAGTCGATCTGCGCGGTGACGCGGGTCTCGTTGTCGGACAGCTTGTGGAACGTGACGACGCCCGCGTGGTCGGTGTCGCCGTCCTTGACGGTCCACGCGACGCGCTCGTCCGGGTGCTGCTCGGTGATGACGGCGCGGAACTCGCGCTCCTGACCGGCGACCTTGACGGTCCAGTCGGTGGTCTTGTCGTCGACCTGGACGATCTTCTCGACCTCGTCGAGGAAGTGGGGGAACTCCTCGAACCGGGTCCACTGGTCGTAGGCCTGGCGGACGGGGACGTTGACGTCGACGGTCTCGATGATCTGGGGCATGGTCGCTCCTTCGTTTCGTCGTGCTCTTCGGGTTCGTGACCGACGCTATGCCGGTCCGGCTGGAGGGTCCCCAGGGCAGTGTCCCCCTGCTGCGCCGTATGCTCGACGGGATGAGTGGCAACGGGAAGCACGCGTTCGACGAACGGGACGAGCACGGCATCCGGGTGCGCCCGGCCCTGGCCTCGGACGTGCCGCACATCCAGCGGCTCATCGCTCCGTACGTCGACCGGCGCATCCTGCTCGGCAAGGAGAACGTCGCGCTCTACGGCTCGATCCAGCAGTTCCGGATCGCCGAGGGGCCGGACGGCACGCCGATCGGCTGCGGTGCCCTCGCCGTGTTCTGGGACGACATCGCCGAGGTCCGCACGCTCGCGCTCGACGCCGACTGGATCCACAAGCGGGTCGGCCACCGGATGCTCGAGGCGCTCGAGCACGACGCCCGGGAGCTCGGCGTCGCCCGTATCTTCTGCCTGACCTTCGAGGTCGAGTTCTTCGCGAAGCACGGGTACCTGGAGATCGGCGAGCAGGTCGTGTCGCCGGACGTGTACGCCGAGCTCGTGCGCTCGTCGGACGAGGGGGTCGCGGAGTTCCTCGACCTCGCCCGGGTGAAGCCGAACACGCTCGGCAACACCCGCATGTTGAAGATCCTCTGACCGGGATCCGCTGACCGGGATCCTTCGGTTGTTCGGGGGCCACTGATCGGCGATCCGCTGCCTGTGGATTGCTGACGCGTTCGGTGGCGCATCGGCGTCGCGTCGCGGCGGAGAGACCCGTTCGCCCTACCCTGTGCGCATGTCGTCGTTCCGTCACCCTGTCGGACCCGAGTCGTCCGGTGTCTACTGGCGTCGTCGCGCGCTCGTCGCCGGCGTGCTGCTGCTCGTCGTCGTGGTGGTCGTGCTGATCGTGGTCGGGCGGGGGAGTGGGGCCTCGTCCGCGTCGGCGCCGGGGGCCTCGCCGTCGGCTGGCGGTGGGGCCTCGCTCGCCCCGTCCGCGTCCGGGGATCCGACTGCTCCGGCCGGCGCCGGGGCGTCACCCGCCCCGTCGGCGTCCGCCACGGCACCCGCTTCGGCCTCCGGTGACGCCACGACGTGCTCCGAGGACCAGATCGAGCTCACGCCGGTCGTCGACAAGGGCACCTACGGGCCGACCGAGGACCCGCAGATCGCGATGTCGATCACGAACACCGGCTCGGACTCGTGCCACATGGACCTCGGCTCGGCGCAGCAGGTCCTGACGATCAGCTCCGGGCAGGAGCAGTACTGGTCGTCGAAGGACTGCCAGACGGGCGGGACGAACCAGGACGTCACGATCAAGGCGGGGCAGGAGCTCACCACGCCGGCGATCGCCTGGGACCGCACGCGCTCGTCGACGACCACGTGCGACGGTGCTCGGCCGTCGGTGCCCGGTGGCGGGGCGAGCTACCACCTGCAGGTGTCGGTGGGGGACCTGGAGTCGAAGGAGTCGGCGCAGTTCGTGCTGAACTGACGTGAACCGCGAGCTAGCGGGCTTGTTGTCGTAGTTCCGGCGCTTGAGTCCGCAAGGAGTCCGCAGAAACCGCGCGGATCAGTCCGGACGCCGCAGCGCGGGTACGGTCGCCAGCGTCCGGCCACAGGTGGCTGTACGTCGACAGCGTGATCGATGCGGACGAGTGTCCGAGGGCTCGCTGCACGGTCACGACGTCGCAGCTATCAGCCCCGAGGCGTAGAAGTGCCGGAGGTCGTGCAGCTTGAACGGGGCGACCCCGGCAGCCTTCACCGTCTTCACCCACCGCGAGTTCACTGAGCTCCGCGTCGGCGATGCCAGCCCTGCGAACAGCCACTTCTCGTCGCCTGTCACCCCTATGTCCTGCACGTGCCGCCCGAGCTCCGCGAGTAGCTCATCCGCGGCGAACACATCCCGCTCGGACCCGTGCTTCGGCAGGGTCACGAGGCGCTCGCCGGAGACGTACTGGATTTGCCGGCGCACGCCGATGTTGCGGCGGAGAAAGTCGACGTCGTCTAGCTGCAGTGCAATCGCTTCAGCGAGCCGGAGGCCGGCGAACGCACACACCCGAATGTAGTTCGCAAACCACGGCTCCGCAGCATCGAGGACGGCCGCCACGGCCGCCGTTGAAGGGATCGTCATAGCGTGCGCTGCTCGTCGACGCCGAGGTAGCGTGACACCATCGGCAGGGTCGACAGCCAGCACCCTGTCCCGCACCGCAGCGCGGAGGACCGCGAACCAGACGGACACGACGGACACGACGATCCAGATCAGCATCGGCAGCAAGGCCAACGTCGGTGATGTCCTCGCGATGAGCGCCGTCGTCCTCATCGACGACCAGTCCGGCGACTGGGAGAACAACGCCGTCGCCGGGACCGCCAACGCGTACTTCCAGCCCCGCCGTGCCGCTGCCGGGACGGGCATCACGCCCTCGTTCGACCGCACGCCGGCCTAGCGATCGGGAGCGGCCCGTTCATTCAGGACCGGACCTGGTACGTCGGTACCGTCACCGCGGCTGAGGAGCACTTCTTCCTGTTCAGCGCGAAGAAGCCGTCCGCTTCGGCCGCCCGGATCCGGCTCGGCGCAGTCTCAGTCATCAACCTGACGCAGAACTCGCTGATCGTTTGGGCCTAGCTGGCCGAAGGCATCACCAGGCCGGCTTGGAAGCGTGGCCGCGCGCCGTCAGATGTCTGCGTGAAGCAGCGCCTCCAGCGTGACGGGCGCTACGGCAACAGCGGCGTAGCGCTCGGCTGCTTGCTTTGCAGTGATAGTTCCGCGGAACCATTCGGGCATCACAGCCGCGAGCTTCCCCTGAGCCGCAGCGTTTGTCCGATTGGGCGGTGTAGCTGCCGCGATGAAGATACGCCCGATGGGAGCCTCATCTGCGGTGAGCAGCACGTTGAGGCGCATCAGCTTGCCGGACTCTCCCAGAGCGATAGCCTCGGCGGCTGGTCGCCATAGGAGTTCGATCAGCTCCGGCAGGAGTGATGCAACCTCGTCTCTTCGGGCCCTCTCCTGCTCGGCTCGCCGTTTGCGCGCGTCCAGAATGACCGGTCCAAGGAAGGTCCCGACCGATGCGACCAAGGCACCGAGTACGGCCGCCAGTCCACTATCCACGGTCCGTCACTCGAGGAAGTAGTCTGGCGCGGTGCTGCCGGGGCGGTCATCTTCGGCCCCCGTCACGTCCTCGAGGAAAATGTGGCGGCCGATGTCAAAACGGCCATGATTGTCGTCGCTGTACCAAACGTCGACGACCCTGAAGCGCCTATAGCCCTGACGCGCGACGATCATCCCGTCGCCCTTCTGCACGGGCCAGTGGTAGGTGTCGTCCTGCCATGCCCATTCGCCGTCAACCCAATAATGGTTGATCCAGGGGTAGGCGTCCTCTGTGCGCATCGGTCCTCCTCGACGTGAGTGATACTCCGAAGGTACAGTCCGAGTATGGATCTCTGGAGCGACGCTTTCGATGACATGAACAAACTCGACCTGCAGTTCGACAAGCTCAGCCTCGATCAGCAGCTGAAGGTGGCCGAGATCAAGGCTCTCCTCGCGATCGGTCAGGAGCTGTCGAAGATTCACCACGAAGGCATCAACCCCGAGTACCAAGGCTGATGACGTACGCAATCGAGTCCGAGAACCACGCCGAGGGGCAAGCCACGGGCCCGTACCGACAGGGAGGCTACGCAACCATTGAGGACGCGAAGGCCGTCGCTCGCGGTCTCGCAGCGAAGCCTGGATTCACTGAGCTCGTCATCCGGGACGGCGGCGACCTGGTCAGCATCGGCCACGGCAACATCAAGTCTCGTTGGCGCGACGGTCAGTGGTACGACGAGGGTGGGGATAGACATGGCCTTTGAGCCCGCCAAGTTCTCGATCCCGAAGATCGACGTGCGGAATCAACGCCGGCGTCGAGGCGATGCATGAACATCGGCGAGCTGTAGACGACGCCACGCAGCGGTCCGCGGACATGCTTGAGCAGACAGTTGCCCGTCTGGATGAGAGTGTCCGCCTGCAGCTAGAGATTGTGAGAGCGACGCAAGAGGCTGCGGAGATTTCCCGCGCAGCCGCTGCCGATTCCTCCGAGTCAGCGAAGACTGCGACCCGTCACGCGCTCATCACCGGCTACACATCGGTCTGCCTCGGCGTCGGCTCCCTTGTTGTAGCCGTGATCGCGCTCTTCGTAGCGAACGGCGGTTAGAGGCCGACTTGCGTCGGAACAGGGCTAGGTGCGACGCCCTGCACGAAGCCAGGCCGCGTACCCAACTGCCTCCTCCCGATCGACGATCCACTTCGTGCCGTTTGGCTGCGACGCGTTTAGGTGGCCGGCGCGGATGTCGTTCCGGACGTACTGGGTAGACATCCCCGTCGCTGCGCGATGTCCGCGACGCTATAGAGCAGCTGCCGGTCGTCGAGGCCCGCGGAAGGCCCCCGTGTCGCGGCCGCGCGCTCGAGCTCCTCGCGCACGACCCGCCGGATGATGTCCTCCATGCTCTCCTCAAGGCCGCTCATCGAGGTTCCGCATGAACGAGCTCGGGTGCCGATTTAGGACCGCTGACAGTCTGCAGAGCTCGGTGAAGGTGATGTGCCGCTCACCGCGCAGCTTCCGGTACAGGCTCGACTTACCCATTCCGGCACGCGGAGCAACCTCCTCGACCGAGAAGCTGGCATCGCGCAGTGCGGCGCGGATCCGCTTCGCGACCAAGCGAGTGCCGTCGTCTATCTCCATGCTGTGCATGCTGGCCCGGCAGTGTTCTCCGTGTGGGTCAGACCTGGCAGGCGCTACCCAGACAAACGGGGTCGAAGACATGCCCGGAGTCTTGGACATCCCGTGCTCCGCCGGTACCGCGCGTAGCTTGCGGGCCATGGAGAACGCGCCTGACGACCACCAGGCCCTCGACGTGCCGGCCCTCGCGCAGTAGCTCAACATCTCAGAGTGGAAGGCCCGCGAGCTCGGTAAGGATCTCCTGTTCCCATCGTTCCGCGTCGGAAGAGAGCACCGCTTCTGACCATCCGAGGTCCGCGCCTACCTGTCCGAGCCGCGAGACCCGTGGAGGCAGTCGCCACGATCGCTCGGCCGCAAGCGGACCGGACGCCCGGCGGCCCCGGGCTACCGCGCGTCGTGGCCTTCGCCTAAGCCGCCGCTGCCGCCCGAGCGCTGAATTCCAGTCCGCAGCCAGTCCGCAAAAGCGCCTCCACTGGGCTTGAGCCAGTGTGACCAGGCAAACCCGGATGCCGCGGAGAATCAGGCATCACTGCACTTGACTACACGCGACTCGCTCCGTTGCGCAGTTCGTGCTGAACTGACGCGGTCCTGCGACGATCCACCCTGCGGCGCGCCCGGCGCGTCATCCGAGTGACGCACTCCGTGCTGGGAGCTGTCCACTCTGCGTCATGCTGACAGTGTGTCGGATCAGGGAATCGTGCGGGAGTCAGCCTCGGCCTACGAGCGCGATCACGGCGTCGAGCCGGTGAAGATCGCGACGCTCAAGGGGCTCCGGAAGCGCGCGAAGCGCGGTCTGTTCGAGCCCGCCGACGACACGATCTGGTCGGACGGCGTCCGGAGCGAGTAGCGGCGCTGCTGCCGAGGGGCTGCTCCTGGAGCTCCTCCTAGAGCTGCTCCTCGACTGAACCCGGTTCGAGTCCGGTCATGAAGTCGTCGAGGAACGTCTGCATGTCGAACGGCTGCGCGCTGTCTTCCGGTCCGTGGTGCGTGGAAGTCATGCCACCACGCTACGTCACATTGCTAGGGCGTCTAGCGATTTGTCCGGAAGTGGCGCTGCGCGGAAGCAGCGCTTCTCGAGGGCGACGCTGCCCGGAGGTGGCGCTGCCCGGAGGCGGCGCTTCTTGGGGGCGGCGCTGCCCGGAGGTGGCGCTGCCCGGAGGCGACGCTGCCTGGACATGCGAACGGGCCCGCCGTCCGAAGACGACGAGCCCGTTCCGAGCAGCTGAGGTCAGCCGATGACCGAGATGTTCTCGGCCTGCGGGCCCTTGCGGCCCTCGGTGATCTCGAATTCGACCTTCTGGTTCTCCTCGAGCGACTTGTAGCCGTTGCCAGCGATCGCGGAGAAGTGCGCGAAGACGTCGGCGCTGCCGTCGTCCGGAGCGATGAAGCCGAAGCCCTTTTCGTTGTTGAACCACTTGACGGTGCCAGTTGCCATGATGGCGTTTCCTTAACTTTCTTGCCAGGCCACGTTCGTTGCCTGTCTTGCGAGACGGCTCTTGCTGCCGCCGATCCACCGACGGTTGTCGTCAGATCAGTGCGTCCCGCGGGCATGGGCCGGTGGGACGGGTTCGGGGCCAGGCGACCTGGGAAGATCAGTGACCGATGGCGCTCGAAGGTGCAGAGCACCGGAAGAACGATGGACTCCCGCCGAAGCGGTTGAGACCAACCTACCGTGCTGTGGCCGCAATGGAAGAGGCAGCGCCCACTTCTGTGCATGATCTCCGCCTCGCAGCCGTTCCTGTTCGCCGTCGGCGTGCAGATCTGGTGGACTAGGGGTGATGGCAGACAAGGAACAGCGCTTCCGGAGCGAGCAGCTCGAGGAGGCCCTCGCGAAGCAGGACGTCGCCGCGGTCGCGTTCGCCCTGCGCAACGACATCGTGATCGTCCCCCGGCTCGTCACCGGCAAGAAGGACATGCAGGTCCGCGTCTTCGGCCGCGAGGGCTCGGACAAGCGCATCCTGCTGCTCTTCTCGTCCGCCGATGCGTACACCGCGATGGTGCCGGACGAGAAGGTCCGCCAGGTCATGGTCTACGACGGGCCGCGGCTCGACGAGTTCCTGGCGGCGCACCTCGACTCGCTCGAGGGCGTGTTCTTCGACATCGCCGGGCCCCACACGATGCAGGCGGCACCGTCGGACCTGCTGGCGGCGCTCCGCGCGTAGTCGCGGGCCTGGGCGGCGTCGGTTCGCTCTGGAGGCGCGGCGCGCGCCCGTCCTGCGGCTCGCCACGGGCGATCGGTCCGGTCCGGCCTGGTCCGGTTCGGTCAGACCTGGTCCGGTCCGGTCAGACCTCGTCTGGTCCGGTCAGGGCCGTCGCTGCCGGTTCCGGTCAGAACGCGCGGTCGAGCTCGCGTTCGCGGACCGACTGCGTCAGCGAGAACGCGACGCGCAGCGCCTCGCGCAGGTGCTCGGCGTCCGCGCCGAGCACGGTCGTGAACCCGAGCCGCGAGGCCTCGTTCGCCCGCTGCTTCGCGCCCGTCGCCGGACGGATCTCGCCGGCCAGGCTGATCTCGCCCACCGCCGCCAGTGTGTGCGGGTACGGACGGTCCCGCGCAGCGCTCGCCAGGGCCAGCGCGATCGCCAGGTCGGCGCCCGGCTCGGTGAGCTTCATCCCGCCGACCGTCGAGACGTAGACGTCCGCATCGGACAGCTTGAGGCCGGCGCGTCGTTCGAGCACGGCGAGCAGCATCGCCACGCGTGACGCGTCGACGCCGTTCACGACCCGGCGCGGCTGCGGAGCCGAGCTCGGCACGACGAGCGCCTGCACCTCGACCGGGAGCGCACGGCGTCCTTCGAGTGACACGGTCACGCACGTGCCCGACACCGGGGTGCCGTTCCGCGACATGAAGAGCCCGCTCGGGTCCGGGACCTCGTGGATGCCGTCGCCGGCCATGTCGAAGCAGCCGACCTCGTCCGTCGGGCCGAAGCGGTTCTTGAGGGCCCGGACGAACCGGAGTGCGGTCTGCCGGTCGCCCTCGAAGTGGCAGACGACGTCGACCAGGTGTTCGAGCAGTCGCGGCCCCGCGATCGTGCCGTCCTTCGTGACGTGGCCGACGATGAGGACGGGCAGCGACCGCTCCTTCGCCACCCGGATGAGCGTGGAAGCGACCTCGCGCACCTGGGAGGTGCCGCCGGCGATGCCGTCCACGGTGCTCGACGAGATTGTCTGCACGGAGTCGGCGATCACCAGGTCCGGCTGCACCTGGTCGATCTGCCCGAGGATGACGCCGAGGTCGACCTCGCTCGCCAGGTAGAGCTGGTCGTGCATGGCGTTCGTGCGCTCGGCGCGGAGCCGGACCTGGTCCACCGACTCCTCGGCGCTGACGTAGAGGACCCGCTTGCCGGTCGCTGCCGCACGGGAGGCGACCTCGAGCAGCAGCGTCGACTTGCCCACACCCGGCTCGCCGGACAGCAGCACGGCGGCCCCGGGGACGATGCCGCCACCGAGGACGCGGTCGAACTCACCGATGCCGGACGTCCACCGCTGGACCCCGGTCCCGCGGGCCTCGGTGATCGGTCGGGCCACGCGCGCTCCAGCGACGGAGACGGCAGCGGTACCGCGCGAGCTCGCCGCGGCCGCCGTTGTGTCCTCGACCGTGCCCCACGCTTGGCACTCACCGCAGCGGCCGACCCACTTGATGCTGGTCCACCCGCACTCGGTGCAGCGGTAGAGGGACTGGGTGCGCGCCATGGCTCGAGGCTAGAGCGCCCCGCCGACACCGCGGTGCCGCGGAGCGTGCCGGCCGTGATCGGTGTCCTCGCCGTGCTCGTCGTCGGCGCCGCGCTCGTCGTCCTCGTCGTGCGCGAGCGTCCGGTCGTGGCCGCCTGGCTGCTCGGGCAGGGGGATGCCGCCCGTCATCCGCTGCCGCAGCCGCTCCACACGACCGGGTCGGTCGCCGTGGTCGAGCTCCGACGCGTACTCGACGTCCTGCTCGGCCCGGGCGCTCGCGACGGCGCCGGCCTCGCGACCGAGGTCCTCGGCCTCGCGTGCGGACAGGTAGTGCCGGATCGCGGCGACGGTGTCCACACGGGCATCGACCGCAGGCTCGAAGGCGCTCGCCCAGATCTCGTACCCGCGGTCGTTCGGGTGGAACAGGTCGCCGTAGCTGTTGAAGAACGTCCGACGGAGCCCGACGCGCTTCGTGATGACGTGGAGCGGCGCCACGGTCAACCCGAATTCGGCGGCGACACGGTGCACGATCTCGTTCGCCACGGCGACCTTGCGCTCGCGGTCGGGCACGAACATGCACGGGAGCTCGGCGACGATCGCGTGCGACGGCACAGCGCTGTAGATCGCGCGGATGTTCCGTTCGAACTTGTCCGGGTGGAAGTCCGCGATGTCGTTCGCCCCGATCGACACCGTGCAGACGTCCGGCGAGTACTGCCGCAGTTTCGGGAGCTGGTCGTGCTTCGCACCCCACGTCGTCGCGCCCGAGACGCTGAGGTTCACCACCCGCACCGACATGCGCGATCGGTGCCGGATGCGGCGTGCCAGGAGGCCGACGTACCCGCGCCCCGGAGCGGTCGCGCCGACGCCCTGCGCCGCAGAGTCACCGATCGCGAGGTACGTCAGCTGGCCCTCGTGCTGCAGGCGCTCCCGCCACCAGTCGGCGTGCACGGGGAGCATGTCGACCACGCGCTGGGACGCGGCTCGCTGCCCCCGGATCCCCGCGCGGGCGCCGAACGCGCCACCACCCACGACGGCGAGCCCGCCGATGACGGAGGTGAGCAGGGCGACGAGGGTGCGGGTCTTCATGCCGGAGACCGTACGCGGGCTCGCTCGCCGCGGGCTCTGCTGAGGCCGGCCCGTGGATGGACGGCGGGACAGCGCCGGCTGTGCAGGGGAGTGGCCCGTGGTGGTCGTGAGCACCGCCGGAGTCGTGTAAACTCTTTCCCGGTACCGTGTCCGAGCGGCCGAAGGATCATGTCTCGAAAACATGTGTGGGGGCAACTCCACCGTGGGTTCAAATCCCACCGGTACCGCCACAGAAAACCCCCGTTCACG
>Ga0308167_1003716_pt1 | contig 11824 bp, 7 predicted proteins | sample PhyCR1_2_FD_202138 | JGI IMG/M metagenome (GOLD analysis project Ga0308167, IMG submission 202138) | Phyllosphere microbial communities from UC Gill Tract Community Farm, Albany, California, United States - DLSLRC.R1 | ecosystem: Host-associated > Plants > Phyllosphere > Unclassified | place... | reverse complement strand
CTGCCACAGCTCGGTCAGTGAAGTCATGTCTTGTGCCTGCAAGAAGGGCCGGGGGAGGGCTGGGGGTTGCGGGCGGGATTATGGGGTGGGGGTGTGGAGGGAGTGTGTGGGGGGGCGGAGGGGACTGCAACGGGCTCGTTTTGAGGCGCTCATCTGTGGCCTGAGGTGTAAGCTTTGCAGCGAGTCCGGACCTCAGTCTCCCGCCGCCGAACTCATGCTTTCAGCTGACAAGCCGTCATCAACTGCTTGGCACCAGACGGGTCGAGCGGTCGCTCTGAAGATCGCAGCAGTCTTTAGCGACGTTCTGACCCGCTACCAGGGTCCACAGCCTCCTGATCACCGCTTCTCCCGGCCGTCAGTTCACGCTCCTGACCCGGTGCGGCCAGCCCGGCGAGAGAATGAGCGACCTAGAAGCGGCCGGTGGCCAGGCGGAAAATTCGTCGAATGCTTGTTGAGAGCAGCCTTGCTACTCAAGTACTTAGCCTCATTCGAAATGCGAATCGGCGGATGGCTCCACGACCTTGCAGTGGATGGTCGACATCTGGCGGCCAATGGTGGTGCGTCGGAACGCCGTTCATGGAAAGAACAGCGCCTCCATGTCATGAATCGCTTGGGGCGTAGGAGCTGTCGCCTGACGCAAAGCATCACGGCTTCGTGGATTCATGCCTCTCACCGCCGCGTAGACACGCGCACGCCAGTAGTTGAAGGGCGTCAGCCTTTGTGCTTGAGCTTTGGCACGCCCGACCTCACGGAGTTTCTGCAGAAAAGATGCATCGTCAGGCGCGTGAGCATCCTCTGCCAACTTTGCAGCCAATTCTTTGAACTCACCCTCCACACGAGACTTGATCTCGTAGACATCATCCCAGGTCGCAAGCTTCTCTTGTCGATCTGGATCATTGCTCCTTAGGTTCACAACCACGCGCGGAAATAGATCATCCGTGTCATCTACGATCACTTCAATCTCTCGCAACAACACGTGCTCGGTCCATGGCACAAAACTAAGGCGACGGACCCCATCCTTGAGAACCAAGTCCTTGGCCAGTTTGGCTTTGGAGTTGCAGGTGTTGCAGATGGGCAGCAAGTTCTTGGGATCGACTCCGTATAGCGGGTACAGATCCTTAGCCAGAAGGTGGTCGTACGGGCCGCGCCACTGCTCGTTATCGCTCTCGTCAGCCCGAACCTGAGCAAGGTATTCGGTTCCGCAAACGCAGCACACATTGCCATTGCCTGGAGCGTTACCGAGACGGAAGCGAGCGTAGTGGTCGTCGATGCACTCACCACATGCCTGCTCCACGCCCTTGAGCTTTGCCGTGCGCTGAAACAGGTGAACTGCGAGAGTCTTCAAGGCGGGAAATACTGCATCAGGTAAGTATGGCAGCGGCACTGTCCGGTCAGCCAGGAATGCGCAAGGCTCTGTGTTGAGTGCAAGTGCGTCCTTGAGGGCTTGCTTCTGTCGTTGAGGAAGCGCTGACAACGTCGTCACCAAAGCGTCAATCGCTGCACAAGTCGGCAGATTTCCAGCTACTACAGCGCACAGGCCGACCGGAAGGTTCGTTTCGTCGACTTGCCGCCCCTCAAGCGTGGCTAGCATCGTCTCTCTAAGAAAGCGATTGAGTCCGTCGAAAACTTTAGACTGCTGAAGATGGGGTCTGATCGTAAACAGCATCAGCTGGCCCGCAGCTTGTTGATGAGGTAGGAGCGTTCCATCGACTCGCCAACTGAGTCTTCGAGCCAGTCCAACTTCTGTTGATTCGTACATTGACGATCTGCCAGCCGCTCACGAATTTCCTGAACAGCCGTTTCGGAGATCGTTGCACGCAGGTTGAAGTGCTTTTTGATCAGCACGTCAAACGATGCGCCAAAGGTTTCTTCTGGCGGACTCGCCATATCCGTCGCACCGTTGACCTTCTTGAAATGGAACACCGCTTCGTGAGGCAACGAAGAAACCAGAAACGGCGAGTGCGAGGAGATGATGGCTTGGGCTCTTCCGTTTGCTTGGTTAGCCTTTTCAAAGTCCAGGTGGAAGCGAGTGCGCCAGCTTGGGTTCAGGTGCGTTTCTGGCTCGTCGTAGAGGAACAGCGTCTCATCGTCCCCTAAGAGTCGCACGGCGCCTAGTGTCAATAGAAGCTGCACTTCTCCATCGCTCAAGTCGTCTAACGCGACACTTCGCTCGCCATCAGACATCCAGAGTTCCTGCACCGAAAGAGGGAGCTTCCCTTTCAGCGGCTTCTCAACATGACCTTGAAAGCTATCGCGACGCAACGCGCGTTTTACGGCCCCTGACCATTCATCAACACCCAGAAGCTGAAGCTTGTACAGGGCCGAGAACCACTGGTCGGGCTCTCGCGAGTTGTCAGCCATCCGACGGATGACTTCCGTTTCCAGGAAGTCGATCTCGATGTCGCCGGCTAAGTACTCCAGCTCCAGCAACTCATACTCGAGCTCGCTGGTTCTCGGGGAGATCGGCGTACACCTGTTTGATCCCGCCAGTTCGATCAAGCGTTTGATGTCGCGGGCGTTGTCCGAAGCGGTCGCTTGGCCACGCAGGTCGTACCTCAACACTACGCGCGCTGGATGGCGGAAAGGGATCTCATTCCACACCTCGTCACGATCAGCATGCGGAAGCATGCCGAGTGTCGCGATCAGCAGCGCTGCGCAGTCATAGTCGAGGAAGAGGTTTCTGGGTATCGCCGTGTCTGTCTCGCGCAGCCTGAAAAGGCCTGATTCGGGATCCTCCCCTTCGGCCGCGAATATGCCCGGATTGCGCCTGAGATAGCGCTCATTGATGGCCAGCGTTGCCTTTTCATCCACGTTGGGCCGCGCAAGCTCCTTCTTCAAGTTTGCCTTGACCCGAATCACGTCAAAGTACTGAAGCGCATTGCGCATGAAAGCGCGCTGAAGGTTCTCGGACATGCCAGAGGCGTATCCGATGACTCGGGGTAGCGCCAACTCTTTCAATGAGCCTTCCGCCGTGATTTGTCTCCATGTCGTCTGTACCGGCTGCGCATTGTCGTCGTGAAGCGCGGCGGCAAGCTGATGCACCGCAATACGAAGACCATCCCGCGTGTCCACGACGAACTGGCGCAGACCTTCGTAGCGAGACGATGCCATCTCGTACTTAACGCGGAAGTCAAACCCCAGCGGTACGCGTACCCGGAAGTCCTGTCGCTGTTGCCGTTCAAGGAAGGCAAAGGCTTCGGCGATGAGCTCCATCACCTGCGACTTGCCCGAGCCGTTGGCGCCGATGAGAACGGCCACATCACCCTTCACCGTTGAGAAGTCAAAGGCCTGATCCTGCAGGCCCTTGTATTGCCCGAACAGTTCAATCGACAGCAGCTTCATGCAGCGCTCTTTCGTCCGCGTCTTGTACTGGTCGACGGCGCTTCCTGCTGCATTCGGCGCAGCAGTTCACTCGCCGGTTCGTCGTTCGGGTCTTGTGGCACCATTTCACCACGGAAGGCTTTAGCCAGCAGAGCCGGGGTCAGGCGCTCGGTGGCGGTCTGTGCGGTCTGCAGACGGGCTTCGAGGCGATCGGCGAAGGCGAACAGGGTCGCGACGCGCCGGACGATTTCGGCTTGTTCATTCAAGGGCGGATATGGCAGTGGAAACCCTTTGATCTTCGCCAAGTTCAGGTTTGGCTGATTTCCTCCCTCAGCCAGAACACGCATCTCGAAGTAATTCGCTTGAAGCCCAAGTTTGACGAACGACCTAAGCATCTTCGCCTCGTCGACCACAATGGCCGCGCAAGCTTGGTTGATGGTTGCCGAGATACCAAGCTCCGTGACTTGACCGCGGGTCTTCCCTTCCCCATACATCGCCACTAAAAGCGTGCCGGGTGGATACACCTTGAGCCGGTGTGCGGTGATCGCTGCTTGCGTCACGAACTCGGTCGCGTTTTGCACCAGTTCGTTGCCGGTGGCTGCACTGGTAACCCAAGGCGTACCTACTGACGAAAAGAATGTAGGGTTGGAACGCAGAGGGGTTGAGCCAGTTCCAACGTGAGCAACGCTTTGCACATCGATATGCGGCCAATCATTCGCTGTGCCGACTGTGGTTCGCCAATCCTTCGTCAACCGCCCTGAGGTGGCGTCAGCGAGGACGGACTGGCGGAAGCGTTTGAGGATGGCGGCGACGCGGGCCATACGGGTGTTGACGGTATCTACGCGGGTGAGGACGGCGTCGAGTTTATCGGCGATGCGTTTTTGCTCATTTTTTGGTGCCAAGACAAAAGGCGCTTGTCTGCCAGCCTCAGTACCGAGACGAGGCATGTTTACTCCATGGCTCACTTCGGTCACGTAGACCAAGAACTTGGGATGGCGCAGCCAATGGAACAGATACCTGCCATTGACCGCATCGTTTGGCTTGATTGGAACGATTTCAGTCGTGCATACACCTGGTTGCTCAGCGAATGCGACCTTGTTGAGGTACGGACGCAGCTTCCCGTAAAGCACGTCGCCCGCATCAAACCGATTCTTTGTGCTTTTTGATTGGCGCTCAGAGAACGTCAGTCGTTGTAGTACCTTGGAGGTGTCCTTCTCGATGTCTTCGAGTTCCAGCACCCATGTGTCGGGCGTGAGATCTTCTGGCTCTGCCTTGACTGTGGCGCCATAAGGTACAACAGTACCCAGGTTGGTCTCGACCCATGTGGTGGGCAGGGTGCTCACAGCGCCTCCTCCCCCAACTCTGCCAAGATCGCCTCCAGCTCTGCCAACGCCCCGTTTAACTCATCCACCAGCTCCCGCGCCAACACCCCTGGTTCGGGTAAGTCAGCCACATCTTCGGTGTTGTCGTCCTTGAGCCAGGCGATATCCAGGCTGTCGCCTTTCTCGTTCGCGATCCAGTCGCGGCTGAACAGGCGCAAGCGCCCATGTTTGCCTTGATCCTGCCGCGTGGCCTTGCCGTTGGGCTCGTCCCCATACGCGGCAATGAAGTCGGCAAAGTGCTTGTCTTCTAGCGGGGTGCGTTTACCGAACTTCGGCGCGTTGGCGCGCATGTCGTACACCCAGACTTCTTTCGTGCTACCCGTGGCAGCCTGGCTAACCTTCTCGAAGAACAGCACGTTGGTCTTGACGCCCTGGGCGTAGAAGATGCCGGTGGGCAGGCGCAGGACGGTGTGCAGCCGGCACTTGTCCATCAGGTCGCGGCGAATGTCGGCCCCCACGCCGGCTTCGAACAGCACGTTGTCGGGCAGCACCACGGCGGCGCGACCACCGTCCCGGAGGTGGCGCACGATGTGCTGTAGGAATGCGAGTTGCTTGTTACCTGTAGCAAAAGTCAGGTCATCGCGCGTGGGACCGCCTCCACCCTTGGCGGTGCCAAAGGGTGGGTTGCTGAGGATGATGTGGCTCTTGGGCAGGCCGCTGCCGGCGCTGCCCAGCGTGTTGCCCACGTGCACCACGCCTTCATCGTCGCCTTCCATGCCGTGCAGCAGACAGTTCATCAGCGCCAGGCGGCGGGTACCGGGTACCAGCTCCATGCCAAGGAATGCCTGGTTGCGCTGGAACTTGCGTTCTCTGTCGCTAAGGTTGTAGAGGTCGTCCGTCTGGTCCTTGATGTAGCGGTCGGCCGCGATCAGGAAGCCCGCCGTTCCGGCTGCTGGATCTTGCACGGTTTCGCCGGGCCGGGGCTTGATGACCTTAACGATGGCGTCAATCAGTGGGCGAGGCGTGAAGTACTGGCCGGCGCCGCTCTTGGTTTCGCTGGCGTTCTTTTCCAGCAGACCTTCGTACAGGTCGCCCAGGCCATCCTGCCGGGCGCTGAACCAGTCGATCCCGTCGAGGCTTCTGACGAGCTGCTCGAGGTGGCGCGGCTCTTTCAAACTGGTCTGCGCGTCGGCGTAGATGGCGGCGATCAGCCGGTCCTCACTGGCAGAGAGCTCTAGCAGCGTCTCGCGGTAGTGACGCAGCAGGTTCAGGCCGCTCTTGTCCCGCAGCTCCGGCCAACGGGCAAAGGGCGGTAGCTTGTGCGCCTGAAGGATACCGCTCTCGGTGTTCTCGTACTCCATCTTGATGAAGAGCAGCAGTACCAGTTCGGTGACGTAGTCGCTGTAGTTGATGCCGTCGTCGCGCAGCACATCACAAAGATTCCAAAGCTTCTGGACGATGTCTTGGGTGGTCATTTTTGAGTTATGTGAATTTATTGAGCGTCAAACGCTGAATTATCAGGCGGCGCGTGGCCAGAGACCGGCAGCCAGCGCGCCCATCACACTGTCAAGCTGCCCACCCAGCAGTTTGTCCAACTGCTTCGCACCACCATCGTTGGCAAAGGCGTTGTTGACGAAAGCCTGGTCGATGACCAGTTCGTGAGTGAGCTGTTTGGCCAGCCGGTCAAGCCATTTGCGCTGTACAGGTGTCCAGGCGTGTAGTGCGTAGATCTTCAGCATCGCCTGGGCTACCCGCTGGTCGAAGGGCAGCAGCGCTTCGCCCAGCGCCGCTTGACGGATGTAGGCGATGACACCGGCAGCGATTTCCTGATTGCTATGGTTGCGCCAAGCGGCCTTGAGGCTGGCTTCGGAGTAGCCAGCGCCGTCAAGCAACAAGCGAACCTCCTTGAGCTGTTCGCGAGTGAGGTCCCTGGGGCGGTTGACCACCGTAGCCATGGCGACCGACTGGTTGACTTGCTCGCGCACGAAGTGACTGAAGCTGTCGAGGTAGTCCTCGGGCTTGGCGTACGAGCCCCAGCTTTGGCTGCGTTCCCGCAGCTCGTCGGCGTGAGTGGCGATGACAGGTATGTAGGCCGTGCCCAGGAGTTGTTTGACCTCGGCAAGTTGCAGCAGCAGGTGGGTGTTATGGCGCAGAAAGTCAGCTGCGGCCTGGGGGCCACCTTCTTGCCCGAGCTGGTGCAAATGGCGGTGCAGTTGCTGCGGCGGCACGCCCCATTGCTGCTCGAGCTGGTCCAGTTTTTCCTTCAGGGCGGGCTTCTTCTCGGCCTTGTGCGAGGCGTCGCGCAGAACACGCATGAGCTTCTGGTTGAGCTGGTCAAGCACATCGCGTGCGTGGCTGCGGCCGCGGGCGCTGCCCGCGGCCTCGTGCGAGGCCGGGTTGTTCAGCTCTTCGAGCAACTGTTCCAGCGTGACCTTGGGGTCCTTCACCAACGGCTGCATGGTGTTGACGGCCTGGAGCGAGGCGTACAAGTCCACCGGATCATAGATCTTGAAGACGGTCTTGCCGATCTCGTCGCAACGCCTGGTGGCCCGGCCAATCATTTGCTCGTACAGGATGCGTGAGCGCACTCGGCGCATGAAGACCAGATGGCAGATGGGCGGCACGTCGATGCCTGTGGTCAGCAAGTCCACCGTGATGGCGATGGTGGGGAAGCGCTCGTTCTTGTAGCGGCGGATGAGCTGGTCGACTTTGTCGGACGCGCCGGTGATCTTTTCCACCGCGGCCTGGTTGTAGTGGTCACCGTGCACAGCCTTGAAGGCCTCGCCCAGCAGCCGTTTGACCATGTCAGCATGAGCGTCGTTGGTGCAGAAGATCATGGTCTTCTCTTCGCCCATGGGGTCCAGTTCTTGCGCGAGCTGTTCACAGATAACGCGGTTGAACGGCTCGCTGATGACGCGCTTGTTGAAGCTTTCCAACTCGAAGTGCAGTTCGTCGTCCAGTTCGGCGGTTTCGATTTCGCCGGTGCCAAGGTTGATGGCTTCGACCTGTTGGCCGCTGTCGAAGTGAATACCGTGCTGGCTCAGCAGGGTCTGGTAGCGGATGGGGGGCTCGTGGTCGATGAGCCAGTCGTCCGCCACGGCCTCACGATACGAGTAGGTGTAGACCGGTCGGCCGAAGATGTCGGTTGTGTGGCGCGCGGGGGTGGCGGTCAGCCCCACCTTGACGGCGTCGAAGTAGTCCAGCACGCGCCGGTAGGTGGAAAGATACTGCGCTTGATCACGTATGGCGAGTTCGCCCTCGGTCATATCCTGGTCCAGCGCGTAGCCGCGGTGGGCTTCGTCCACGACGATGCAGTCGAAAGTGTCCAGCGGGGGCGGCTCGTCACTGCCAAAGATGCGCTTGACCATGGCCTGCACCGTGGCTACTTGCACGCGAGTTTCGGCCTCGGCCGCCATGTCACCCAACTCCGCGATGTTGTAGATCTTGGACAGTGGCTGACTTTGCTCCAACGGCGCTTCGTTGAAGGCGTCGATGGCTTGGTCGCCCAGCGCGGTGCGGTCTACCAAGAACAGGATGCGGCGAAAGCGCTCGGCCTTGAGCAGGCGGTAGATGAGACCGATGATGGTGCGCGTCTTTCCCGTGCCGGTGGCCATGGCCAGCAGGCAGTTGGTCTGACCGGCGGCCAGTGCGGCCTCCACCGCGCTGATAGCCTTTTGCTGGTAGTCGCGCAGGTTCAGGTAAGCAAAGCCTTCCTGTTGCAACTTGGCTTCGGCCTCCGCCTTGTTGCGACGGAGTTGGTCGAGCAAGCCGTCAGGTGAGTGAAAGCTTTGCAGCGGCTTGGCTAGGTTGCCCTGGTGGCGCAGATCGCGGAACCAAGTGCCGCTGGCTTCAGGGCTCTGCTTGACCAGAGGGCGCCCGTTGCACGAATAGGCGAAGGGCAAGTGAAATACACCGCCTTGCCCGTCGGGCCACGGGCCTTGGCGCCCTTCGGCCAGCCAGGCGGCTTCAAGCTGGGACTCGATTTGCAAGCCGCGGGCGTAGCGTTCAGCCTGACCAATCTTCCCGGCGACGTTGACGTTCAGGCGCTTAGCCTCGACCGAGGCGATAGGTGTGAGGCCGGCGAACAGCAGGTAGTCGGCGTTCTGCTTGCCCGCGGTGGGCCACTCGGCAATCGCCATGTTGCGGTTGCGCTCCGGCCGTGCACCTTTGGCGTAGGTGAGCGCATGGGTGTCGACCTCCCAGCCAGCGTCCTTGAGCATCTGGTCGATGAGCAGTCGCGTAGACGCTTCGTCCATCGCCACCTTCTGTGCCGCCTGAGTGGCCCGCTGGGCGAAAGCCTGAATGTCCTGCGAGCTGGCAGTGGTTGGTTGGGCATTGATGGTTTGCAGGTGGGTGTCAAATTCGGCCTTGAGGGCTGCATAGCGAGTGCTAGCCTCCTCCGCTAAGCTTTCATACACGCTACGTTCTTCGGCAGCCTGTGCCGCCAATACTCGCTCTTGCGCCGCCTGGGTGGCTAACAACTCAGCCATCTGAGCTTTGTCTGTCTGGTCGGTTTTGGCTTGCTGCAGGTGCCGCGTGAGGTCGGCCACTTGCTGTTGCAGCGTCAATAACTTCTGGCTTGGATCGTCCGGCAGGATGAATGTTCCAGGCTTGAAATCTGGGTTGCTGCCGAAAGTGCGGTGGAACCACAGCGCCACTTCGCGCGCGACCTTCAGCGCCTCGAGCCCTTCACGGTAGCCGATGCCGTGATTGGCCTGATGGGCGGCCTCGTTGCCTCGCTGGCGTAGTAGGTGAAACATCTGACGCACCTGCGAATCCAGTCCGAGGCGCTGATCTACGGCTCGCAGCAATTCGGCCTGCGTGGGCTGTAGTAGGCGCACGCCGATGCGCGATGCAACGTCCTGAGTTATCGACTCAGCCAGCAAGCGAAGCTTGAGCACGCAACTGGCTGGATCGAAGGGATAGACGCGTTCCGCTGTCGATCCTAGATCCGCGAGCAACGGGCTGTGCACAGCCAAGAAGCTGAAATTGCTGGCTCGCGGTGTGTTGTCTCGATCCATTGCTTTCCTGATGTTGCCAGTCAGCTCCATGGTTCTTCTTCCGAGTCTTTTCCTCGACCGAATCACCCCGCACTGCTTTCAATCCATGTTCTTGGGCATACCTTAGAACCAGTACCTCGACCATGGACGCTACGGACCGGTGCTCCCGTTCCGCGGCGAGCTTCAGAAACTGCTTGACGTCTCCTGAAGTTCGGATGGACAAGGTCTCAGCCTTGAGTTGCTTCATGGTTATGTATCTAAATGTTCAAGCCTGCGAATGTACTGCGTTTTGCGGACATTTTGCAGACTGAAATTTCCCCATCTGCAGTAGAAATCCCACTGATCCGTCTACTCGATCGCGTCAAAGCTGCAGGCAGCAAAGGTGAGAGATACAAAGCTATTTCGATCGTGGAGTCTGATGACTGCGAAAGTGTGTCCACAGCCTTCGCAGAAACTGCTAAATACCCGAACGACGCGTGAAGTCCAAACTGGCTCAATAAAGCTGCAAACACTGGCAGACTAGTAGGTTAGCGTGCTGGATATCTATACCCTGACGTTTTGCTTTGAAAGCTTGCTTTGGTGCTTATGGTCTTTGATAGCTTCGGGCACATTCCAGCTGCTTGCCGTGTCAGGTGTGCATTGATGCTAGAAAGCTACGCGGGCGCCCCCTCTCGGCCAAAGTGGACATTCACAGTTGCATGCGCGACCGGCTGCTTGCAGCGGTGGATGCAACCGGTCAACGCAACACACTCATCAAACATTTCAGCAGGTGTTTCTGAACCCCAGCGTCTTCCTGGGACGCTGGTTCAACTGCCTTGCAATCGCATCCAGTCCTTCCTGCGAGTAGCCTGACAGGTCAAGCCCTTTGGGAAGGTACTGCCTGAGTAACCCGTTCGTGTTCTCGTTGGTGCCCCGTTGCCATGGATGATGCGGGTCGCCAACGTGAAGCGCTTGTGCCCCGCCATGTCCGTGCCGCGATCCCAGGTCAAGGAGCGATAAAGTTCGTGCGGCAGGCTCCTGGCATGTCTGGCCAGGGCCGCCGCCACGGTGTACGAGTCTTTGTCCACCAGCTTGATCAGCATCACGTAGCGCGTGCGTCGCTCCACCAAGGTCGCGATCTGGCTATGGGCATCGCCGAACAGCAAGTCGCCCTCCCAGTACCCTGGTACGGCCCGGTCTTCTATACAAGCTGGGCGTTCGCAGATGGGGACGGCATCGACGATTCGGCCATGGATGCTAGTCTTTTGCGTGTAGTGCCGTGAACGACGCATGCCTCTGGTACGCCGCAAATGCTCCAGAAGCTCCTTCTTCAAAGCGCCCCGCGTTTGGACAAAAAGCGTGCAATAGATGGCTTCGTGCGACACCTGCATGCTCCTTTGCTCTGGGTACGTCCGTTTGAGCCACCCGGCGATCTGCTCAGGCGACCATCGATGCTGCAGTTTGCCCGCCACGATCTGCGCCAGGGCTGGATTGCTCGCCAGCTTGCAAGGTTTGGGACGGTGCGCACGCTCCCAGGCGGCCTCATCGGCGCGCGCCGCCCTGTAGCAGCTCTTGCCACCGTTGCGGTGAAGCTCACGGCTGACGGTGGATGCGGCGCGCCCCAGGCGTGCAGCCACGCAGTGGATGGATTCGCCTGCTGCCAGAGCTCGCGAGATCTCCTCGCGCTCAGCGAGGGTCAGTGCCAATCGGGACCGATGGCGCGCTGGCGGGCGGATTCCGCCGGTTGCAGCCAAGATGTTGTGAATGGAAGTATGTGGCCGATCGAATAGCTTGCCGATCTGGTGCAGGGTATCGCCCTTGCTCCAGCGATCCCACATCATCGCCTTCTGTGCTTCCGTGTAGTAGATCCGAGGTCGTTGCTTCATGGCCAGCACTCCTTGCGCCAGGTGCAGTCATTGTGTTGCATCGACCGGTTGAATTCACAGCCACTAGCCGTCGCTTGGAAGGCTACAGCTAGTGGCTACTGGCTACTCCTAGCCGGCTAAAGCCGATCAATAGATCGAACCACTACCTCGGCGGGAAACGCAGAGAAATGGCCGCACCCTCCGAGCTTTCCATCCGGACCAAGCAAAGTGCCAAGTACCGTGACTCGCTTTCCCTACCATCGCTGAAGCTGCACATCGTTGAACTGAAGGTCGCCTGGACCGGCGCTCAGCCACACACTTGACGGTTCGCGTGGGC
>Ga0308167_1003713_pt1 | contig 11844 bp, 4 predicted proteins | sample PhyCR1_2_FD_202138 | JGI IMG/M metagenome (GOLD analysis project Ga0308167, IMG submission 202138) | Phyllosphere microbial communities from UC Gill Tract Community Farm, Albany, California, United States - DLSLRC.R1 | ecosystem: Host-associated > Plants > Phyllosphere > Unclassified | place... | reverse complement strand
GCCGCTTCCGGTGCCTGCGTATCCACATTGATTGTGGTTATCGCCGATGCCGGACTGACGTTGCCTGCTGCGGTGGTCTCCGTGATGCTTAGCGCATAGCTGCCGTCATCCAGCGCAGCGGGCGTAAACTGCCAGCCGCCATCGCCATCGGCGACTACGCTGCCGATGGCCGTATCACCGTTATAAACCGTGATCAGACTGCCGGCGGCGGCGGTGCCGCTGAGCTGCGGCGTACTGTCGCTGGTATAACCGTTGCTGGCGACCGGCGCGCCTTCCCCGGTGGTAACAGCGAAGACAGGTGCAGCCGGCACGCTGGTATCCACCGTCAGGGTCACCGAGTTGCCGGTGGTACTGACGTTACCTGCGGCATCGGTCGCGGTCGCACGCAAAGTATGCTCACCGTCGGTCAGGGCGGTGTCGGTCAGGCGCCAGGCCCCGTTCGCGTCCGCCCGCACAGAGCCGATAGCGGTTGTTCCGTCATAAAGCGTTACCAGGCTGCCCGGCTCCGCGCTGCCGCTCAGCACCGGCGTGGCGTCATTGGTTACGCCGGTAAGCGGTGCATTATTGTCATCTGTCGCTGCCAGATTGACCACTGCACCAGGGGGGTGGTATCGATAGTGAAGCTATAGGCAGGCGACGCCGCGCCGGTGTTGCCGGCGGTGTCAGTCACCCGCGTGGTCAGGCTGTAATTGCCCTCAGCCAGCGGCGCATCCGGCGTGAAGCGCCAGTTGCCGTCATCGCCTGCGGTCACGCTGCCCAGCACCTCGCCGTTGTTATACACGGTTACAAGGCTGCCCGCTTCCGCCGTGCCGCTCAGCACCGGCGTGGTGGTATTCGTCGCACCTGCCTCGTCGACAGGGCGCGCCACGCCGCCCGCCTCGTTGCTGACCTGCAGATCGCCCGCAGCGGCGGGTGGCGTGGTATCGATGGTAAAATTCAGCGGTGCCGACGGTGCGCTGACGTTACCCGCCGGATCGGTGACGGTGGTGGTCAGGCTGTAATCGCCCTCAGACAGTGCCGCCTCCGGTGTGAAACTCCAGTTGCCTTGTGTATCGGCGGTCACGCTGCCCAGTACCGTGTCGCCATCGGAAACGGTGATCAGCGCACCCGGTTCGGCGCTGCCGCTCAGCACCGGCGACGTCGTGTTGGTCACGCCGTTATTCACCGGCAGCGGCGTTTCTCCGTCGTTGTTACTAAGCTGCAGCCCGCCTGCAGCCGCAGGCGGAATGGTATCGACGGTAAACACCAGCGCCGGTGAAGGTTCGCTGACATTGCCCGCCGGGCTGGTTACCGTAGCCGTCAGGCTGTGCTGACCTTCACTGAGCGGCGACTCAGGCGTAAAGCGCCACGTGCCGCCGTCCTCCGCGACCACGCTGCCCAGCACCGTGGTGCCATCCCGTACCGTTACCGTGCTGCCCGCAGCCGCCGTGCCGCTCAGCACCGGCGTGGTATCGCTGGTGGCACCGCTGGTGACCGCCACCAGCGTGCCGTTGCTGTCATTGCTCAGCACCAGTTCATCCGCTGCTGCCGGCGGCGTGGTTTCAATCGTAAAGTTAAGCGGCGCAGAGTCATCGCCGCTGTTACCCGCTGCATCCGTGACCGTGGTAGTGAGGCTGTGTGGCCCGGCTGCCAGCGGCGTTTCCGGCGTAAAGCGCCACGCTCCGTCGCTGCCTGCGCTGACGCTGCCCAGCAGCGTGCCGTTATCATAGACGCGGACCGTGCTGCCGGGTTCAGCGCTGCCGCTCAGCGCCGGTGACGTATCGTTAGTTACGCCACCCGCATTAATGGCGTTACCGTTTTGATCGTTATTCAGCTGCAGGCCGTTTGCCGCAGCAGGCGGTGCGGTATCGACAGTCAGCACCAGCGGTGCGGAAGGCGCACTGCTGTTCCCCGCCGGTGAGGTGGTGACGGCCGTCAGGCTGTGATCGCCGTCGGAAAGCGGTTCGTCTGGCACAAAACTCCAGGTTCCCCCTTCTCCCACGGTAACGGAGCCCAGTACCTCATCACCATCAGAAACCGTCACTACACTACCGGGGGCCACGCCGCTGCCGCTCAGCCGCGGGGTGGCGTCATTCGTCACGCCATTGCTGACCGGAACCGGCGTATTACCTTCATCGTTAGCCGCCTGCAGCGCAGCGGGCGCCGCCGGGGCTGTCGTATCGATGGTAAACACCACTGGCGTGGAGGCTTCTCCGCTATTACCAGCCGGATCGGTAACGACCGTGGTCAGGCTATGCTCACCCGGCTGCAGTACCGGTGACGTAAAGCTCCAGCTGCCGTCGCTGCCGGCGGTGGTGCTGCCCAGCACGTTATCGCCATCAGAGACGGTGACGGTACTGCCCGGCTCTGCGCTTCCGCTGAGTACCGGCGTGGTGCTGTTGGTGATGCCGGTAATTTCGTTGCCGCTTTGCCCGTTGCTCAGCAGCAGATCGCCGGCGCTCGCTGGTGCAGTGGTATCGACAACCATATTAACCGGTGCACTGACCGGCCCGGTGTTGCCCGCCGCATCGGTCACGGTGGTGGTGAGACTGTGCGCGCCTTCATCCAGCGGCTGCGGTGGCGTAAAGCTCCAGTTGCCGTCGCTGTCTGCCACGGCACTGCCCAGCACGTCGCCATTATCGGAAACGGTAACGATGCTGCCCGGCTCGGCGCTGCCGCTGAGGGTCGGGCTGGTTTCATTCGTGGCGCCGCCCGCCGGCAGGGCGTTACCGTCCTGGTTGTTCAGCTGCAGACCGCTGGTAGCGGCAGGTGGCTGCGTATCGACTGTGACCGCCACCGGAGCAGAGGCGGGGCCGGTATTACCGGCCGCATTGGTGACGGTGCTGGTCAGCGCGTGATCGCCATCGCTGAGCGGCGGCGTGGTATAGCTCCAGTTGCCGTCGGCATCCGTGGTCGTGGTACCCAGTACCGTATCCCCGTCGCGGACAGTCACCGTGGAGCCAGGCTCCGCGGTGCCGCTCAGCGTCGGCGTAGTGAGATTTGTGCTGCTGCCAGGCGCAACCGGATCGCCGTTCTCATTGCCGAGCTGGACGCCGGACGGCGCGGCAGGCACGGTGGTATCGATGGTGATATTAATGACCGGCGAGGAGGTCTCTGCCCCCGTCGTGCTGGTTGCCACGGCACGGAATGCATAGGTGCCGTCGGCTAACGCGTCAGGCGTAAAGCGCCACTGGCCGTCTCCGTCAGCGACCACGCTGCCCAGCAGCGTGGTGCCGTTATAAAGTCTGACCACATCACCGGCGGTGGCGACGCCGCTCAGCACCGGGGTGTTATCGCCAGTGCTGTCGTTATCTGCCAGCGTAACCAGCGTGCTGCCCCTGTCATCCGTTATCTCCAGCGAACTGGTTGCCGGCACGCTGCCGGCATCAACCGCCAGCGTAAACGCCGGTGACGCCGGACTGACATTTCCTGCGGCATCGGTGACGGTGGTGGTGAGATTATGCTGTCCATTGCTCAGCGCCGGCAGCGTCAGGCTCCAGTTGCCGTCGCTATCAGTGGCGGCGCTGCCAAGCAGCATGTCGCCGTCATAAACGCGCACCACGCTGCCCGCTTCAGCCGTTCCGCTCAGCGTTGGCGTATTGTCATCGGTGAACTGGCCTGAGGTCAGCGGACCGGTATTACTGCCCGCATTATCAGTAACCTGCAGATCGCTGACTGCCGCTGGCGCGACGGTATCTACGGTAAAATTCAGCGGCGCAGAGGCGGGGCTGCTGTTGCCAGCCAGATCGGTCACGGTGGAGGTCAGGCTGTGGCCGCCCTCGCTCAGCGGCGGCGTGGTAAAGCGCCAGCTGCCATCGCTATTGGTGGTTACGCTGCCCAGCACGGTGTCGCCATCACGAATTGTCACCAGCGCCCCCGGCTCCGCCGTGCCGCTCAGCACCGGCCGGGCGTCGTTAACGGTGCTGTCCGGCGTAATGCTGACCACGCTGCTGCCATTGCTGCCGGTTAAGGTCAGATCGTCAGCCGCCGCCGGCGCCACGCTATCAACGGTGATATTCAGCGGCGCGCTTTGTGTAACGTTGCCTGCGGCATCGGTGGTGCGCAGGTAGAAACTGTGCAGGCCCTGGAACAGACTGCGCAGGGCAAACGACCACTGGCCGTTGCTGTCGGCTACGACACTGCCGATTTCCGTTGTCCCGTCAAAGAGCGTAATCAGGTTGCCCGGTGTGCTGACGCCGCTCAGCGTTATCTCATCACTGCGCGTGGTCGCACCATCGGTCAGCGGCTGCAGTGTATTATCACCGGTGCCTGTCGCCTCCAGCGGTGTCGTCGCAGGCGGCAAATCCGCCTGAACGTTGAGCGCAAAAGGCGCACTCGCCGGCCCCGTATTACCGGCCGCGTCAGTACTGGTAACGGTGAGGCTGTGTGCGCCGTTGCTGAGCGCAGGCGTGGTAAACTGCCAGCTGCCGTTAACATCGACCAGCGCAACCCCGAGCAGCACGTTACCGTCATAAATGCTGACCGAGGCACCCGGCTCTCCGCTGCCGCTCAGCACGGGCGTATTGTCATCGGTGGTGGCGTTTTGCGCCAGCTCAACCTGGCTGTCGCCTGCGTCGTCAAAGACCTGCAGATCGGTTATCGCCTCCGGAGCCGTGATATCAACTGTCAGCTGCAGCGGCGCGGAGGCGGGTCCGGTATTGCCTGCGGCGTCTGTCACGGTGGTGGTAAGCGTATGGTTTCCTTCACTCAGCGCCGGGGTGGTAAAACTCCAGCGCCCGTCACTGTCTGCAATCGCGCTCCCCAGTACCGTTGTGCCGTCGCGTACGGTGATGACGCTGCCTGGTTCGGCGCTGCCGCTGAATACCGGCGTGGTATCACGGGTAGCGCCGTTAGTGGCAATCGGGGTAATGGTGTCGCTGCTGAGCAGCAGATCGCCCGCGGCGGCCGGCAGCACCGTATCAATAGTAATGGTGAGCGTGACGGAGGAAGCGGTATTTCCGGCGGCATCAGTGGCAACGGCACGGAAGGCGTAGCTGCCATCCGGCAGGGCTGCCGGCGTAAAACTCCACTGCCCGCTCGCATCGGCCAGCGTGCTGCCAAGCACGGTAGTACCGTTATAGAGCGTCACCAGCTCATTGGCGCCAGCCAGCCCGCTCAGGGTCGGCGTTGTATCACGCGTGCTGGCACCGTCAGGAAGCGTACGCAGCGTAGGGCTGCTGTCGTCAGTAATCTCCAGGGTGCTGCTGGTCGGTGCAATGCCTGCCGCTACATTAATCACGAACCCGCTGGTGGCGGGACTGACATTGCCGGCCGCATCGGTGACCGTCACGCTCAGCGTGTGGCTGCCGTTATTCAGTGCTGGTGTGGTAAAGCTCCAGCGCCCGTCGGCTCCTGCTGTGACGCTGCCAAGCAGAACAGACCCGTCATACACCCTGACAGTGGCACCCGCTTCTGCCGTGCCGGTCAGGGTTGGCGTATTATCATCGGTGGTTTGCCCGTTGAGTAATGGACCCTGGCTGCTGCCGACATTATCGCTGACGACGATATCGCCAGCCGGAGCAGGAGCTGTGGTATCGCCATTGCCGGGATCGGTTCCGCCATTGCCAGGATCGCCACCGGGATTGTTGCCCCCGTTACCGGGATTGGTGCCGCCGCCGGGATTATCCGTATCACCGCCGCCACCACCACCGCCGCCACCGCCTGTCGCAAACAGCGCCCCGATACCTGCCAGAGCCGCCCCGCCGATACCGAAGGCCGCAATCGTGCCGTTATCCGTTACGTTTTCTGCCAGCAGGCCTTCTGTGCTGTCGATTGACACATACTGAAAGCCCTCTGTGCCGGGATCCTCAACCCACCATAGCGCACCGCGATCGTCCTGAAGGACCAGATCGCTGTCGCCATTGGCGCTGTAAAAATCATGAATAACAAGTGTTTCACCCGATTTAGTAGTCACTACTAAATCATTGCCATTGCGTGTGAAAGCCTTAATGTCAGCCTGATTCAGATTAAGTTTAACCACACTGGGTGCGTTCAGCGTAATCTGATTACCGCTCACTTCATTAGCAATTGTCCCGCCTTTAGGCGTGATAGAGATATTGTTCATGTTATCGGGATCCCGCGCAGATATAAGTTTATGAGCGTGAATAGCACGCCCGGTATCATCAGATACCGCTTGCTATCGCGAGTAATTCAGGGAATTACTCACATTCTTCATCGGCCGTTCTTATTTCAGTAAGCGAATAAGCACAGCGCTGAACAGGTTTAATTGCGGATTCAGAAAGGACATCAGGCGTTATGCGGGATACAGAAGCGTTATTCAGGCGGGGTAATAAGCGAAGCAAGTTCTCTTATCATTTCACCAAAGATCACTTTCTGCGCAGACCATAATCGCAAAGCTGTGTGCTGAATTACGCAAATAAATCATCAAGATAAACACTCGGCCAGTGATAGCCCTGCATGCCATAAACAGGCTTACGCGCAAGCAGGTCAACATAGTGTTGATTTTCCACACCCTCAACAATAACGCCGCGGCATAATTGATTAAGGTGATTAAGCAGAATGTCAAAGGTGCGGTCTTCGCTGAATTGCCAGAAAAACGCTTTATCAATCTTGACGATCTCAAATATTCCGCTGTCAAGCATGGTCAGGCTTGAATAACCCGGACCAAAGTTGTCAAGCCAGAGAGGAGCCGGCGTAATTTTTGCTACGCCTTTCAGGGTTAGCAGATCTTCGCTGCTAAAACGCGAAGTGAAAAATGCAGAAATTTCCAGCCGCAATAATGCAACAGACGCCAGTTTTTCCTGAATGACTTTGTCTGCAAATATGCCGGCAACAATATCTCTGTCTACGTTTACGCTGATAACCTGGTTAAACCCCTGCTGACTAAGCTGAATAATATTTTCGACCTGGTGAAGGAATAGCTGCCATTTTTCATCGGCAGAAAGCAGAGAGAAAAAACGCTCTTCTCTGTCGGGATCGTGTTGTGTAGTTATCGCTTCTTTTGCTTTAAAACGTGTCAGCAGCTCCCATGAAATAATCTCGCCAGTCAGGCTGTAAACAGGTTCCAGCAAGAAAACCGGATTAAAACGCTCGGTCATGGCACCCTTCCTGAAGACGCTGCGGACAAAGCCTGAAAGATCAGGCCTGCTGATGTAATTCAAAATAAAAATATCGACAAAACTTACTATAACAACTGAAGGCTAGCCTGCAATTTACATTTTGAAAAATTTTTTTCAGCTAAAAATGGCCCTTAAACAATAGTCAAAACCAATCACTTTCAGACAACCGCTCCGGTAAGTTTCTATAAATGGCATAAAAATAAAGACACGCATCCTGCTGAACCTGAGCATCTGCGCCTTAAAGCAGACTACATTGCTGATTTTAAGCTAAATTTGTGCTGGAAACGTAGCGTGAGCCATGGCGCGCCTGAGCAATAACAGTGTTACTTTCAGAAAGCGCGCTCCAATAAATACGCCAGATAAAACCGTGCGTAAAAAAGATAACATTCATAAAAATCATAAATAAATGCTGAGATAAAAATAAGCGAAACATTAAAAAAGTTGTCATTAAATCAGGAGAGGGATGAGCACAGGGAGCACTGCTGACAGAGGATATTGATTTTTAAGCCAAACTGATAAAGCAGAGACAATGGCAGGAAATAAAAAGCAGTAATTGTGTAAATAGCGTATTACGTCACAAATCAGAAAAAATTCACGTTAAAAAAAAGGGCCCCGCAGGGCCCGCTATCGATTATCAATTATCGATTATTCATCTTCAAGATAGGTATAGCCATACAGACCACTTTCAAACTCGGCAAGGAACTGCGATCGCAGATCTTCATCTATATCCTGCTGCTGCTTCACCTGATCGCGGAACAGGGTCATGAGATCGTTCGGGTTGAGCTGCACATACTCAAGCATGTCAGCCACCGTATCCCCTTCGTCTGATAACTGCACTTCAACGCTGCCATCCTCAAAAGCAAATACATCCACCGCTTCAGTGTCACCAAACAGATTATGCATGTTGCCGAGGATCTCCTGATAGGCGCCGACCATAAAGAAGCCCAGCATCGGCGGATTATCCACGTCATATTCAGGCATCGGCATGGTAGTGGCGATCCCGTCACCGTCAACGTAATGATCGATTGTCCCGTCGGAGTCACAGGTAATGTCCAGCAGCACAGCGCGGCGCTGTGGCATCTTATTCAGGCCTTCCAGCGGCATAACCGGGAAAAGCTGATCGATACCCCAGGCATCCGGCATCGACTGAAACAGCGAGAAGTTAACGTAGATTTTATCTGCCATACGCTCCTGCAGCTCATCGATAATCGGGCGATGCGCACGATTGCTCGGATCCAGATGCTGCTGGATGTAGTGACAAATGCTCAGATAAAGCTGTTCGGCCCAGGCGCGCTGCCCCAGATCGTAGGTGCCTGATGAGTAGCCGGTATGGATATCAAACAGATCCATCTGGCTGTCGTGCAGCCATTCACGCAGCGAGCGGCGCACGTTGGGCTCATGCATCTCCTGCCAAGTGTCCCACAGGCTCTGAATCGGGCGCGGTGCATCCGTATCAGGCGCGACCGGCGTGCTGAATTCATTACGCTCTACGCCAATAATGTTAGAGACCAGCACGGTGTGGTGAGCCGTTACGGCTCGTCCTGACTCGGTGATCACCGTAGGATGTTCAAGACCATGTTCTTCACAGGCGTCGCCGATAGCCCAGATGACATTATTGGCATATTCATTCAGCCCATAGTTCACCGAGCAATCAGACTGAGAGCGGGTTCCTTCGTAGTCCACTCCCAGGCCGCCGCCCACATCGAAACATTTGATGTTGACGCCAAGCTTAGCCAGTTCAACATAGAAGCGGGCTGACTCACGCACGCCAGTGGCAATATCGCGGATATTCGCCATCTGCGAGCCAAGATGAAAGTGCAGCAGCTGCAGGCTGTCGAGGCGTCCCGCTTTGCGCATGATATCAACCAGCTGCAGCACCTGAGACGCTGCCAGACCAAACTTCGATTTCTCACCGCCGCTGGACTGCCACTTACCCGAGCCCTGCGAGGCCAGGCGCGCACGGATACCGAGACGCGGCACCACGTTCAGACGCTCTGCCTCTTCCAGTACCAGACGCACCTCGGTCATTTTTTCCAGCACCAGGTAGACTTTATGGCCCAGCTTTTCACCGATCAGTGCCAGTCGGATATATTCACGATCTTTATAGCCATTACAGACGATGACAGTACGCGTTTTGCCCGCGTGTGCCAGTACCGCCATCAGCTCTGCTTTTGAACCCGCCTCAAGGCCCAGGGGTTCGCCGGAGTTAACCAGTGACTCAATCACGCGCTTATGCTGGTTGACCTTGATCGGATAAACCAGGAAGTAGTCGCCTTTATAGCCATAGGATTCACGCGCGCGCTTAAACGCCGCGTTGATGGAGCGCAGGCGATGCTGCAGGATCTGCGGAAAGCAGAACAGTGCCGGCAGACGCTGACCGTCTGCTTCGCGCTCTTTGACCAGCTTTGCCAGGTCAACGCGCACCTCGGGCCGATCGGGATCCGGGCAAACGCTGATATGACCCAGCTCGTTTACGTCGTAATAGTTGTTGCCCCACCAGGCGATGTTATAGGTGCGCAGCATACGGCTCGCTTCCTGATCGCTCATCGCCACCTCCTGCATGGAGCGGAGGACACCCTGTTCGCCAGCTGACGAACCCTTGATATTCTTCATGTCGTCAGACATCGCGAACCTCAGTTTTCTGTTGAAATAATAGAGAGTTATCAGGTACTGCTGGTGCGTTTGCGGCTAAAAACTTATTCATCCTGCGTGTCCCGCCTCATCAGGTTGCCCTGGGTGTTACTGCCAGTAAGTGTAAAACATCGTGCTGCAGTCAGTAAAAATCCGTGCGGATTTGGTATGGCTGCGAGGGTAAACCGTGCACGTGTGCCGGCGTCTGATATCAGCCGCAGTTTAGTGGCTATGCGTGTCGCAAGGGTGACTGCACGACGGCAAACATCGACAGAAAGAACAGGAAGAGTGAACAGCAGAAAGAGAGGCCAGCGCGCAAAATATGCGCTGTGAACCAGAGAGCAGATCGGGACGGTTCATTACTTTACTCACCTCCAGCGCCTGCGGGCAGCATGCGGAAACGGAGCGGAAAAAAATCAGACACGGCATCTGATCGTGCAACGCCTGACGGCGTTCTGGCAACAATAGCGGCGTTTTATACCGCCAGCCGCGTAAAATTGCAAAATCTTTGTCCCCGCCCTGCGCGCGCTGTCAGCAAAAGCTTCCAGCAAGCCGCTTTTTGAAACAACCGGAATCAGAAAAAGCTCTGGTAAAATGCACATCGAGTAACCTAAAATAGCCGTCCAGATGGTTTTCCATCTAAACTGAATAAGTTCCAGGCGGTGTGAGCCTGGCGTGCTGACACTCCCTGCTGCTCGTGGCTTTGCCTGAAGGGGCGCTAAGCAGGTTTTTCACTGGCGCTATGCAGTCGAATTCAACCCATTTCTAAGGTAAAGAACAGAATGGCTAAACACCTTTTTACATCTGAGTCCGTATCAGAAGGACATCCTGATAAGATCGCTGACCAAATTTCCGATGCCGTGCTGGATGCCATCCTCGAACAGGATCCTAAAGCGCGCGTGGCCTGCGAAACTTACGTCAAAACCGGTATGGTACTGGTGGGCGGTGAAATCACCACCAGCGCCTGGGTCGATATCGAAGAGATCACCCGCAACACCGTACGTGAAATCGGCTATGTTCATTCTGATATGGGCTTTGATGCCAACTCCTGCGCCGTACTAAGCGCTATTGGCAAGCAGTCACCTGATATTAATCAGGGCGTAGACCGTACCGATCCGCTGGAACAGGGTGCAGGCGATCAGGGCCTGATGTTTGGTTACGCAACCAACGAAACCGATGTACTGATGCCCGCGCCGGTGACCTATGCGCACCGTCTGGTGCAGCGTCAGGCCGAAGTGCGTAAAAATGGCGCACTGCCGTGGCTGCGTCCGGATGCCAAAAGCCAGATCACCTTCCAGTATGACGGTGGCAAAATTGTTGGTATCGACGCTGTCGTGCTCTCAACCCAGCATTCGGAAGAGGTTTCTCAGGCCGATCTGCGTGAAGCCGTGATGGAAGAGATCATTAAGCCGGTGCTGCCTGCTGAGTGGATCAACGCCAGCACTAAATACCATATCAATCCGACCGGTCGCTTTGTTATTGGCGGCCCGATGGGTGACTGTGGCCTGACCGGCCGTAAAATCATCGTTGATACCTACGGCGGTATGGCTCGTCACGGTGGCGGTGCTTTCTCCGGTAAGGATCCGTCAAAAGTTGACCGCTCTGCAGCCTACGCAGCGCGCTATGTGGCAAAAAATATTGTTGCTGCCGGCCTGGCCGATCGCTGCGAGATTCAGGTTTCCTACGCTATCGGCGTGGCAGAGCCAACGTCAATCATGGTAGAAACCTTTGGCACTGAAAAAGTAGCGACCGAACAGCTGACGCTGCTGGTTCGTGAATTCTTTGACCTGCGCCCTTATGGTCTCATTCAGATGATGGATCTGCTGAAACCTATCTATAAAGAGACCGCCGCCTACGGTCACTTTGGTCGCGAGCACTTCCCGTGGGAGCAGACCGATAAAGCCGCCCTGCTGCGCGAAGCCGCCGGCCTGTAAGCGCACACTCCTTTATGTAATAGCCCGCTCTGAGCGGGCTTTTTTGTGCCTGAACGTACCCCGCCGCTCTGATTTCGTAAATCATCTGATTCCAGGGGCGCATGAATGCGCCCCCTACGGAATATTTTTGCAGGGGCGGCATTTATGCCGCCCTGGCCGCATGCATCACCTGAACCCAGGGGCGCATGAATGCGCCTTCTGCGTGCCGTGCCATTGTAGGG
>Ga0308167_1003711_pt1 | contig 11845 bp, 8 predicted proteins | sample PhyCR1_2_FD_202138 | JGI IMG/M metagenome (GOLD analysis project Ga0308167, IMG submission 202138) | Phyllosphere microbial communities from UC Gill Tract Community Farm, Albany, California, United States - DLSLRC.R1 | ecosystem: Host-associated > Plants > Phyllosphere > Unclassified | place... | reverse complement strand
ATCATCGACGTGAGCAAGCTCAATGCAGGCTCCAAGGTGGTGTTCGGGGCCAGCGTGATCCTGGCCGACGTGGAATCGGACGAAGAGAAGAAGTACCAGATCGTTGGTGATCTGGAAGCGGACATCAAACTCGGCCTGATCGCGATTTCCTCGCCGGTCGCCCGCGCGATGATCGGCAAGCTGGAAGGTGACTCGATCGTGATCGATGCGCCGGCCGGCCAGCGCGAGTACGAGATCGTCAGCGTCAGCTACCAGGACTGATCCGTGGCGACGGCAACCCTGCTGTTGCCGGCACGCAGCCGCTTTGCGGTGGCTGCACTGCCGGATGACGTGGCGCGCGCCCTGGGCCGCGCCACCACTTCGCAGGGCGACGCCGGTGAACGCGCGCAGCTGCTGCGCCACTTCACGGTGGCCGCGCCGCACTGGCCGGTGGCTGCGTTGACCCGCCAGCGTGACGTCGGCGATGCCGCCGGCGCCTGCTGGCTGCGCGCCGATCCGGCCTGCATGGTGCCGGACATGCATGGCGCGCGGATGATGGGCCACGGCGAAACGCTGCGGCCCAGCCTGGCCGATACGCTGGCGTTGCTGCCCGTGCTGCAGCCGCTGTTTGCGGATGCAGGCTTCGTGCTGGATGCACCCGATCCGTCACGCTGGTACCTGCGCCTGCCCATCGGTACTGAACTGCCGGAGTTCGACAGCCCCGACGAGGTGCTGGGTGATGACCTGTTCTCGCACCTGCCGCCGGGCGAGGCGGGCCGTCGCTGGCGCGCACTGATGACCGAAGCGCAGGTGCTGCTGCACACCCACTCGTGGAACCAGCAGCGCGCCGCGCAGGGCCAGCAGCCGATCAATTCGCTGTGGTTCTGGGGTGGTGGCGTGATGCCGGTATCGGTGGCCACGCCGCACGCGCAGGTGCGCAGCCGCGATGCGCTGCTGCAGGGCCTGGCCCAGGCCGCAGGTGTCGCGGTGGATGGCGAGCAGTCGGTCGATGCACTGGTCGACCTGCGCCAGCTGCGCTCGCTGCAGCAGCTGGGCAACGATGCAATCCGGCCGCTGCTGGCCGCGCTCAAGCGTGGCGAACTGCAGCGGCTGGTGCTGGATTTCGAGGACGGCCTGCAGTTCCAGCTGGATCGCGGCCAGCGCTGGCAGTTCTGGAAGAAGCCACGGCAGCTGCACGACGCCTGACGTGGTGGTAGCGCCGGGCCACGCCCGGCGGATGCCCTAGCGCAGTTCTGGAAGAAGCCACGGCAGCTTCACGACGCCTGACGTGGTGGTAGCGCCGGGCCATGCCCGGCGGATGCCCTAGCGCAATTCCGTAACGTAGGTCGGCAGTTGCCAGTGGCGCTGACCGGCGCCCAGGCAGTGCCAGCCGACGAAGGTTGCCGCCAGCACCAGGCGGGCTCCATCCCAGGCCCAATGCCGGTCTATCCCGCAGCGGTCGGTAGCGCTTGCAACGCCTTCTTCAAGGAACACGGCATGCGGGTAGAGCGGGAACAGCGTGGATGCGGTGATCAGCACGGGCGCAAAGGGCGTTCGGTCGCGGATCACCCAGCTGCCGGCTGGCCGGATGTAGCGGCCGGTCGTGCAGTTCAACATCGCCAGCACATGCGTTGCATCGATCCGCTCGATGCGCAGGTGGCGGGAAGAGGCTGCAGCGCAACCCGCGCCGGCCTCGGCGCGCGGTAGCAGCGCTTGCAGTAGATCGGCACGTTCGGCCAGCGCGGCATCCTCGTCGTGGGCTTCAACCAGCAGCGGTGGCGGCACCAGGCGAGGTGCCACCCGTGCGACCGGCACCTGCGATTCCGGCCGCAAACCCTTGCCCACCAACGCCCCGGGGGTGTGCAAGCGGCCCTGTGCCTCGTCCATCTTCAGCAGCAGTGCGGCATTGCCGCTCTCTGCCAATGGCCATGCCTGGCCCGCCGTGTCGGTCATCCTGACCGGCCGCCCGCGCACCAGTGCATCCAGCAGCGCCTGCGCATGTGGTGGTGCCAGAGCCAGGCCGGCCTCAAGCGCGTCCACCGGGCCGATATCACCCAGGTCCGCGCCATCCACATGCAGCCGCAGCCGGCCCTCTGGATGCACGCGCGGGCTGCGGGGCGCGCCGTCACTGCCATCAGCCAGCGACAATCGCGCCGTCACGGGGGTGTCTGGTCCAGCGGCACGCTCGATGAGCACGCCCAGCATCAACGCGGCCGGTGGGCCGAACGCCACCATCCGGCAGGTGCCTGTGTTATCGCATGCCAGGTGTCCGTTCTGTTCAAGGAACGTGAACTGCGCGGGCGTGCCGGCGAAGCTGACAGGTGCCAGCGTCAGTGACGCCAGCACCAGTAGAGGACATCGAAGCGTAGTCATGTTCCAGGCTTCCGGGTCAGCGGACCGTGCTGACCAGCGTCGGCAGCGTCCAGTGCCCGCCCGCCACGCCACGACACAGGCCGGTACTGAACGCACTGCTTGGCTGGAATCTGCGGCCATCCCAGGCCCAGTCCCAGCCGGAAACGCAGTCGCCGATGCCGCGGCCCTTGTAGCGCGCGTACAACGTGCGATCGGAGCGCGAGAAGCCCTCTGCCTCCAGCGTGACCGTCTCAGGTGCGAACGGCGGCTGATCGCGCGCGATCCAGAAGCCATTGCTGTAGTTGTACGCGCCCATCTGGCACAACGCCTGCACCAGCACATGGTGGTCGTCCAACCGCTCGATCACCATTTCCGGTGTTCCCTTGTACTCGATCAGGCGCGGACAGTCGTCGTTGTCGCCGAGCGTGGCAATCAGCGCGTCGCGCAGCGCTTCGCTGCTGCCCAGCTCGCTATCGCCGGGCCGGCCGGCCGCCAGCACACCGCGCACGATCACCGGCTTGGCCACTGCGGCGGGCACGCTCGCTTCGGCACGCGTGCCGCGGCGTACCAGCGCACCGGGCGTGCCCACGCGCCCTTGGACCTCGTCCATTTTCAGCAGCACCGCGGCGGCACCACGATCGGAAATCGGCCAGCGCGTGCCCCTGCTGTCGATCACCTCGATACGGGCCTGGCCGGGCAGGGCGGCCAGCAGGCCTTCTACCTGCGCCGGCCGCAGCATCACTGCCTCGTCGGCCCCGGTGTCCTGCACTGGGCCCAGATCACGGCCGTTCACGTGCAGGCGCATTGAACCTTCAGGCACTGCACTTTCGCCATCCTCACCGACCCGCAGCCGCGCCTTCACTGCCGTGCCGGGGCCGCCGGCGCGCTCCAGCATCAGGCCCAGCAGGCTGTCCGCCTTTTCAGGGCTGTAGCCGGCTGCACGGCAGGTGCCGGTGTTGTCGCAGGCCAGGAACCAGTCGTGGTGTACGAACTCGATACCGGGGGTTGGCGGCGTGTTTGCGGCCTGGGAAGCAAGTGGCAGCAGGAGGCTGGCAAGCAGTACGGACAGCAGGCGGTACATGGCGAATTCCGTTTCAGAAGCGAACAAGCATGGGCGATCGCCACGCCTGCGCCAAGCCCGGAAGAGCCTGGCGAGCCGAGCGGGGTATCATGCGCGGGTCTTCCGCAACCCGGCGATGCCGATGTCCCTTGCCGCCGATGCTGCGCTGCCGTCTTCCGATACGCCGATGATCCGCCGTCGCGATGCGGTCGTGCCCGGTAGCTGGCCCGAGGGCACGCTGCCGCTGCTGGCCCGCCTGTATGCCGCACGTGGTGCGCACACGCCGGAGCTGGCCCTGCCCAAGCTCGGCAACCTGCACGCGCCGGAACTGCTGACCGGCATTGACGCGGCAGTGGACCTGCTGGTGCAAGCCATCGCCGCCGACAAGCGCATCCTGGTAGTCGGTGATTTCGACTGCGACGGCGCCACCGCCTGCGCGGTCGGTGTGCGCGGTCTGCGCATGCTCGGCGCGCAGCACGTCTTCCACGCAGTGCCCAACCGCATGGTGCACGGCTATGGTCTGTCGCCGTCACTGGTGGACGAGCTGGCTGCGCTGCAGCCGGATCTGCTGGTCACCGTCGACCACGGCATTGCCTGCCATGCCGGTGTGACCGCGGCAAAGGCGCGTGGCTGGCAGGTGCTGGTGACCGATCACCATCTGCCCGGTCCACAGCTGCCACCGGCCGATGTCATCGTCGACCCCAACCTCGACGGCGACGCCTTCCCCAGCAAGGCGCTGGCCGGTGTCGGCGTGATCTTCTACGTGCTGATGGCGCTGCGCCGGCAGATGCGAGAAGCGGGGGTATTTGCCGATGGCAAAGGGCCGGACCTGACCACGCTGCTGGACCTGGTGGCGGTGGGCACAGTGGCCGACCTGGTGGTGCTCGATGCCAACAATCGCGCCCTGGTCAGCGCAGGATTGCGCAGGCTGCGCAATGGCCAGGGCTGCGTCGGCCTGAAGGCATTGATCGAGGCCAGCGGCCGCGATGCCGCACGCCTGACCGCCACCGACATCGGCTTCGGGCTCGGCCCGCGCTTGAACGCGGCCGGTCGGTTGGAAGACATGGCATTGGGTATCGCCCTGCTGCTCACCGAAGATCCGCGGCAAGCCCGCGACATCGCGCAGACGCTGGAACAGATCAACGCCGAGCGGCGTGCGGTCCAGCAGTCGATGACCGATGACGCCGAACACGCGCTGTCGCGGGTGGTGCTCGATACCGCAGGGCAGCGCCCGGTGGCGGCCTGCCTGTTCGATGCTGATTGGCACCCCGGCGTGGTTGGCCTGGTTGCTTCAAAGATGAAGGATCGCCTGCATCGGCCGGTGATCGCGTTCGCGCCGGCCGAGCCGGGCGCCGACACCCTGCGCGGCTCGGCGCGTTCGATCGCCGGCCTGCATATCCGTGATGCGCTGGCGCTGGTCGATGCGCGCCATCCCGGCTTGATCGAGCGCTTCGGCGGTCACGCGATGGCCGCCGGGTTGAGCATGCGTCTGGATCATCTGGCTGCCTTCGAAGCCGCGTTCGTCGCCACCGTGCTGGAAATGCTCGACCCGGCTGCACTGCAGCAGCAGGTGCTCAGCGACGGCGAACTGGCCGCGGACGAACTCGATCATCGCCATGCCGATGCACTGCGTTTGGCGGGTCCATGGGGGCAGGGCTTTCCCGAGCCGCTGTTCGATGGCCACTTCGAAGTGGCCAACTGGCGCGTGCTGAAGGAACGGCATCTGAAGCTGGAACTGCGCCTGCCCGGCGTACCCGGCACGATCAACGCGATCCATTTCGGCGGCTGGCACGGCAATGCGCCCGGTCGCCACGTGCATCTCGCCTACCGGCTCGCCTGCGATGACTATCGTGGCGGCGCCGCCATCCAGCTGATCGTCGAGCACTGCCTGCCGGCGTAGTCCATGCCGGGCATGGCCCGGCGCTACCGCTTCGGAAGGGTCAGCGTACGTCGGTCACCCGCGTCGGCAGTTCCCAGGTACCCCCGGGAACGCCGCGACACAGGCCGCCACTGATCGCCGAGGTCGCGACGAAGCGGGTGCCATCCCAGGTCCACGTTTCATCCGACACGCAGTCGGCCAGACCGCGGCCCTTGTGCGAGGCGACGATCTGCCCGTCGCCGTAGTCGATCGCGTCGCTGGTCACCCATTGCGGCTGGTAGGGCGCTTTCTCACCGATGACCCAGTAGCCATCACCGGTGTTGTAGGCCGCGCGCCAGCAGGGGACGTTGACCAGCAGATGCTTGGTGTCCAGGCGCTGGATCTGCAGTGGTGAATTGCTGATCGGAAGATCCGGATCGGTGTCGAGCAGGCCTTCGCAGCTGGGTTCTACCAGAGTGGCGCGCAGCGCCGCACGCAGCGCCGGCGAGGCGGCCAGCTTGGAAAACGCCGGGTCGTCCGGTGGCGTCGACAGCGTCGGTGCCTTGCGCACCACGGGTTTGGCAACGGCGGCAGGCACGCTGCTTTCGGCAGCGGCCCCCTTGCGCATCACCGCCCGGCGTGCCCACGCGGCCCTGGAACTCGTCGGTCTTCAACAGCACAGCCGCTGCGCCCTTGTCCGACAGCGGCCACGTGTGGCCGGCGGCATCGACAACCGCGATACCACCATCGCGCACCAGCGCGGACAGCACTGCGCTGGTCTGTGCCGCGCTGAGCACATGGACACCCGGCTCCGTGGCCGGCGCCAGCACACCGAGGTCACGCTGCTGGATGCGCAGGTGCAGCGCGCCCTTGGGCTGCGGCTGGTCATCGATCGGCTGCAACGACATCCGACCGCTGATGGCCTGATTGGGGCCGCCCGCCCGGGTCAGCAGCACGCTCAGGGTGCTGTCATCGCCACTGGCGTAGCCGGCCGCGCGGCACGTGCGCGTGTTGTCGCAGGCCACGACCCAGTCGTGATGTTGGAAATAGAGGCCTGCAGGCGCATCGACGGCGCCGGCGGCCAACGGCCAGCACAGGGCCAGCAGGGTGGGAAGCAGGGGAGAACGCATGGGCATCCTTGCACGGGATCGGGAAGTCGCACATGGTGCGCCCAGGGGCAGCGAAGAACCAGCATCGAATCACGTTAACCCCGTCCTCCCGGTTGGTGCGTTCAAGCAGTCACGATCCCACTGGAGTCCTGTCATGGTCTTCGCCCGTTGCTGCACCGTACTGCTGTTGGCCCTGGCAAGCTGGCCGGCACTGCCCCAGGCGTCGCGGCGTCCGGCACCGCCGATGACGTCCACACCGCTGCTGATCGCGCCCGCCGCCGAACAGCCCGTGCAGCTGCGACATGCCCGCATCGAAGGCGAGGTCCAGGCCGGTATCGCCCAGACCCGTATCACCCTGGAGTTCCATAACCCCAACCAGCGCGTGCTGGAAGGTGAGCTGCAGTTCCCGCTGGCCGAGGGCCAGCAGATCACGGGGTTCGCCCTGGACATCAACGGCGAGTTGCGCGAGGCAGTACCGGTGCCCAAGGACCGCGGTCGTCAGGTGTTCGAGGAGATCGCCCGTCGTGGCGTCGACCCGGGCCTGCTGGAGCAGACCGCCGGCAACCAGTTCCGGCTGCGCGTGTATCCGCTGCCGGCCGGCGGCAGCCGCCGCGTACAGTTGGTCGTACGCGAGCCGCTGGCATATGCCGGGCAGGGCTGGCGTTGGACACTGCCGCTGCAGTTCGTCGCCGGCGCCGCAGCCGTCGAACTGGACGTGCGGGCACCGAAGGGGGCTGAGGCAGGAAGCGCGCCGTTCCGCATCGCCGATGGCCGCCTGCACTGGCAAGGACGTGGCGCGCAGTTGCCGGCCCAACTGCAATGGACGCTGCCGGCCGAGCGCAAGGCACAGGTGCAGGTTGCGCGCTGGCAGGACGGTCACTACCTGTTGGCGCAGCTGCCGGTGCCGACGTCGACCGCGCCGCGCCGTGTGCCGTCGGAGGTGGGGCTGCTGTGGGACGGTTCGGGTTCCGCAGGCCAGCGCGACCGCACCCGCGAGTTCGCGCTGCTGGATCGCTACTTTGCTGCGATGGGCGAGGGCAACGTCGCGCTGACCGTGCTGCGTGATCGCGCCGAGCCTGTGCGTCGTTTCCGTATACGCAGCGGTGACTGGAGTGAACTGCGGCGCGCGTTGATGGCGGTGCAGCCGGATGGCGCCAGCGCGCTGGCGCAGTGGCAGCCGCAGCCCTCGGTGAAGGAGTACCTGATGGTCAGCGACGGCCTGCTGACCTATGGGCCGGAAGCACTGCCGGCGTTGGCCGCCGATCAGCGCCTGTTTGCGGTCAGCAGTGCCGGCGCACGCACCGATGCCACCCGCCTGCGCGGTTGGAGCGAGGCGCATGCTGGCAGTTTCGTGGCGCTCGGCAGCGATATCGATGCCGCTGCACGGGAGCTGCTGTCGATGCCGCTGGATGTCCAGATCGATGCCGGCCGTGGCGTGCAGGACGTGGTGGTCGACCGCCGCAGCCAGGCCCAGGGCTGGCTGTGGTTGCATGCGCGGTTGGCGGCCGAAGGTGTGCCGATGCGGGTGCGCATTGCCGGTGGGCAATGGCAGGCACTGCCGGAGAGCTCCACCAGCGCCGATGGCGATCTGCTGGCCGGCCTGTGGGCACAGGCACGCCTGCAGCAGTTGTCGACCGATCGGCGCGGCAATCGCGAGGCGATGCAGCGCCTGTCGCAGCAGTTCAGCCTGGTGGGACCGGACACTTCACTGATCGTGCTGGAAACGCTGGACGACTACCTGCGCTACGCGATCCGCCCCGCAGGTGCCTTGCGCGCCCAGTACGACCAGCGCTTCGCACGCCAGGTTGCAGATCGCGATGCCGCCGACCGTCAGCGCCTGGACAAGGTGGTGACGCAGTGGCAGCAGCGCCAGCAATGGTGGAGCCGCAGTTGGCCGAAGGGCATGCGCGTGCAGGCGAAGGCGCTGGAAGTGGTCGGTCAGGACGCGTACGCGGCTGCCCCGGTGGCGATGCTCGCCGCGCCTGCTCCCGCGCCAGCGCCGATGGCCGTTGCCGCCGAGCAGCGGGCGGAGTCCAGCAGCGCGCGCGCCCGTCGATCGCCGCCGCGGCAGGCACCTGCGGGCCTGGAGGCCGCGATGGATGCCGTTGCCATCGAACCCACGGCGTCCAATGCACCGGCCGCCGCCAATGACGGTCAGCTGGGAATCCGGTTGGCCGCCTGGCAATCGGATTCGCCGGTCGCCCGCCGCCTGCGCCAGGGGCCGTCGTCGCAGCTGTACGACCGCTATCTGGCCGAGCGCGCTGCGAACGCCAACAGCAGTGCGTTCTTCCTCGACGTGGCCGATCTGCTGATCGAACAGGGGCAGCGCGATCTTGCCCTGCGCGTGCTGTCCAACCTGGCCGAGATGGAGCTGGACAACCGCCATCTGCTGCGCGTTCTCGGCTATCGCCTGCTGCAGGCCGATGCACCCGCACTGGCGGTGCCGGTGTTCGAGCAGGTGCTGGCGATGGGGCAGGAAGAACCGCAGAGTTTCCGTGATCTGGGCCTGGCGCTGGCCGCAGCGGGCAAGCCGCAGCAGGCGCTGGCGCCGCTGTACCAGGTGGTCGTGCGGCCGTGGGATGGTCGTTTCGACGGCATTGCGCTGATCGCCCTGGATGAACTGACCAACCTGGTGGCCGGCAGCACGCCGCGCCTGGATACCACCGGCATCGACCCGCGCCTGCTGCAGGCGATGCCACTGGACCTGCGCGTGGTGCTGGCCTGGGATGCCGACAACAGCGACATGGATCTGTGGGTCACCGACCCGAACGGCGAGCGTGCGTACTACGGCAACCGCCTGACCTACCAGGGTGGGCAGATGTCGCAGGACTTCACCGGTGGCTATGGTCCGGAACAGTTCTCGCTGCGCAACGCCAAGCCGGGCAAGTACAAGGTGGAGGCGAACTACTTCGGCAGCCGCCAGCAGCTGGTAACCGGTGCCACGACGCTGATGCTGCGCCTGACTACCCATTGGGGCACGCCGAAGCAGAAGGACCAGATGATCACGATGCGGCTGAAGGATCGTGCCGAGACGGTGCTGGTTGGCGAGTTCGAGGTGCGGTAGCGCCGGGCCATGCCCGGCGGCCGGCGCTGTGATCCTGCGTGATGCTCACTGCGCCGTTGCGATCGGCACGCAACCCGAACAGCGGCCGCAGCCAGCGCACACGGCGCACCAGCAGTTCGTGGATCAGCTGGCAGCCGGCGACGGTGCCGACAATCACCAGCGCCGGCTCCAGCCATGCGCCCAGCTGCAAGGGCCTCAACCAGTACAACAGCATGATCAGCACGGTCTGGTGCAGGATGTACCAGCTGAACACCGCCTCGCGGCAGTAGCCCAGGCCACGCCATGGCCGCGCCAGCAGGACCTGCGCCCATCCGAAGAGGGCCAGCAGGGAACACCAGGTGTACAGCGCTCGGCCAACGCGCTCGGCCTGCGCCCACGGCAGCGCCAGCACCCACTGCGGCAGATCGCCGAGGTCGGGCATCCGCCCCAACGTGCGGATGCCCAGTTCGACAGCCAGCCCGACCGCGGCCAGCGCCAGGGTCAACCGCCGGCCGCGCACCAGCAGATCCCAGCCGCGCTGCCAGCGCGCGGCGAGGAAGCCGCCGAGGAACAGGGGCAGCGATTCGGCGTGGACGTACAGGTCATCGACCAGCGCATGGGTTGGCGGGTGGGCGGGCAGGATCACCAGCAGCGCCCACGCCAGCCACAGCACCGGCAGCAGCAGGCCCAGCGTGGCCACCCAGCGGTCGCCCGCAGGCAGGCCCGGCAGGCGGTGGCGCAGCGGCCGCACTAGGCTGGCCAACACGATCGCCAGCAGCGTGTAGGGGATCAGATAGGCCAGGTACCACAGGTGGTTCCAGGTGAAGCCATAGGCGGCACCGGTGAAGCTGGCTCCCGGCCACGGCCGGAACTGCCAGTAGCGCCACAGGAATGCACCGAGCCCTGGCGTGACGTCGCCCTTGTCCACCGCTTCACAGTAGGCCTGCAGCGAAACGACCGCGACGATGCCGAACAACAGTGGCAACAACAGCCGCCCGCCGCGCCGCAACGCGAACCGCCAACGGCCCTGCGCAGGCAGGCACAGGCCCAGTGCAATGCCGGAGATGGCAAACAGCAGCGGCATGCGCCAACGATTCAGCGCGATCATCGGCCATTGCAGCCACTCCGCGGTGTGGACGCTCTTGAGGTGGAAGTCCCATCCGGCCACGTAGGCCATGGCCACGTGGTAGAGGATCAACAGCCCGAAGGCACCGATACGCAGGGTGTCGAGGTCGTGGCGGCGGGTCATGGCGGTATCCGTGTTGGCATCCTCACAGAGTGGAAGTCCTCGTGGGCTGTCGCCAGCAGCAAGGGGCGGTTGGATGCCCTGCAGGGCCCAATGGCGGGGCGGGGGGACGAATGGCGTACGTCAGCGGGGCTGTGGTTGGCGATAATCCAGTGATGGATGAGTACAACCAGCAGGACCCGGACGTGCGTGGCGAATCGATGGGCAACGGCAGGCAAGGGCGGCAGGCAGCCGTGTTCTGGGTCGTACTGTTCCTGGGGACGGCGGCGGCCAATGTGCTGGCCAAGGCCATGATGGCGGCGCGCGATGGGCTGCCCTCCCAATGGATGGCGGCCACGATTGACGAGTTCAGCAGTGCGCTGGTGTCGCTGCTGCTGCTGGCGGTGCTGATCCGCGCCGCTTCGCGCTGGCCGCTGCACGCCGATACCTGGCGACAGCGCTTGGCGCCGTACCTGCTGGGCGCGGTTGCGTGGTGGCTGCTGCATGTGAGTGCGATGGTCCTGCTGCGCAAGGCCGCCCACGCCGTGCTTGGCAGCCACTACACCTTTGGGGACTGGCCGGCGCAATGGTTCTACGAGTTCTTCAAGGACATCCAGACCTATGCGCTGCTGGTCTCGGCAGTCCATGCCCTGGCCTGGTTCGGCCGCCGCCGCCAGGGTGAAGCGACCCTGCTGGCCGCACCCGACGAGGGGCCTCCGGTCGAGCCGGTCGATCGCCCCGACCATTTCCTTGTGCGCAAGCTGGGCAAGGAGTTCCTGGTGGCCACGGCCGACGTCGAGTACGCCCAGGCCGCCGGCAACTATGTGAACCTGCGGGTGCGCGGGCATGACTACCCGCTGCGGATCACCATGGCGGTGCTGGAGGCGCGGCTGGACCCGGTCCTGTTCCTGCGCAGCCACCGCAGCTGGCTGGTCAACCGTGACCAGCTGCGCTCGATCGAGCCGCTGGATGGGGGCGAGGCCTTGCTGCACATGGCCGATGGGGCCAAGGTGCCCTGCAGCCGGCGCCAGCTGCCGTTGCTGCGCCAGGCCCTGGGCGGGTAGGGGCGTGGCAGGGCGGGACCGGCTTCTGCGCCGGTTCACCCCGGCCTGCGGTATCATTTGCAGTCATCTTTTGAATGCATAACCGCCGACATGATCGAACTGAATCCTGTCCGCCAGCGCATCGCCGATCTGACCGATCGCGTGTTGTCGCTCCG
>Ga0308167_1003710_pt1 | contig 11848 bp, 7 predicted proteins | sample PhyCR1_2_FD_202138 | JGI IMG/M metagenome (GOLD analysis project Ga0308167, IMG submission 202138) | Phyllosphere microbial communities from UC Gill Tract Community Farm, Albany, California, United States - DLSLRC.R1 | ecosystem: Host-associated > Plants > Phyllosphere > Unclassified | place... | reverse complement strand
CCCTACCCGGCCCCCCCCGCCGCCCGCCCCCGGCCGGGCGGGGCGGCGGGGGGCCGCCCCCCCCCCGCCCCACCCGTCCGTCGACGGGTCGGGTCAGGACGCCGGTCGCTCGGCTGCCGGCGTGCCCACCTCGAGACGACCGTCGGTGACCGTCAGCCGCTGCGGCTTCATCACCCAGGCGACGACCGCCGCGGCCGCGAGCAGCACGCAGGAGAGCCCGAACGGCAGCTGCCACCCGGACGCGTCGATGAGCACCCCGAACACGATCGGGGACACGACACCGGCGATGCCGAACCCGGTGTTCATGAACCCCGAGGCCGTGCCGGACCACTGCGGCGCGACGTCCATCGGGATCGCCCACAGGTTGGCGTTGCACAGCTCGAGGAAGAAGAACGAGAGCGCCAGGGAGACGGTCGCGACGGCGAGCCCCTGCCCGAAGACGAGCGGGAGCAGGCAGAGGAGTGATCCACCGAGCCCGATCACGAGGATGGTGCGCCGCGCGTTCCGGCTGTCACCCCCGCGGTGGATGATGCGGTCGCTGAGCATGCCGCCGACGGTGTCGCCGACGACGCCCGCGAGCAGCACGCCCGACGTGAACCACGCGAACGAGCTGATCTCGAGGTCGTAGGTGCTGCTGAGGAACGTCGGGATCCAGGTGAGGAAGACCCAGAGGGTCCAGCCGTACCCGAAGTCGACGAAGGTGACGGGCAGGATCTGCTTCGCCATCTGCCGCCACGGCACGGGCGGTCGGGTCGCCCGTGTCTCGACGGGCGGGAGCTCGGCGAGCTCGGCGCGGCCGATGCCCTTCGCGGCCTCCGGGCGGTCCCGGAAGAAGACGAACCAGACGACGGCCCAGGCCACGCTGAGCGCAGCGGTCGCGAAGAACGCGAGACGCCATCCGCTGAGTGCGATGAAGTACGCGACGAGCAGTGGCGCGACCGCGTTGCCGAGTCGCGCGGCGGAGTGCACGACCCCCTGGGCGAAGCCGTTGCGGTCCCGTGGGATCCACCGGCTCATCGCCTGGGTCGCCGAGGGGAAGGCCGCCGCCTCGGTGAGCCCGAGCAGGAGACGTGCGGCGAAGAGCGTCCAGAAGCCCACGGCGAGACCGGTCCAGAGCGTCGCGACGCCCCAGAGCACGGTGATGACGAACAGCGCCTTGCGCGGGCCGAACTTCTCGCTGATCGTGCCGCCGAACACCTGCAGGAGGGCGTACGGCAGCGAGAACGCGGACACGATGAGGCCTGCGGTCGTCTCGGTGAAGCCGAACTCCTCCGTGATGTGGGGGAGCGCGGTCGAGATGTTGGTGCGGTCGATGTACGAGATCGCGTACATGAAGCACAGGAGCAGGAGCACCTTGCCGCGGATGCGTCCGCGGAACGGGGTGCCCTTGCTCGGTGCGGCCGGTGTCGCCGTCGTCATGGGGCCTCTTCGGGGGAGAGAGTCGGGTTGCTGAACGTGCCGGAGGTTAAGCCGGCGCGTTATCAGCGCGCTTGGAGCGCCCTTGCGGCGAACGGTACGCCGAGCGACCTTGCGCTGTCGGCGATCTCGGCCCGGCTTGTCAGTGGTGACGGCTAGCGTTGGCACCATGGCAGTCGACATCGAGCCCACGCGTGCGGTGCGCCCGTTCGAGGTGATCAGCGAGTACTCGCCGAGCGGTGACCAGCCCGCCGCGATCGCGGAGCTCGCGGGACGCATCAACGCCGGCGAGACGGACGTGGTCCTGCTCGGGGCCACGGGTACGGGCAAGTCGGCGACGACGGCCTGGCTCATCGAGCAGGTGCAGCGCCCGACGCTGGTCCTGGCGCACAACAAGACGCTCGCGGCGCAGCTGGCGAACGAGTTCCGCGGGTTGCTGCCGAACAACGCGGTCGAGTACTTCGTCTCCTACTACGACTACTACCAGCCCGAGGCCTACGTCCCGCAGACGGACACCTTCATCGAGAAGGACTCCTCGGTGAACGCCGAGGTCGAGCGGCTCCGGCACTCGACGACGAACTCGCTCCTCAGCCGCCGCGACGTCGTCGTGGTCTCCACGGTGTCGTGCATCTACGGCCTCGGCACGCCCGAGCAGTACATGAACGCGTCCGTGGCGCTGCACGTCGGGCAGACGATCTCGCGCGACCAGCTCGTCCGCAAGTTCGTGGCGATGCAGTACCAGCGCAACGACGTCGACTTCGCCCGGGGCACCTTCCGTGTGCGGGGGGACACGATCGAGATCATCCCCATGTACGAAGAGCACGCGATCCGCATCGAGATGTTCGGCGACGAGGTCGAAGCGCTGTCCTCGCTGCACCCGCTCACCGGCAGCGTCATCGACGACCTGCCCGCGGTGTCGATCTTCCCGGCGTCGCACTACGTCGCGGACACCGATGTGATGCATCGAGCGCTCGGCACCATCAAGGAAGAGCTCGCCGAGCGACTCGCCGAGCTCGAAGGGCAGGGCAAGCTGCTCGAAGCCCAGCGGCTGCGGATGCGCACCACGTTCGACATCGAGATGATGGAGCAGATCGGCTTCTGCTCGGGCATCGAGAACTACTCGCGGCACATGGACGGCCGCGCTGCCGGAGAGGCCCCGCACTGCCTCCTCGACTACTTCCCGGACGACTTCCTCATCGTCATCGACGAGTCCCACGTCACCGTGCCGCAGATCGGTGCGATGTACGAGGGCGACGCCTCCCGCAAGCGCACGCTGGTCGAGCACGGGTTCCGGCTGCCGAGCGCACTCGACAACCGCCCCCTGACGTGGGAAGAGTTCCTCGAGCGCGCCGGCCAGAAGGTCTACCTGTCCGCGACCCCCGGCCGGTACGAGCTCGGCGTCACCGACAGCGTCGTCGAGCAGATCATCCGCCCGACGGGCCTCGTCGACCCGGAGATCGTCATCAAGCCGTCGGACGGCCAGATCGACGACCTGCTCGAGGAGATCAAGCAGCGTGTCGAGAAGGACGAGCGCGTCCTCGTCACGACCCTGACCAAGCGCATGGCCGAAGAGCTCACGGACTTCCTCGGGAACGCCGGCGTCCGTGTCCGCTACCTGCACTCGGACGTCGACACCCTGAAGCGCGTCGAGCTCCTGACCGAACTGCGCCAGGGTGTGTACGACGTGCTCGTCGGCATCAACCTGCTGCGCGAGGGCCTCGACCTGCCCGAGGTCTCGCTCGTGGCGATCCTCGACGCCGACAAGGAGGGCTTCCTGCGCTCGTCGACGTCGCTCATCCAGACGATCGGTCGTGCGGCCCGCAACGTGTCCGGCCAGGTGCTCATGTACGCCGACACGATGACGGACTCGATGAAGACCGCGATCGAGGAGACCGACCGCCGTCGCGAGAAGCAGATCGCGTACAACACCGAGCACGGCATCGACCCGCAGCCACTGCGCAAGAAGATCGCCGACATCACCGAGGTCCTGGCACGCGAGAACGACGACACGAAGGCCCTGCTCGAGGGTCGTCCCGCAGCGGACGGCCGTCGCTCCCCGACGCCGAACCTGCGGCGCGAGGGCATCGCCGGTGAGGGCGCGACCCAGCTCGAGGCCACCATCGCGGACCTCAACGACCAGATGCTGCAGGCGGCGGCCGAGCTGAAGTTCGAGCTCGCGGCGCGACTGCGCGACGAGGTCCAGGACCTCAAGAAGGCGCTCCGGCAGATGGAGTCCGCGGGCCATGTCCGCTGAGCAGCCGCGGGCGACCGGGCGTCGCACCGTCGTCGTCACCGGTGCGAGCGCAGGGCTCGGGTACCACGCGGCCGAACAGCTCGCGGCGCTCGGCCACCGCGTCGTGCTCGCGACCCGCAGCGCGGAGCGTGGGGCCGCGGCGGAGCGCAGCATCCGGCAGCACGTGGACGGCGCCGACCTGGTGCCACTGCACCTCGACCTGGCCGACCTCGGGAGCGTGCGGGCTGCGGCAGCGCGACTGGCCGAGATCGGCGCGGTCGACGCCCTGCTGAACAACGCCGGCGTCGTGGGCTCGCGCGTCGAGCAGCGGACGGCGCAGGGCCACGAGCTGCAGGTGGGGACGAACCACCTCGGGCACTTCGCCTGGACCGGGCTGGTGCTGCCGCTGCTCGAGCAGACCGGTGGTCGCGTCGTGCACCTCGGATCGATCGCGCACCGCTTCGCCACCCTCCCGCACCGTGATCCGCTCGCGGCCGGCCACTACGACGGACACCGCCAGTACGCCCGCAGCAAGCTGGCCGTCATGCTCTTCGGGTTCGAGCTCGCGCAGCGCTTGGCGGACGCCGGCTCAGCGGTGTCGAGCGTCGTCGCCCACCCGGGCCTGTCGCTCGACGCGGCCGCCCCGCCGCGGCCGGCCATCGCGCCGACCCGCAGTGAACCGGCGTGGATGCGCGCCGGTGGTGGCTGGGTGGCGCAGGGCAAGGACGCGGGCGCGCACCCCCTCGTGCACGCCGCCGTCGGTGACGGCGTCCGGTCGGGCGACTACTGGGGCCCGGGCGGTCCACTGCAGTTCGTCGGCCGACCCGCGCTCGTCCGCGCGCGACCCCGGGCGCACGACCGCGCCGCCGCCGCACGGCTCTGGGTGGCGAGCGAGCGGGCCACCGGCGTCGCGTTCGCTCTGGACGCACTGGTCTGAGCCGCCACGCCCGGGCGAATGTCGGACCCGGTTCGTAGAATCGTCTGCGATGACCATCACCTCTGACCGCGGCACCGCGTCGTCGGGCCGCACCGCCTTCGGCGAGCCCGCTGACCTCCACCTCCCCGGCGGTACGGCACCGCACAGCTCCTCGACGCTCAGCGTCCGCGGGGCCCGCGTGCACAACCTCCGTGACGTCGACCTCGAGATCCCTCGTGACTCGCTCGTCGTCTTCACCGGGCTCTCCGGTTCGGGCAAGTCGTCGCTGGCGTTCGACACGATCTTCGCCGAGGGGCAGCGGCGCTACGTGGAGTCCCTCTCCGCCTACGCGCGCCAGTTCCTCGGCCAGGTCGACCGACCGGACGTCGACTTCATCGAGGGGCTGTCGCCGGCGGTCTCGATCGACCAGAAGTCGACGAACCGGAACCCGCGGTCGACCGTCGGCACGATCACCGAGGTCTACGACTACATGCGCCTGCTGTGGGCGCGCATCGGCGTCCCGCACTGCCCGGTGTGCGGTGAGGTGATCAGCAAGCAGACCGTGCAGCAGATCGCCGACCAGCTGATGGAGCTCGAGTCCGGCACGCGCTTCCAGGTGCTCGCGCCCGTGGTCTCGAAGAAGAAGGGCGAGTTCGTCGACCTCTTCCAGGAGCTCGCGGCCTCCGGCTACGCCCGCGCGATCGTCGACGGGGAGCGCATCCAGCTCAGCGACCCGCCCAAGCTCAAGAAGCAGGTCAAGCACGACATCGCCGTCATCGTGGACCGTCTGGTCGCGAACGACGACATCCTCGGTCGTCTCACCGACTCGCTCGAGACCGCGCTGCGGCTCACCGGCGGCACGGTGGCGATCGACCTCGTCGACCACGAGGGCCCCGGCGCGGTGCGCACCTACTCCGAGAACCTCTCGTGCCCGAACAACCACCCGCTCGCCCTGACCGAGATCGAGCCCCGCACGTTCTCGTTCAACGCGCCCTTCGGTGCCTGCCCGGAGTGCTCGGGTCTCGGCACGCGCATGTCCGTCGACCCGGACCTGGTCCTCGGCGACCCCGAGGCGTCCCTGGCCGGCGGGGTGCTGCTGCCCTGGACGGGCACGAGCGGGCTGTACTCCTACTTCGAGAAGCTCCTGGCAGGCCTCGGCAAGGACCTCGGGTTCTCGCTCGACACCCCTTGGAACCAGCTCGACCCCTCGGTGCAGGCCGCGATCCTCACCGGCAAGGACTTCCAGGTGTCGGTGTCGTGGCGGAACCGCTTCGGCCGTGAGATGCGCTACACCAGTGGCTTCGAGGGCGTCATGCCCTACATCGAGCGCAAGTTCGCCGAGGCCGAGTCGGACTCGCAGCGCCAGCGGTTCCAGGGCTACCTGCGCGAGGTCCCCTGCCCGGTCTGCGACGGCACCCGTCTCAAGCCCGAGGTGCTCGCGGTGACCGTCGACGGTCGGAGCATCGCCGACGTCACCGACATGTCGCTCGACGACGCCTACGGGTTCATGGAGCAGCTGCGGCTCACCGACCGCGAAGCCCACATCGCCGCCGCGGTCCTGCGCGAGATCCGGGCCCGACTCGAGTTCCTGCTCGAGGTCGGTCTCAACTACCTGACGCTCGCGCGCGGCGCCGGTGGTCTGTCCGGCGGAGAAGCCCAGCGCATCCGCCTGGCGACCCAGATCGGCTCGGGACTGACGGGTGTGCTCTACGTGCTCGACGAGCCGAGCATCGGTCTGCACCAGCGCGACAACCGCCGACTCATCGACACACTCGTCAAGCTGAAGAACCTCGGCAACACGCTCATCGTCGTCGAGCACGACGAGGACACGATCCGCACGGCGGACTGGGTCGTCGACATCGGACCGGGCGCGGGCGTGAACGGCGGCAACGTCGTGCACTCCGGGTCGTACGAGGGCATCATCGCGAACCACGACTCGATCACCGGCGACTACCTCGCCGGGCGCCGCGCGATCGAGGTCCCGGCCCAGCGCCGGAAGGCGAACCCGAAGCGCGTCATCAGCGTCCAGGGCGCACGAGCGAACAACCTCAAGGAGATCGACGTCGACTTCCCGCTCGGTGTCTTCACCGCGGTGACGGGCGTGAGCGGTTCCGGCAAGTCGACCCTGGTCAACGACATCCTCTACAAGGTGCTCGCCAACCAGCTGAACGGTGCGCGGCACATCGCCGGCAAGCACACGCGGGTCAAGGGGCTGGACCAGCTCGACAAGGTCGTGCACGTCGACCAGGCGCCGATCGGTCGCACGCCGCGGTCGAACCCGGCCACGTACACGGGTGTGTTCGACCGGATCCGCCAGCTGTTCGCCGAGACCCCCGAGGCCAAGGCGCGCGGCTACCAGCCCGGACGTTTCAGCTTCAACGTCAAGGGCGGCCGCTGCGAGAACTGCGCGGGTGACGGCACGATCAAGATCGAGATGAACTTCCTGCCCGACGTCTACGTCGCGTGCGAGGTCTGCGGCGGGGCGCGCTACAACCGCGAGACGCTGCAGGTCCACTACAAGGGCAAGTCGATCTCCGAGGTCCTGGACATGCCGATCAGCGAGGCCGCCGAGTTCTTCGAGCCCATCTCGGCGATCCACCGCTACATGAAGACCCTCGTCGACGTGGGCCTCGGCTACGTGCGGCTCGGGCAGAGCGCGACGACCCTGTCCGGCGGCGAAGCGCAGCGTGTGAAGCTCGCGACCGAACTGCAGCGCCGTTCGACCGGCCGGACCGTCTACGTGCTCGACGAGCCGACGACGGGTCTGCACTTCGAGGACGTGCGCAAGCTCCTGCTCGTGCTGCAGGGCCTGGTCGACAAGGGCAACACCGTCATCACCATCGAGCACAACCTCGACGTGATCAAGTCGGCCGACTGGTTGATCGACATGGGCCCCGAGGGCGGTTCGGGCGGCGGGACCGTGCTGGCCACCGGCACCCCGGAGCACGTCGCGGACGTGCCGGAGAGCCACACGGGTGTGTTCCTGCGCGAGATCTTCGACGCCCAGGACGCCCGCGTGGGCAAGCAGCAGGCGGTCGGTGCACGCGAGCCGGGCACCCCGAGCCGGACGAAGGCGTCGTCCGGGCGCAAGCAGAAGGCGGGTGCGCGGTAGGTGGCGGACACCGTCTCCTGGCGGCCGAAGGCGGGGGAGATCCCGACCGACCCGGGCGTCTACCGATGGCGTGACGAGTCCGGCCGGGTGCTCTACGTCGGCAAGGCGAAGAACCTCCGTGCCCGGCTGAGCAACTACTTCGCCCCGCTGCCGACCCTGCACGAGCGCACCCGCCGCATGGTGCTCACCGCACGCAGCGTGGAGTGGACGACGGTCGGGTCGGAGATCGAGGCGCTCCAGCTCGAGTACACCTGGATCAAGGAGTTCGACCCGCCGTTCAACGTCAAGTTCCGGGACGACAAGTCGTACCCGTACATGGCGATCACGCTCGGCGACGAGGCTCCGCGGGTCATGGTCACCCGGAACCGCAAGATCAAGGGAGCGAAGTACTTCGGTCCGTACCCGAAGATCTGGGCGGTGCACGACACCATCGACCTGATGATCAAGGTGTTCCCGATCCGCACCTGCTCGGACTCGTCCTACAAGAAGGCGATGCAGACCGGCAAGCCGTGCTTCCCCGGACAGATCGGCAAGTGCGGCGGGCCCTGCTCGCAGAAGGTCACGATCGAGGAGCACCGCGCCCTGGTCGAGGAGTTCGTGCGCTTCATGTCGAGCTACGACCGCCGTGTGATCACGACGCTGCGGCAGCGGATGGCGGCGTCGGCGGACGCGATGCAGTACGAGCAGGCCGCGAAGTTCCGCGACCAGGTCGAGGCGCTCGAGGCCGTGCTCGAGAAGTCGGCGGTGGTGCTGCGGGACTCGGTCGACCTCGACCTGTTCGGCATCGCGGAGGACGAGCTCGCGGCCGCCGTGCAGCTGTTCTCGGTCCGCGGTGGTCGCATCCGCGGTGTCCGCGGGTGGGTGGTCGACAAGGAACTCGACATCGCGACGGGTGACCTGATCGAGCAGATCGTCCAGGGCAACTACGCCACCGGTGACGAGCCGCCGCGTGAGGTCGTCGTGCCCGAGCTGCCCGAGGACGCCGAGGCCCTGCAACAGTGGCTCAGCGAGCGTCGCGGCGGTCGCGGCACGAAGCTCAGCACGGCGCAGCGCGGTGACCGCGCCGGACTCGCCCGGACCGCCGCCCAGAACGCCGCGCAGGCGCTGATGCTCTACAAGACGAAGCGTTCGGCGGACTACACGACGCGTTCCGCCGCGTTGGCGGACATCCAGGACGCACTCGGCATGACCGAGGCGCCGCTGCGGATGGAGTGCTACGACATCTCGCACCTGCAGGGCACGAACGTGGTCGCCTCGATGGTGGTCTTCGAGGACGGGCTGCCCCGGAAGGACCAGTACCGGCGCTACACGATCGCGGAGACGACCGACGACACCGACAGCATGTACCAGGTGCTCTCACGACGCCTGGCCCGTCTGGACGAGGACGCGGCGGTGCCGGACGTCCCCGACGTGACCACCGACGAGCTCGTCGAGGGGTCGAAGCCCACCAAGCGCTTCGCCTACCGACCGCAGCTGCTCATCGTCGACGGCGGTCAGCCGCAGGTGCAGGCGGCCAAGCGTGCGATGGACGAGGCCGGCGTGCACGACATCGCGCTGGTGGGCATCGCGAAGCGGCTGGAGGAGCTCTGGCTGCCCGACGACGACTTCCCGGTCATCCTGCCGCGCAACTCCGAGGCCCTGTTCCTCATCCAACGCATCCGCGACGAGGCCCACCGCTTCGCGATCACGCACCAGCGGACCCGCCGGAAGCGCGACGTCCGCTCCCAGCTGTCGGAGATCCCCGGCCTCGGGCCCACCCGTGTCAACGCGTTGCTCAAGCACTTCGGGTCGGTGGCTCGGCTGCGGCAGGCGAGCGCGGAGGAGATCGGCGAGGTCAACGGTGTCGGGCCGGCGACCGCCGCTGCGGTGGTCGCCAAGCTGGCGCAGACGCCGGCCAGCGCGCCGAGCGCCCAGAGCCCGGCCAGCGCGCCGAGCGCCCAGAGCCCGGTCAGCGCGCCGAGCGCTCAGAGCCCGGGGACCCCGCTGACCGCACCGGTTCCGGACGGTCCGGCAGCTGCTGGGCAGGACCCGGACGGCACCGTGCCGGTGCGCGTGCCGGAAGTGACCGACGACGGACCGCACCTGCCGTCGTGACGCTTCCCGAGCCTCCCGGCGGACCGGGACGGTACCCTGGTCCAGCAGCCGAGACCTCCCGGGGCACCGCGCCCGGGCCGCCACGACGGAGCCCACTCCCAGATGACAGACAGCGCCGCACCGGCAGGCACCACCCAACAGCACGACATCCTCATCGTCACGGGCATGTCCGGGGCGGGACGATCGACCGTCGGGAAGGCGCTCGAGGACCTCGGGTGGTACGTCGTCGACAACCTCCCGACCCAGATGCTCGCGCCGCTGACCGAGCTCGCGGACCGCGCCGGCGAGAAGATCCCGAAGATCGCGACCGTCGTCGACGTCCGCGGCGGGCGGTTCTTCACCGACCCCGAGCAGGCCGTCGAGCAGGTCCGGTCGAGCACGTCCGCACGGGTCCGCGTGCTCTTCCTCGAGGCCACGGACGCCGTGCTCGTCCGCCGGTTCGAGCAGGTCCGTCGGCCGCACCCGCTGCAGGAGGACGGGACCCTGCTCGACGGCATCGGCCGCGAGCGGTCGCGCCTGTCGGGCCTGCGCGAGGCGTCGGACATGATCATCGACACCTCGGACCTCAACATCCACCAGCTCGCGAACACCGTCACCGAGAAGTTCGCGGACGAGCACTTCGTGGGTGTGCAGCTGACCGTGATGAGCTTCGGCTTCAAGTACGGGCTGCCGGCCGACGCCGACATGGTGGCCGACGTCCGGTTCATCCCGAATCCCTACTGGGTCCCCGAACTGCGTCCGCACACCGGGCTCGACAAGCCGGTCTCGGACTACGTGCTGTCGCAGGCCGGGGCCCGTCCGTTCGTGGAGCGGTACGCCTCCGCACTCGAGCCGGTGCTCGAGGGGTACCAGCGCGAGAACAAAAGACACGCTACGATCGCCATCGGCTGTACCGGCGGCAAGCACCGTTCGGTCGCCGTCGTCGCCGAGTTGGCGAGTCTCCTCCGCGGGATGCCCAACGTCGCCGTGCGCGTGAAGAACCGAGATCTCGGCCGGGAGTGACCGTCCCTCCGGCCGCTCCGCTCGCGTGCGCGCCGCCGGGCCCGCGGACCCACCAGAAGAAACGTTAGGAATGATGCTGTGCCGTTGACTGCCGAGGTCAAGGACGAACTGGCCAGGGTCGTCGTGAACCGCAACACGGTCCGCGCCGCCGAACTCGCGACCATCCTGCGGTTCGCGGGCGGCCTGCACGTCATCTCGGGCAGGATCGCCGTCGAGGTCGAGCTCGACACCCGGATCATCGTGCACCGCGTGCGCAAGGACCTGGCGGAGCTCTACGGCGTCCGCTCGGAGGCCTCGGTCGGCTCGTCCGCCTCGTCCCGTCGCGGGACCCGGTACCTGGTCCGGGTGCTCGAGGCGGGGGAGACCCTCGCGCGCCAGACCGGTCTCATGGACGCCCGCCGCCGCCCGGTGCGCGGCCTGCCGAACCGGCTCACCACGGGCAACCGCGAGGACCTCGCCGCGATCTGGCGCGGTGCGTTCCTCGCCTCCGGCACGCTGACCGACCCGGGCCGCGCGGCGGCGCTCGAGGTCACCTGCCCGGGCAACGAGGCCGCGATGGCCCTCGTCGGCGCGGCATCCCGGCTCGGGATCGCGGCGAAGGGCCGTGAGGTCCGCGGGGTCCACCGTGTCGTGATCCGCGACGGCGAGGCGATCGGGCAGATGCTCACCGCGATGGGTGCCGCACGCACGAACGCCGAGTGGGAGGAGATGCGGCAGCGCCGCGAGGTCCGCGCCACCGCGAACCGCCTGGTCAACTTCGACGACGCGAACCTCCGCCGCTCGGCGCAGGCCGCCGTCGCCGCCTGCGCGCGCGTCGAGCGTGCGCTCGAGATCCTCGGTGACGAGGTCCCGGACCACCTCAAGTACGCCGGCTCACTCCGCCTCGCGCACCGTGACGCGTCGCTCGACGAGCTCGGGCAGCACGCCGAGCCGCCGATGACGAAGGACGCGATCGCGGGTCGCATCCGACGCCTGCTCGCGATGGCGGACAAGCGTGCCGCCGACCTCGGCGTGCCCGGCACCGAGGCGAGCGTCCCGGAGGAGCTCGAAGGGGCCTGATCGGTCACGTTCTCAT
>Ga0308167_1003708_pt1 | contig 11852 bp, 12 predicted proteins | sample PhyCR1_2_FD_202138 | JGI IMG/M metagenome (GOLD analysis project Ga0308167, IMG submission 202138) | Phyllosphere microbial communities from UC Gill Tract Community Farm, Albany, California, United States - DLSLRC.R1 | ecosystem: Host-associated > Plants > Phyllosphere > Unclassified | place... | reverse complement strand
CTCGCCGGTACTGAGTTGCTTGCGGATAAGTCGCTTACGGCCCATGGCAACGCCAACGTGGTTCACTGCCGCAGTGACGGCCAGATCGGAACGATCGAATCCTATTCCCGGCGAGGTATCCAGATTGACATCGAAATGTTGAGCCCAGCTGTGCCATTCATCCGTACCAGAATCATAGCTCCAGGCCTGACGATCGTGGAGCAGGGTGCAGTGTGAGAGGTTGCCGGGAAAATTGATGAGCTCAAATTGGGCTGCATATTCCGGGCTGCATACGGGAATAATTGCCTCATCCATCAGGTATTGGTAATGAAGCTGTGATGAGGGAGTCGCATCAAAATAAACGGCCAGATCAATGCCTGCCCGCTGGAAATTGACGTTTTCATTGCCAGTCAGAATAGTCAGGTTGATGGCGGGATAACGGCGAGAAAAATCGGCCAGGGCCGGCACGATCCAACACTGGGCGATCGACGGCCGGGAGTAAACCGTCAGGGAGCCTGACAGCGCCTGGTTCTTGATATCCAATATTTCCTGGTTCAGGGTACCCAATGATGTTTTTAACGCCCAAAAAACCCGTTCACCTTCAGCGGTGAGTTCAACTTTCCGATGAGAACGAATAAACAACTTTAAGCCGAGATTTGCTTCCAGTTGATTAATGGTATGGCTTACCGCACTGGGGCTCACCGACAGTTCATCCGCCGCCATGGCGAAAGACTCGTGTCGAGCCGCCACTTCAAATGTAAACAGCCGTGATAGCTGCCAGCCATTAAGCGATCGGTGCTGACCCGTTAGCAGATGGTTCCCCGACATATTTCCCCCTGAAAGTAAAAAAACTGTATTTTACGCATCAGTTTGGTGAGTAAAGTTGATGCATGTCGCTAAATTGCACCATTTCTTGGCGCACGTCACTCGTTTGATTCTGTTTTGCTCATGTGAGGTGAGATTTATATCGTTTGTCACCGATCGTCGTTTTCCTGTCCAATAAAGACAATTCAATGACAGGGGATATGGGCCATGGATTCACACATTTGGGTTGCCGGCACGCTGATCGCCAGTATTGCACTCATCATTTTGACCATCGTAAAGTTCAAGTTTCATCCTTTTTTAGCGTTGTTGTTAGCGAGCTTTTTTGTCGGTGGCATGATGGGGATGGGCCCGATTGATATGGTCAATGCCATAGAAAATGGCATTGGCAGCACGCTAGGATTCCTGGCCGCGGTGATTGGGCTGGGCACCATTCTTGGCAAGATGATGGAGGTTTCCGGTGCGGCAGAACGCATTGGTATCGCGCTGCAGCGCTGCCGTTGGCTTTCCGTCGATGTCATTATGGTATTGGTAGGCTTGGTTTGCGGCATCACACTGTTTGTCGAAGTGGGCGTGGTGTTATTGATTCCATTGGCTTTTTCCATCGCCAGAAAAACCGGCACCTCGCTGCTTAAACTGGCCATACCGCTTTGTACTGCATTGATGGCAGTGCATTGCGTCGTTCCTCCACATCCTGCAGCGCTGTTTGTGACCAATAAACTGGGTGCAGACGTAGGAACGGTGATTGTTTACGGACTTCTCGTCGGTTTAACGGCGTCTCTGGTCGGCGGGCCGTTGTTCTTGAAAATACTGGGGAAACGCTTGCCGTTTAAGCCGGTACCGCCAGAATTTTCCAATCTGACCGTACGAGAAGAACATGAGCTGCCTTCGCTGCGGGCAACGTTGTTTACGGTGCTATTGCCGATTGTGCTGATGTTGGTGAAGACGGTAGCGGAGTTGAACCTGGCTAAAGAAGGGCGTCTGTTTGGCCTGATGGAGTTTATCGGCAACCCGATTATCGCCATGTTCATTGCCGTGTTTGTGGCCTATTACGTTCTGGGCATCCGCCGTCATATGGGGATGAGTACGCTGTTGCGCCACACGGAAACGGGTTTTGCTTCTATAGCCAATATCTTGTTGATCATCGGCGCGGGCGGGGCCTTCAACAGCATATTGAAGAGCAGCGGCTTAGCGGACACCCTGGCGTTAATGCTTTCCAACCTGCATATGCATCCGATCTTGTTGGCATGGTTAGTCGCGCTTATTCTTCATGCGGCAGTGGGCTCCGCCACCGTTGCCATGATGGGAGCAACGGCCATTGTCGCACCAATGTTAGCGCTCTATCCTGACGTCAGCCCGGAGATCGTGACCATTGCCATAGGCTCTGGCGCTATCGGTTGCACCATAGTGACCGATTCATTGTTCTGGCTGGTGAAACAGTATTGCGGCGCAACGCTCAATGAAACGTTCAAGTACTACACCACGGCAACCTTTATCGCTTCGGTGCTGGCTTTAGGGATGACTTTTTTACTTTCATACATTATCTAAATCTAAGCCAATCCTTTTGCGGCAATCGTGAGCGAGTACTTTCCATGGCTTACGATTGCCATTGCCGCCTCACAAGAGGGTAACTCTACGCTTCACCCGATAAGCAGGGCGAAGCGATCGAATTTTATGCAGTTTATTTTTGCTGACAGGGCGCACGTAACGAGATGGCTTAGGCCCGCTGCTGGCGCCATTGACGATAACGACGGGTGATGCGCTTGGTACGTAACTGGTTGATGATTAATGTAAACAGGGGGGAATAACGGCTGGCGCGAGTACGCCCTTCGCCCAGTGCGCGTAAGCGGCGAGTGACCAAAGCCATTCGTGCCAAGCCTGCCATGGTTTTATTTTCCCATGTTACCGGTTTTGGCAGTGCATAAGGTTCATTACCGGCTTTCCACTGGAGCGGCAGGTCAGGAACCTGTGCCATGGCTGTTGCTATACCTGCCACGGCGACGCCGCTATCCAGCACCTGTTGCGCCACGGACTTACGGGCGATACCTCCCGTTGTCATCACCGGCATGTGGGCGACGGCGGCCAGATCGCGGGCAAACTCCAAAAAATAGGCTTCGCGCGCCAATGTGCGTCCATCCGCGGCGTTACCCTGCATCGCTGGGCTTTCGTAGCTGCCTCCTGACAGTTCAATCAGGTCGACTGGCAATTCATTCAGCAACAAAATCACTTGTTGCGCATCTTCTTCAGAGAAGCCACCGCGCTGAAAATCAGCCGAGTTTAGCTTGATCGAAACGCAAAAGCTTGGCGAGACACGTTCACGCACTGCTCGCACGACCTCTAACAGCAAGCGAGCACGATTAGCGAGGCTGCCACCCCATTGATCGTTACGTCTATTGGTCAAGGGAGACAAAAATTGCGAGAGCAGATAGCCGTGTGCTGCGTGGATTTGTACGCCAGTAAATCCTGCTTGTTCGGCAGCATAAGCGGTGGTAGCAAAACGTTCGATCACCTCATCGATCTGCGCCTGGCTCATGGCCGTCGGTTGTGCGAATAACTTGCTGTGCTTACCCATTTCCACGGGAACGGCCGACGGTGCCCAGGCTTCGCCCCCCATACTTGCCATGACCTGGCGGCCAGGATGGTTAATCTGCATCCAAACCTGCGCACCGTTCTGGCGTGCGGATTTGGCCCAAGCGGTAAAGGGGGCAAGTGGGGTATTGGCCTCAAGAGCCACGCCACCGGGCCCCGTCATTGCACGACTGTCGATCATGACGTTACCGGTAATAATCAGGCCAACACCACCTTGCGCCCAACTCTGGTATAAACGATACAATGCCGGGCCAGGCACTTGGCCGACGTCGGCCATGTTTTCTTCCATCGCGGCTTTTGCCAGGCGGTTGGGAAGGACGCTGCCGTTAGGCAGGGTAAGCGGGGTGAACATCATGGCGGATCCTTAATCAACAAGAGAACCCGTGTATACTAAGATTAAAGTTAACTTTAAGGTCAAGCGAAATGAAAATAGGGGAATTGGCAGAGCGTTCGGGTCTGGCCGCATCGGCCATACGTTACTATGAGCAACAGGGATTACTGCCTAAGGCATCGCGCAGCGCCAACGGGTATCGTGTTTATAGCGAGACCTCGCTGGAGCGTTTGCATCTTATCCAGATCGGACAAAACCTGGGTTTTGCACTGGATACGATCCGCGGCGTGCTGTCGCTGGAAGGAATGGCGTACCAGGACAGCCTTATGCAGAAGCTTGATGCGCGGCTTGAGGAGATTGATCGCATGATGGCGACGCTGAGTAATCAGCGGGAAACGCTGCAGGACACCAAGCGCAAGCTGAATGAATCGGGATTACAGGGCATATGCCCAGATAAAAGCGGTTTGGTTAAGGTGACAATGTCACGATGAGTGAGGTGCGAGTTGATGTTTCTATCCCAGAATTGCTGTTTACGCAGTATGAGTTCAAACGCTGATCCTGTTTCATATTAGTGCACCGGCCATGGATGTCATTAGGCCACAATTTGCGATGTACGATCAGCAAGATGAGAACTGCCATAATCCTGTGCGTGAAGAAGGTTATCTATTCTGGAAAACATCGGCACAAGGGAGAATGCTTTTTAGTGCACAGTGCAAAACCGGTGAGAAGAACTCAGTGTGAATTTGGTTTTCATAGCGGAGAGATTCCGGATGAAACATTGAGTGTTTGAATCAGCATGGCATTAAGCGTAAAGCATCGGGAAAACGGGATATGAATAAAAGGCCATGGTAAAGCCCAAAAGCTCAGATTCTACGTAGAGTTACTTGGGTGCGCATAATGTCAACGCGTTATGTTGAAAAGGCCGCTGCGAAAATCTCTCCCGCGGCGGCCTCTTTAGCATAACGTCATTGTGCGCATCAGGGCAGTTAATCGAATTCGTCGTAGCAGCTCTCTAGCGAGCCAGGTGCAGGTGATAACCCGAAGAGATTGTTTGAGATTAAGGGCACGATTTTCACGTCAAAATAATCATCCAGCATCGTTATCATCTTGTCCAATGCCTCTTCCCGCGAATCAGCAATGTAGGCATCTTCTATATTTCCGACAAAGGATTCAAAAGGGCCACTACCTATATTCCTAAAAGTCATAAAAGCCCGTTTTTCCATATCGAAAAGGGCGTATCCGACGATGCCTTTATCGATGTCTCTTCTTCGTGTCTCGTCAGTGTGTTTTTTAAGCGCTTTTAGCATCTGTCGGGTTTTCATTTCTCTGTTCTCTTTCCGTCTACTGAATTTCAATGGTAACAGCTATGCTCAAATTTTCGCCGCGAAGCGGTTCGGGGTTCTGTGACACCCGAACTTTACCGTGGTTTCCCACGGTTTTCGCACTGCGTAGTGCTTCATTTTTTCCCCACGCCGGTAGACGTTTTTGTTGATGATTTCAGGTCTCTGACAGCCTCTTTTAGATACTCATCCATGAGATAGAACGCCATGTCAGTCCATTTCACCATGCGTCCGGTGGCATAGCTGACTTCAATAGCGGCTTTCTCCAGCTCCATTTTACGTTCTTCCGGTACTCGCAGGGACGTGTATTTTTTCTCAGCCATAAATCTAGTCTTTGTGTGTTTTGGGTTCATGCATGTTAGTTACATTGCATAAAAATAGCGATGCGCCCTTGTATGCATGTGTGCGTTTGTTGTATAAGGTATCCAAATATTCTTGCATACATGGATGCTATGTTTTTCGATTGGTTGAGTATTGAGCAGGATTTTGGCTATCAGTTGCCCATCATCTCTGACGTAGCTTATCAGCGCATTCACCTTGAAAGCGGGGAGGCTAGCGCATTATCTCAACCAACCTTCCAGCACCGTGGATCTTTCTGTGATGTTGTCTCGATCTCGATCCGTGGTTCAGTGCTAAAAATGACTGGAAATCCGTCCCGCTGGGGACGTCTTGATAATCTCTTTGGGCTTCCAACTGTAGATGCTTGCGTCATGGTATTTAATCAGATTCTAACTGAACTGAAATTACCATTATTTACCAAGTGTACAAAGTTGATGCCCGGACAATCTAAAGAGAATGAAAAAGCTCATTTAATTACTGATGGTGCTTTAATTAAAGAACTGCATATAACATCAAACAAATCAGTAGGGAAGGGTAATGAGGATGATTATATTTCTGGCCTTTCTACTCAACCTTACAGGAATAGTATTCCACGGTTGCATACCAATGGAAAGTCAGTTGACTGGCTTTCAAAAAAAGGCAATGTCAACCTTATATACCCAACGGTATATAACAAAGCTCATGAGCTTGAGCTACATAGTCTTGTGAAAATTAAAAACAAATTCTCAGAGAACTCAAGGGAATTTCATTACATAAGTGATGTTATAAAATATTGTAAAGAGAATGGTATTGTCAGGTTTGAACAAAAATTGAAGTCTCGATTTCTCCAAAAACAATCCCTGTGCTATTGGGGGCTTTCTGATTATTCTCTGTTAAATAAGTTACATTCTGAATTTCTTGAGCTTGATGAAAAGTTATCGGTGAATGCTATGGACTTTGAAACTATTAGTGAACATCTTGTTAGTCGTGGTGTTGTTGACACTACTCGTGCAGCCAATACTACAGCCATGTATGCTATTCAATGGTTTCACGGTCATATTTTTGATTTAAATAAAAAGCAAGTCCAAACACATCGAGCAAGATTAAGGAAGATTGGTATTGATATTGCACAGAAATGTAATATATCTAAATTCTCTCCTGTTGTTGTCAAGCAGACAAGAGAAATTAAAGTATCTGACTGCGTTATTCCATCATGGTATTTAAAACCATCACATCTGCGTGTAGCTTAATTTAAAAGGTGTTTATATGAGTAGTAATTTAGGAAATCTAGAAACGACAGTTACCGGGAAAATTAAACGTTTTAACAGTAGTGGTGGTTTCTATTACACAACAGTTGTATCTCCGGCTGCTGATGCTTACAGCTTTCCTCCAGTAATACGCATCAAATCAAAAAAATCCTTAGGCCGTGTTGGCGAGGAAATTGTTGACGTTCCATGCCGTGTAACGGGGTACGAGCGCAGCTTCCCTTACACTGACAAGCAAACTGGCGAGCAATCAAAAGGTTACAACGTTGATATGCTGCTTGAATTGTTGGAGTGATTATGGGAGCGACAGATTTTCAATCCCTTTATCAACTAATCTTTAACGCCGGGCTTGTAATTTGTTTCGGCCTCGGCGTTATAAGTGGTGGTCAAAGATGAGTGATTTATCTTATTTCTTTGCTGCTTATTGTATCGGCTGGGTGATTTCTCACTCCATCCTTGTGTTTAAAAAACTCTCTGAGGTTACAACATGAAAAAATCTGTTATTTCTAAAATTGTTGCAGGTTCAACTCTGGTAATTGGTTCTTCAGCTTTTGCTGCTGAAGGTGATGCTACCTCTCAGGCGAAAGCTGCTTTTGATTCTCTCACCGCACAGGCTACAGAAATGTCCGGTTATGCCTGGGCATTGGTTGTATTAGTTGTTGGTGCAACCGTGGGAATCAAACTCTTTAAGAAATTTGTTAACCGCGCATCTTAATATTAGCCTTTCTTTTATCTGCCAACACCGTTAATTAATGGGTGGCTCATGCCACCCCTTTTAGGCATTAAAAATGAAAAGATTACTTCCATCTTTATTACTTGCATCTTTTTTTGCAAATGCTGTGACTGATGACGAATGCCGTGCAAAACCAGATATTGACGGTGCGATGGCAAATGTTTGGAAAGACAGCAAAACACTTGACCGTTATGCTAATTTTGAAGGGTGCCTTTGGAATGCCACTGGTGTAATTGTTTGTACAGGTGATGGTAATCAATGCTTCGGAACATGGAAACCTCTGGGCGTAGCTATCCCGGAAGGTGGAGGGGGTGATGGTGGTGAAACTGGCGACGGCTCCGGTGGTAATAATGAAGGAGGTGGCGGAGGTGACGGTAATACCGGCACAGACCCAAAACCCGGACACACATATGTTAATCCTTTAGATGGAACATATCCGCCTGGTACCGAACAAAACCCGAATAGTCCAAATCCAACACTATATAGTGAGCAACCATTAAATACATGGATTTTCCAGGGGAATAGGTTTGTAAATAAACAAGGGGCATTAACCGTTTATACAGGTTCAGTATCTACAGGCACAGACCCCGTTGTAACTAAAATTCAATATACGCCAGTTTCCTCTAAAGCTATGTACGATTTATTCTGGAATGGTAAGTTTCGGGATTGTGCTTTCCATTCAGGATTCAACGAAGATCCTTTTGTTTGTGATTATCAAGGCCAGCCATCCGAAATTCCTCAACCTCCAGTTAATGGCGGCGGTTCAGGTTCTGGTGGTGGCGGCTCCGATGGTGGCTCCGGTGGCGGCTCCGATGGTGGAAACACAGGAGGTGGGGACGGTGGCGGTTCTGGCGGAGGCTCAGGAACCGGAGATTTCGATTATGACCGTATGGCTAAGGCCAACAAGGACGCTATGACGGAAGAATTCGATTCTTCTGCAATTCAGTCTGATATTTCCTCCTCTTTGGATGGAACAGTCCAGAGCCTTACAGACTCTGTGAAAGGGCTCTCTGACAGCGTTGGCGGCCTTCTTGGGGCTGGTACTCCAGTATCTCCGGAGTTTTCTGGTGCATCTGCTGATATGCAAAAAATTGGCTCTGGTGACAGTTCACCATTGCTGGATGCTTTTACCAAAGGAAAGTTATTTCCTTCATTACCGTCGGCAAAACAATGTACTCCCTTTGTTTTTGCTGCCGGAAAGAAATATGAATTCACTATAGAGTGCAAATATATTGATATGTTTAAATCAGTTTTTGCATTTATTCTTTATTTCTGGACTTTTGTTACTGTTTACGATTCGTTTGCCGGGATACTTAGGAAAGGTAAGGAGTAATTATGCCAGCGTTTTTAGGATTGCCTTTGCTTGCGCGTTTTATTGGGTGGCTTGCGGGGGCCTTAATCGGTTATTTTGCAAGATTTCTTACTTTAGGTATTGCACGTATCGCACTTGCAATAACACTTTTTCTGGCCTTAATCGTGGGGCTCAATCAATTACTGGTCTCTTATTTGTCTGATTTGGTTGCAGCATTGCCAGCAGAAATATCAGATGCAATATCTTATATCATCCCTTCGAATGCGTTGCCTTGCCTTTATGCGATTTTTTCATTAAAGGCTGCGATTTTCATATTTGATGTAAAAGACCGCATCATTGGTTATCTTGACTGGAATAAATCGTAATGGCTGTTTATGTCGTGACAGGAAAACTTGGTGCAGGTAAAACGCTTGTTGCTGTAGGGAAAATACAGGATAAAATTGTCTCCGGCTGTAAAGTGGCGACGAATCTTGATTTACGCATACATAAGTTACCTCGCGTCGGTATTTTTGCCAAAACGCCTAACGTAGTCCGCATACCCGACAAACCCTCACTGGATGATTTATTAGCCATAGGGAAGGGTAATGATAGTTATGATGAAAATAAAAACGGCTTGCTCGTACTCGATGAATGCGGAACATGGTTTAATTCCCGTTCATGGGCTGATAAAGAGCGTCAGGCAGTTATTAACTGGTTTTTACATGCCCGTAAACTTGGGTGGGATATTATTTTTCTCATTCAGGATTTATCAATCATGGATAAACAAGCCCGTGTTGCTCTGGCGGAGCATGTTGTTTATTGCCGTCGTCTGGATAAAATCACAATTCCGTTTGTAGGTACAGTTTATAGCCTTATTACGGGGAGTAAATTGCCCCTACCAAAAGTGCATGTTGGTATCGTTAAATATGGTGATTCGCCTCAGTCGATGACAGTAGAACGCTGGACATACACCGGGCGTGACCTCTATCAGGCGTATGACACTAAGCAGGCATTTTCAGATAGTTATGAACATTCTTCGTTTTCATATTTACCGCCTTTTTTATCACATGGGCGCTACGCCACAAAAAGAGACTCAAGGTTTTATATGACACTTACTAAGGTTTATTTCAGAAAGTACTCGAGGATTCTTTGTTTCATTTTTGGCGTGCTTCTCGCATTTTTATATTCATTTGTTACTCGCGTTGATACTCCTGTAATTATCGAACAACAGGCAGCTCAACAGGTTAATGCTCAAAAGTACAATATCTCAGAGTTTAAAATTATCTCGTCATATCGACTTTTGAATAAAGTCAGTTTTGAGTTTATGGATTCAAAAAAGAACAAATATACATCTGAGGATTTAAAGAAAGACGGTTATAAAATGGTTTTCATCGATTTGTGTAATGTGGATTTTGTTAAAGGTGGTAAACATGAAAAAGTTACTTGCTAGTATTTTATTGTTTTTGACATTTACAGTTCATGCAATTCCTGTAGAGCTTAACAATGTACCGCTTCGGGAGTTTGTATCATGGTATTCTAAGGTTTCTGGTCAGCCAGTTATTGTGTCGTCTGATGTGAAAGGGGAAGTGACTGTTTATTCTGCTGATGTTAAAAGAGAAGAATTACCACAGTTTTTTGTTTCTGTACTTCGTGCAAATGGCTACGATTTAAGCAATGGCAATCCGGGCGTTGTTCAGAAGTACAGTTCACGCAATTATGAATATGCCGATTCATTTTCGGATGATGTTGATTATGTTCCGCAGGATTCTTCATCTGCTCCTGCTGGCGATTTCTTCAATCCAGCAAAAGCTCAGGCAAGCCTGATTACACAAACTTACCCTGTTAATAATGTAAGAGCTAAAGACCTTGCCCCGGTAATTGATGTATTTCTTAAAGGGGATAACATTGCAGGTACAAAAGTATTTCCTTTTGATGGAGCCAATATACTTGCAGTTACCGCATCTGCTTCACAACATAAGCAATTGAAAGAATTTTTCCCTTCGGTTGATGTACCCAGAATTCAGGTTCTGGTTGAGTCGGTTATTTTTGAAACATCTGCTTCTGACGGTTTTGACTTTTCATTTGCTGCCGGAGATCCATCAGGCCATCCAGTAGCAGGGGGCGTGAATACTGACAGGCTTGGCAAGGTTCTTTCGTCTTCAGGTGGTTCATTCGGTATTTTTAATGGAAATGTTCTGGCAATGAGTCTTAAAGCGCTTGAGACTTCGAACAAATCGACATTACTTTCTATGCCTCGCATACTTACAATGTCAGGCCAGCCCGGAACATTCACCGCAGGTCAGAACGTGCCTTTTGTGACCGGACGAATCACCGGAGAAGCTGCAAGCGTTAATAATCCTTTCCAGACAATAGAACGACGTGACGTAGGGATTTCTCTGCAGGTAGTTCCTGTTGTGACACCTGCGGGATTACTCATAATGGATGTCAAAACGAACGCAGACAGTATTTCTGATTCTCAGGCAGCCTCAGACATTATTACGAATACACGTTCGATTTCGACGACCGTTCAGCTTAAATCTGGTCAGACTGTGCTTCTTGGCGGGATGGTTGATAACAGGGACAGTGAAGCTGATTCGTCAGTACCGTGGGTTTCAAAAATCCCGCTAATAGGTGCGCTCTTTACCTCCAAAAGCACCAACGCCAGCAAACGAACGCTGTACATGCTCATTCGTGCCCGTGTCGTTAATCCACTTTGAAAGCCATGATTGCCGGCGTTCTCCCTGCGCAGCGGGGAGGATGCCGGTAAGCAGGGCGAATCTTCATTTTTCAGCTACCAGCCATCGCTGGCTTTTCTGTTTTTTGATGCCGTCAGGCATGGGAGGCGCTTTGCGCCGGAAGCCCCGCAGCGAAGCGAGGACATAAAAAGCGTTATGGCGTCAGCCATAATATACCCGTCACTGCAAAGCCTGTTTTTCATTCCGGCGTTCTCAGAAGCGATCCAGGAGGCTGACGGTCGAAGACGAAAGTACGTACCAGCGATGGCCGTTTAATGTCGTGGTGACGGCTACGGGCTGATTTCTGGCTTATCTGTGCACTGGTGCGCATAATGTCAACGCGTTATGTTGAAAAGGCCGCTGCGAAAATCTCTCCCGCGGCGGCCTCTTTAGCATAACGTCATTGTGCGCATCAGGGCAGTTAATCGAATTCGTCGTAGCAGCTCTCT
>Ga0308167_1003703_pt1 | contig 11872 bp, 18 predicted proteins | sample PhyCR1_2_FD_202138 | JGI IMG/M metagenome (GOLD analysis project Ga0308167, IMG submission 202138) | Phyllosphere microbial communities from UC Gill Tract Community Farm, Albany, California, United States - DLSLRC.R1 | ecosystem: Host-associated > Plants > Phyllosphere > Unclassified | place... | reverse complement strand
CTTCACGGTGAGCGTTGTATCGAGGAATTCAGGCGATAGCAGAACGTCAGTAACATCAAGAGTCGGCATCTTTATCCCTCACAACGTGCGTGATTGAGCGGCGGTACTCGCCGGTGTCGATTAGCGGTTTGTTACCGGTACGCCCGCGACGGAGACGATTGGCAATCGTGGCATCTGCCAGGGGAGTGAACCCGGTAATGGTGATGTAACGCTTAACCCCATTTGCCGCCACAGTACCGGCACGGTCGAGCGAGGTCACAGCACCTTCTGTATCACCCTCCAGCGCCTTGCGGGCCGCTGACTTAAGGTGAGGCATAAAGTCCTGCTCTACCGACCTGACGCCTGGCTGCAGATGAGGGCGTGGCGGGATGTTCTGCGCCGGTGAGCCGTTCTCGTTGATATATCCGATCGCCGCATTGCCGATATCGCCATCATCACGCTCATCTTTCGATTCAGGGATGCCCACCAGAACGTCCTTGTTCGCGAGGGTTTTAAGGGCGTCCAGAATGCTTTGAGCGCTGTCACTACGAACTGTCAGGCATGATTTCATAGCTGAATCCCGCCATACCCGAAGTACTGCAGCATTTGCCAGAACTCCGCACCGTAGCGTGAGAAGTTCCAGAAGCCAGCGTCTGCGTTCAGTGTCGAGCTGTTGTCATAGCTCACGCTGACCTTATCTACTGACTTGGACGCCACGACGCCACTCGTAGCGCCTCCGGCACCGCCGAGCACCCCGGCTGCTGTGTCAGCTGCATTCAGCACCATGTAATGCGCAACGAACAGCTCCACCAGATAGGGGAACATGTCCCCCATAGCAGAGCCATCAATGAGCATGTCGGCGAGATTTAGCCGGAACTGGATTACTGCGTCGGGGTATTTAGTGGCGTCAGAGAACTGCGGAAAGTCGCGGCGGAAATCACTTACTGTCGGCAGATTTTTGTTTCTTGCCATTGTCATTATCTTCCACTGTCGGGCCGGGATCTGGCTGCTGAAGTGCTTCCAGTTGCGCGGTCAGGTCAGCAATAACCTCATCCTTCTCAGTAACCGACAGTTGCAGGTCACCAATGGACTTATCTTTGTCTTGCAGTTGCGTGGTCAGGCTGTCGATCTGCGCCTGAAACTCTTTGGTGTCAGCCGGCGCTTTGGTTTTGCCAGTGACTTCGGCATGCGCAGCAACAAACCAGTGGTCGGCTACCTTATCGTCTACCGTGTGCTCACCAACGCTGAACTCCTGAGCCGTACCGTCTTCGTTGTTGAACTTAAACGGGGTATGCACACGAATGGTCTTCTTAGCCATTACATTCTCCTTAATGCCCCTTTCGGGGCGGATAGGTTAGATGCCATCCATATACGCGATGGTTTCCGGATACGGAGATTCAACAGCGCCCAGCTTGCCGTAGTACGTAGTCAGCTGGTAAATGCCACGATACTGAACAGGGATGTTCTGCAGCGGAACCATCGGGAAGCGAACAAACTTCTTATCGTTGGTGTATGCCATCATACGGTCGGTACCGCCTACGCCAGCGCCTTTCAGCCACTTCACCGCACGGATATTCAGCGGGGTGCCGTTCTGATGGAATGCGATGGTGTTGTTCTGCAGGTAGGTCAGCAGAGACTGGTTACCGGCAGATGAGACGATGATGCTGGACAGCAGAGCAAACTGCTCAGGCGGCAGCAGCAGGTCACGCGGAACAATCGTGTAACCGGTGGCAGCCCAGGCATTCGACAGCAGCAGGTTGATCGAGGTACGGATTTCATCGGCGGTTGAAGTTGCCCATGTCTTCGGCGCGTTGGTCACCGCGGCACCGGTGTAGTTGGTCAGGCCTTTGACGCCTAACTGACTGTCACCGCGATAAACCTGTTCATCAGTGTCCATGTTCCACTTCAGCTGCATGCCGTCGAACTTCTGGGTGTCCAGCGGGCGGCCTACTTTAGCGGCGGCAGCCAGCTCGACAACAGTCCAGCCCAGCTCCATACCCCACAGGGTCAGCGGAAAGCCAGTTTTGGAAATGTCGACGTTAACGCCTGCGATTGCAGTGGAGTCTTTGCCGATCCAGTTTTTACCAGCCGGGTTAGGTGTACCCGCCGCCGCAAACTGAGAGTTGGTGAAAGAACTGATGTCATCAGCGATGGACACATCTTCGCGCAGCTCAATATCGCGCGACCAGGTGTATCCCACCAACGGCATGTTCAGGTTCTGGTCAAGACGCTCAAGCTCGCCAACCAGGAAAGCGCCAGAACCGTCAACGGTGGCTTGGTCAAAAGTAAACATATTTAGCGGTTCCCTTAGATGTTGTAAGCGACTTCAGCGTTGCCAGCGGCATCGCCTGCACCGGTGAAGGAGGCATTAGGCAGTACGACAGTTTCGCCGGTGACTGCTGCGCCAAGAATTGCACCCAGCGGGCTTGCCTGCGTCGGGTTAGCGTTACGGACATAGACCGCGCCACCCTTAACCAGGCCAACAGCGGTGCTGCCGATATTCACGGTCATGTAGCCGCGCTTCATCACGTCGCCAGTGAAGTTCTTACCGGTACCAACCTGACGCACCATGTCTGGCGTCGAAGTGGTTGGGTATGGGCGAACGTAAAGGCCGGTAATCACGGTAGCGGCATCAGATGCGGCCAGAGGAATGAACTTGCCATCGGCGCTGTCTTTACCAGCCAGGCCATAAGCAGCGAAGGCGTTAGATGAGTCGATGATCACCGGCTCGGTGGTCAGGTCTTGCGGGCGTGAAATAGCCCCGGCGATGCCTACTGGCATCCGGTACAGATATGCAACCATGGGTTTATCCCTTATTTTTTCCAGTGAGCGGCGAAGGCTTTGTTGAGAGCAGCCGGTGAGTTTTTGTTGGATGAATCGTAGAAAGCAGCGCGAGATGTGGTTACCGGCACAGCGTTGCGCGACTTGGCAATTTCACTCGCAGACACGAACACGGCATCCAGCGTCGCTTTTGGCATCTTGCTGAAGTCAGGCGTTGCACCAACCAGCGGAGCAAGCAGAGCCTGACCTTCTGGTGTTTTGAATGCTGCGTCCATGGTGGAGCGCTTGAATGCAGCCAGTTTGCCACCTTCAGGCAGTTTGACGCCTGGCATAATCAGCTCAGCGCGAGCAACGACACCCTGATGGTAAGCAGCGTCAGTGGTGGCCTTCTTCTTCTCGTCCTCTTCATCTGGATCGGAGTCAGTGGTAGAGGTCGACGCTGGGTTAATCAGCTGCTGCACCAGAACCGCCAGCGCATCAACTTTCTTCTCCAGCTCGCCAATACTCATGGAGCCACCGCCTTCACCACCTTCTTCATCGGTAGTCAGGCCGCCAAGCTCGCGCTCTTGTGGCAATGGCTGAGCCGGATTGATGGTGATGTTTACTGCCCGCGCCAAATCAAGGCTTGGCTCGACCAGTTCTGATGGCGCATTGTCCACCAAATCGGCCAGGCTATCGGCATCCTTGGTTTTAATGGCCCGCTTCAGCTGGCTAAACCAGCCCTGATTTTTGGTAGTCATGAATGTGCTATCTCCAATTGAACAGCGAATACCTGCGCGACCATTGGGTACGCTCGCACAGTGGTTACCGATAATTGTGTGTTGCCGGGCCTGACCGGGGGATTGCTGCTCATACTCAGCGTCATAGCCCATCGATATCTGGTCCTGACCATCCATCACCTTCTGAATGCCTTCAGCAGTCTTGATGTGGATATCACCCAGCATTAAGTCTGACTGATCGCCGGTGCCGCGCCGGACGTTCTGGATATGCCCATGCGCGTGCTCTTTCCAGTTGCCCGGATTGACCATGTCCTTAGGGTGACCCAGCGTGAAGGCCATGCCTTCGAAGGATGCGAGAGTTTCAGGCCGGAATACTTCGTCAGCATCACGCGTCACGACAATCTCACCGTCGTCATCGCCGATAATGCCAGGGAGTTCGCTTTCGTCGTAAACCTGCGCGCCGGTGCGGGCAATCGGTACGTCTTTGCACAGCAGCGAGCCATCGGCCATCTCAAAACGAGTGTTGCCGAGGCGGGTAGTGAAGAAATATTGCATGCAAGCTCTCTTTAAGCTTTAGTAGTCTTTCAAAGATTATCTATAAGGAAATAACCACATGAAGTGTCCTAAGAATTACACATGGTCAGCTATACTTTTCGCTTTTTTGAGCACGGTTGGATATGTATTTTTATTTCTCTGGTTAAAAGCAGACCAGCAAAGTTGGGCATTGATAATACTAAACATTCTGTATGCATTAATTGTCATGGCGACAGTGGCATATGACCGGAAGGGAGGTTTTAAAACCTCATATAATTCTCGCTTAGTTACATTAGGCACTGCCTTATCACCTATTGCGGCAGGAATAATTGATGCCCTTCTTACTATGATGTATTCATATCCGAATGAAAAATGGCCTCATGTTATATACTTTTTATTTATTGCAGGTGGTATATGGATATTTTTGTCACTTTGCACACTTTTAGTTCCAGCCAAGAAAGCAGGCTCTGATACCACAACTTCGCAGTAGCAGCGGCAGTTTGGAAACTGGCCAGCGTGGCCGGTCATACCGTCCAACGTGGGCGGTTTTGACCAATCCAAATACTTGCCTTCCATCTGCTTATGGGAGTGGCGCACGTCGCTGTCATCGGCTGTGCGCCAGATATAGCCGCGTGAGCCGATTGCAGTTGAGCGCGCTTGAGTTATTGCGGTAGATGCCCGTCCAACCTCAGTGCGGGCAATGGTGCGTGCTCGCGCCTCGGTCACTTCGCCGGTTCGCATGATTTCTTTCTTCAGCTCACTGGAGCGCTTGCCGGATACCACGGCCTCAATCGCCTGGTTGTGAATGTCATAAACGCGGTCGGCGGCTTCGAGCGGCAATGACTTGAACAGCTTCACCTGCTCCTGAATGATGCTGCGGGTGACCATCCCCTGACTGCCAGCCATCAGGTCACGCAGACCGGCAGAAATTTGATAAGATCTTTCACGCCACATCGCATCGTCGGCAATCTCCAGCGTGTCTATCAGGCGCTTCGATACTGCTTCAGACCATGGCTCTATCAGGTCGGCGTAGCGATCAAGTCTGTCTAGAATGTCCGTTACGCTGTCATTTGAACCATCGTAAGAACCCTCGACTATCGCGCCCACTGCCTGCGCTATCTGTCGTAGCTGTGTTCCCAGCTGCCTCTCGGCGCGCTTCAGGTTCGGTGGCTTCGACGTTAATGAGGTCTTTCTCGCTCGGCGGCGGGAGGTCACTGGCATTATCGATATCCTCGTCGCTGATGGTTGAGCCAATGCCGGTTACCCGCGCAGTTTCCTGCAGATGCATGGCGCCGGCTTTCTCAGTCATCAGACCGGCGTCAACAGCCTGGACAGTTGCGGCCACAACCTTCGTTGCGGTGTCGGCGCGCTCACTGTCAGGCGTCTGCCACAGCTCGTTAAACTCGAAAGTGAAGTCATCAGGCAGTGGTGATGCAAACAGGCTCATGTGCAGAACCTGAAACAGCTTGCGGATAGGTCGGCGTAACTTGCGCTCCTGCTGGGTGGACACGTTGTCGTAGTAGTTAGCCAGGTCAGTGTCACCGGTAGAGAACCCGGCAGGAGACTGCCCAAACAGGCGCACCAGAGGGATACCGAACGCACCTGATACCTGCTGCCCAAACTGCGCCAGCACGTCACTGAGACCGGCATACGAATAGGTGTGCGCCTCGAACTTGTCGGCGGCATCCATGATGGTCATGCCTTCGTTGCTCTGGTATTCGCGGATCATGTCCATGTGCGACATGAGGCCCTTATACATGGGAGTGTCTTTTCCCATCGCAAGCAGGCTACGCAGACCATCAATGCTGTACGTGCGCAGGTGAGCTTTGTAGACCAGTTGAGCAACGCCGGTTGTCGTGGAGTCGAAGGCAAGCAGGCGATCGAAGCAACGTTCAATAACAGACATGCCCCAGTCGTTTTCAGTCAGGCGCTGCTGATAAGGTAGCGGGATACCATCAAACCGAATCAGTCGGGAGTGGTGAATGCGCCATGGTGGGATGCCTGTAGCTGAGGTGACGACCTTGTAAAACTCCGGCATGCCGAAGTCCGGCCCCAACTCACTCACCCGGCGCTCAGTCATTGCATTGAGCATCCAGCGGTCCATCACCATAACGCCTTTAAACGAGTCTTTAGCAATGGTCTCCACGCGCAGCGGCGTTGAGTAGTTCTGGCCGTCAATCAGGATGACGCCTACAGCGCCACCATAGAGTCGCGCCCACTTCAGCGTGTCGTTGATTGCTTCCCACAGCCCCATCTCATCCCATGCGTGGTCGAGCTGCTTCTTGCGGCCGTCTTCGAGCTTGGAGGTGATGGTCACGCCCTTGCGGGTCATGTCATCAGGAATAGCATCAACGCCTGCGCCAACCAGCCAGGATGTGCGGTAGGCCTGCTCAATCAGAAGGCGGTTGCGTGATGTCCAGTTGTTGCGGTAGGTGCCAGCACCAGACTGGTTCGACTCGTTGACGCCCAGCCGGGCAATGAAGTTTTCATAGCTGTCACGCGTTGGTACAGGCTGCGACATGCTTTCTGTTTCGGACATATTCAGCCTTTCCCAAGTTGCGCCCAGGTGCCGAGGCTGTCTGAGCTGGTAATGTAGCCATCCAGCCCGTAGCGAATGGCATCGATGCAATGGTTAAACTTGTCGACGATGATCGGCAGTATGTCGCCGGTCTTTTTGTCGACCTTGTAGGAGTAATGGCGGAATTCGTCGGCGGTGTGTTTGCAGCGCTCATGGATAATGATTTCCTCAAACCCTTTCAGGTAGGTAACACCATCCTCAACGCTGCCCTTCCACTTGGCGGCCGCATCAATCGAGAACCCCTGACGCGCCAGATAGCTGATTGTCTCAGGGCGGGAGTTATCACCTTTGACTGGCCACTTACGCACTTCAGGGATTGAGTCGTAGAACTGCGGCATCTCATCCAGCTCAACGCCCACACCGTAGGCTTCGTATTCGATGTATAGCCGGGTGTCGATCATGAACATGCGAATCAGCGTGCTCGGGTCATTTGCGAAACCGAAGTCAGCACCAAAGAACAGGCGGTCAGCTTGTTGCCACAGGTCATCAGGGAACGCTTCAACCCGGTACCGGTTACGAAAGATGACTGAATCGCTAATCGACTTCGGCTTACCCAGCCAGATATGCTCATACGCCTCGTAATCGACGCGCTTGCAGTACTCCATCTCTTTACGGAGCGTGTCCGGCAGATAGGGGTTGTCGTAGTAGTTCACCTCAACCGTAATGCTGTCATCCGGTGGAGTAACAATGAAACGCTGATAGGTCGGGTCTGACTCTTCGCCGGGGTTAAACGTCACCCAAATTTCTGAGCCTTCCTTTCGGATAGTGGGTATCAGGATCGCCCATGAGTCAGAGGACACAGATTGCGCCTCCTCAACCCAGCAGATGTCCACGCCTTCAGTCGACTTGATGCCCAGCGGGTCGAATCGCAGACCTTTAAAAAGGAACTCGCTGCCGGATGCGCTGGTGATGCTCTCGTTAGTGATGCGGAACCATGGGTTAAGCCCCAGCATCTCAATCTGGTCTTTCAGCAGCTTGTGAACTGAATCCTTAATCGAGTTCTGCACCTCGCGGGTGCAGAGTATGCGGAGCTTCATACTGGCGGCCATGATGACCAGTGCGCGTGCAGCAGCCCATGATTTAGCGCCGCCTCGGCCGCCGTGAAAAGTCTTATATCGTTTTGGCTGGAAGAGTGGCTTGAACTTAGGCGCAAAGCTAAGTCTCGTCTCCGCTGCTGTCATCTTCCGCTCCGAAGCTAATCACGAATGATGGCGTGGCAAGAGGAAGGCCATTAGCGCCAACCAGTTCGTTTTTAACGTTGTCTTTGAATGCCTGGACGGTTACGTGCTTACCAAGCAGTTCGAGGTTCTTAACCTTGTCAGGCCACTTAATCTTTTTCAGGATGCCAACCATTTCCCGATCTTCACCCCTGCCCTCAAACATGTCGGCCAGGTCAAATCCGCTAAGGTATCGACGCCAGGAGGCGGGCCACTGAGATACTGGCTTAATGCTCATATCGTCAGTCATGATGTCGAGCACATCCATTTCGTCGATTTCTATGAGCCGCCTCAATACATAAGCAGCATCAACGTTAACTTGCTCGTTGCGCTCAGCTTTAAGTTCGGCGATTCTGTTTTGGATGTCAGGTTTAGTTAGGTTCTCGCAACCTGATGCGCGGGCGGTCTTTTCGCTGTACCCCGCCCGAATGGCCGCTTGCGTGGCGTTCAAATCGATGAGGTACTCGCGACAGAACATTTCTTGTTTGTCGGTGAGTGCCATGTTTTATTCCAAGGAGGAAGAATGGTTGATGTGATGCATTATGAAGTTATCAAAAAGCATGAAATCGTAGGTGCTCACCTGATTGCCTACTTGTTTAAAAGCGATGGCGGCAGATTCTTTTCTGCCCTACGATCACCTGATGATGTTCAACTGGAAAAGGGCGACGTGATAAAGCATCACGTTGGGAACATATGGAAATCGGCTGACGGCAGCCAATTAAAGATTGAAGCCAATATTGTTTGCTCAAATATTGAAGAGGCCGAACAAAAGTTCCAGGAGCTTATAGCCTGAACCATTATCGAAGCCGCTCAGGGAGTGGCTTCTGTAATGACTGCATACAAAACCGCCCGTAGACGGCCTTTGATGCTTTTAGCTTTCCTGCTCTGTAACTTTACTGAAAATAATGTCGTAGTGCTTAACAAAGGAAGCATCTACGGCATCAGTTGTCATGAAATGGGCAGGCCTTTTCTCCATTTCAAGCTTAGTTAAGGATGCGGCCAGTTCTGCAATTCTGACTTTTGCTTCATTAGCATTCATACCAACTCCATGATTTCAACTTTGCGACCATTCGCAATAAAGTAAATCGGGACAAAAACACAGTTTTCAATGGTATTAATTAACTTTCCAGAATTTTATTTCAAACATTGCTCTCTGACGTACTGCTGCAATCCGGCTATTTGCTTCCCGGCGACTTCGATTCGCTCTCTGAGGGTGAAATAATCCCGTTGAGCGGCGTCAGTAAGTCGGGCGCTGGCTGCATCATCCATGCCGGGGGTGCCGGTGGCGGATTGTTTCTGGCATGTGGCGTTGAGCTGCAACCGGCGCTTGCCAGTAGCAACATCATCATGCAGCTGATCGATAGTGGCTTTAGCATCGGCTAACTCCTTTGTGTATTTCTCATCGAGCGCAGCCACATCGCGCTGGCGTGTCTGCATATCGGTGATGGTGTCGTGAGCCAGCTTGAGATTACTGGTTGCGGTGTCACGCTGCGCCTTGTAGTCAATGGCATTGCCTCGGTAATAAAGCGCGAATGCTACTGAGGTGGCTAGTAGCAGCAGAACCAGCAGGATGAGTGCAGCAAGCACCTTAGCCTTTAAGGTCATCGGCACTCTCCGCCAGGCACATGGTGCGCTCCATATCGCGCCGATTCATTAATCCACGCCATTTCTGGCCGCCAGCGTAAATCCAGCGGCGAAGCTCTTCACATGCGCCATCAACGTCACCGGCATTCAGACGTTTAAGCAGTGTCGATTTCGAGAACGCGTTTGTGCCAACGTTATAGGTGAAGCTGTACAGTGCGGCCCGCTGATATTCACCCAGTGGGATTTTGATCATTCCGTCGACTGCCTTCTTAACCGGCTGCAGATCGTTCCACATCAGCCGATCACATTCGCGGTCGGTGTATCGCTTGCCTTTGATAATGTCGGTACCGGTGTGACCATCGCAGACGGTCCAGACGCCAGCCACATCTTTGTAAGGCTCGTACACCCTGCCCTCAACGCCATCCTTTCCGCCGAGGAATACCGTAGCGATAGCCATAGCTCCGCCACCTGCGACAGCAATCAGCTTATTGCGCAGGCTGTTAGACATAGCCATGTGTTAATCCTCGTTGATGTCTGGTGCAGTGGGCCAGCGCTGAAGGGCTTTGATTTGCGCCAGAGTAGCCTTGCGCTTGTAATACCAGTTGATGCCGAGCGTGAAAAGCGCGACCAGAATACCGGCCAGTACGCCTACAGCACTCCATTCATCGGGACTAAGCCGGGTCAGCAGACCATTAGCGATTGTCCCGGCAGATGCGCCGTAAGCTGCGCCTGATGCCAGTTTGCTCATATCGATACTCATATCACCTCCGTGATTACGGGCGGTGCTGTAGGTAGTCAGAAGAAAAGATCGCCCGCTGCCACACAGGAAAAGGTGAGAGTCGAGGTTGATTGGCAGGGGCGAAAAACGAAAAAGGCACCGCATCGGCGGTGCCTTGTTAATCCATAATCTAATTTATTCTTGATGCCAGACAGTTTCGTCTAACTCGAATACTATTTTATTATTCTCGATTTCGTAATCCACAACTTCATCAAAATCAAACACGTCGTTCTGATCTGAGCAGCCAGCAAAATATTGTACTTGGACAGTAAATTCAAAGGTGCTATCAGTCATGGCCGTTATCTCAAAGGAGTCATGGAAAACTGAGTATCTGGCATCGCCCCCATACGATGAAAGTATCAAATCATCAAATATACTTGCTTGGCTCTCGATAGCCTTTTTTATTGACGCCAAATTGGCTGCATCAAGTTCATATGGTATTTCGTATGTTTGTAATTTTGGCATCTCTTGGCCCCTCTCATAATGAAAGAGTCATGCTAAGCGAGAAGTAGTTATGCCAAAAATCATTTCGAAATAAGAAATCAAAAAACTTAATTGGCCAACGCTTGAGATAGTTTAGTAACGTTACTTATCCGCTACAGGGTATGCGGCGAACCTTATCCCCTAAAGGGTATAGAAATAAAAAAGCCCCGCCGACTGGTGAGGTCGCGAGGCTGCTTGGCATCCACATCTATGCAACTGACCGGTAAAGCCGCGATCTGTTCGCTTCACTTCCCGATCATGCCGTTAATGTGCCAGGTCACATGCCCTTTGTCTTTGTCATTTCGTGCTATTTATTTTTATCATGCTTCAATTTTAAGAATCTCCTTCTCCATTTCTCTCTTAATTGCGTAAAAAATTTCTCCTTCCAGTATGTCCATTGCCCATTCCATTCTGTTCCGGGCTTCCTTTGGTGAGATGCTGCAGTAATAAATCAGTGATGAGCCGATGTTTTGCACGCTCTTGCGTTTGCAGTATCGTAATCTGGCTACATTGCGAAGCGGGTTATCCTTACCGAACGTCTTTACCATGACTGATTCAACAAAGGCGGCATCATCTGATTCTTTGGCGAGAGCGATGATGTTTGCCGTTGATGACTGAGGGATAAGCAGGTCACGCGCTTTGCGGAACAGCTCTTCACCTCGCAGCCCCTCACAATGCAGCTGTGACACGATTTTCTCTATCTGCCTGCCCTTCTGTTCACTCCATTCGCATCGCATCATCAGGCGGCCTATTACGTTCACCTCTGAGCGATCGTAATCTTCCCCACCGAGGTGATCGCCCCACACGCCCAGCAAGTGCCTTACCCATGCCTGCTGTGATTTGTTGATAGTCTTCCAGCCATTGCCGAATAACCTGCGCATATCAGCTGCGCTGCGGACGCCTGATAGCCTGACGATTTGCTGGTAGTCACGCTCTATCCTCATTGCGCCTCGCTCCTCTGTTTGATCAGTTCTCTGGTCTTCTGCCTGTAATGTGCCGCAAGCTCCTGCAGTTCTTCCCGCGTCCACTTCTTCACGGGGTGCGGACCCATGAGGCGATCGAAAGCAGCCTGACCGATTTTCTTAATCAGGCTAGGCGTGTAGTTTTCAATGTTGCCGGAAAGGTGCTGGTTGCAGGGTACGCACTGCTTATGGCAGTTGGTTTCTTCGTAGCGTGTAGCCGGTGAAGCGCCGCGAGTTCGATAGTGCCCGGCGTCATA
>Ga0308167_1003698_pt1 | contig 11894 bp, 9 predicted proteins | sample PhyCR1_2_FD_202138 | JGI IMG/M metagenome (GOLD analysis project Ga0308167, IMG submission 202138) | Phyllosphere microbial communities from UC Gill Tract Community Farm, Albany, California, United States - DLSLRC.R1 | ecosystem: Host-associated > Plants > Phyllosphere > Unclassified | place... | reverse complement strand
TGGCTTTTGAGCCAATTACCCGTACTTTCTGGCCGTGCATCGAACCGCAGTTAACTGCCGAGCACCACATCGAGCCGACGGCACCGTTGTCATACTCCATTAATACATACGCATTATCTTCCAGCGGCGCGCGTGTTTTCACAAAGCTCTGGCGACAGCACATCAGGCGCTTAATCGATAACTCGGGCACCATGGTTTCGGCAATAAACAGCGGATGGGTCGCCAGATCGCCCAGTACATAGCTCGGCCCGACATAGCGGGGATCGACACGCCATTGCGTGCTGGGATTCTCCCGTTCTACCGCCTGGTTGTGAAAGCCGTGCGAGAACGACATATTGATAATCCGAATATCACCGAGCAGTCCTTCGGCGATCATCGCGCGCGCCTGCTGAATCAACTGATGCCCGGCATAGCCGTAAGTGACGCCAACGATCTTATGGTTGCTGCGACAGAGATCCGCCAGGATCTGCGCCTGTTCGCTGGTAAAGCACAGCGGCTTTTCACACACTACGTGCAGTCCGGCCTCCAGCGCGGCACGGCAAATATCAAAATGGGTGTTGTTTGGCGTGGCGATCGACACCGCTTCAATACCGTCTGCGCGGGCGGCCTCAGCTGCAAACATCGCCTGGTAGCTGGCGTAACAACGGTGCGGGTCAACGCCCAGCGCAGTGCCAAACGCTTTGCCACGTTCGGCATCAATATCAAACGCACCGGCTATCAGGGCAAAAGTGCCGTCGCGCTGTGCAGAGGAGCGATGGATATAGCCAATCTGGCTGGTGCCGCCGCCGCCAACCATGCCCCAGCGTAGCGAGCGGTCGAGAGGTTTTAAACCGTTAATCATTCTATTTCCCCTGTCAGAAGCCGACGGAATGCAGATAGTTCAGGCTGGCAGTGACATCGCGCAGGCTGCTCCCGACGTTACGAGGATCGCGCTCCTGTTCGATGGTGATCCAGCCCTGGTAATCGCGTTCGGCAAGGAAAGCGCGTATCGCCGGATAATCAATCGCACCCTGGCCCAGTGGGCACATCACGCCCTCTGCACAAGCGCTGAAGAAGTCCAGCTCGCGTTTCAGGCCCGATGCAAATATCTGCGGGTTAACATCTTTAAAGTGCAGATAGTCGATGCGTGAGAAGTATTTTTCCAGCCAGATCAAAGGATCCATACCGGCGTAGTACAGGTGCCCGGTATCGAGGCACAGCCCGGCGACAGAGTGCGGAATATCCGCCACCAGTTTTTCCAGTTCATCGGCAAATTCGATATTGCCACCGGCATGAGGATGAATTACCGGGCGCACGCCGTACTGCCGGGCGATATCGCTGAGCGTGATGATGTGCTGCATCATGCGTTGCCAGTCAGCCGCGCTCAGACGTGGCGCTTTATCATACTGGCCGGCCAGCCTGGCGCGATTGGCATCACCAAAATCGATAATCACCAGATACGGCGCTGGCGCGTTATCTCCGTGAGTTTTCTCAGCAGTCGGCACGTCGGACAGGATTCGACAGATGTTATGCGTCAGCGCGATCATATTGTCGACATTGGCTTCGCTGACCAGGTCATCAAACAGGGTGCCTGCAACCAGCGATAAACCGTGTTGATTCAGCGCCGTGGTGAGCTGTTGGCTGTCGGTTGGCAAATAGCGCCACGGACCTAATTCAATACTGCGATAACCTGCCTGTGCTGCCTCCTGCATAACTTTTTCCCACGGCGGTAAAAAAGGATTATTAGGGTCATCGACTCCCCAACTGCACGGGGCATTAGCAATATGTAGGGTCATAGTTATTTCCGTTACTGACAGGGTTAGAGGATCCGGAGATAGCGATCGATCGCCGATCGCTGTCGATCGTTAGCGAGAGTATTAAATAGATATTCCAAAACCATCAATGATGGAATCTTTGTTTTTTGATAGCGATCAAACTATTTATGATAGTTTTAAATGATAGAAATCTATCATTCAGAAGCGCAGTCAAGGTGAATGTGATGCGGAATACGGGCGGTGAAAGGTGCTACAGCAAGCGGTAAATGCCCGAGGCTGTAGCAGCAGAACTAGCAGTTTTCGGCGGTAAGCAGTTCGAAAGGGCAGGTGTGATTGATAAAACCGCTGTTGTTATCCAGCACTGCTTGTCTGAACGCATCGATCACCGTGCTGGAGAGCTCGGCCAGCCGATGGCCGATAATCAGGTCAACCGTACCATTGATAAGCGCCAGATCGCTGTCAGCAAAAGGTCCGTGAGAAATCAGCGTCAACGTTTCCCGCCTGCCATGCTCTGCGGTTGCGCGAATCACCCCTTCAACACCACCACAGGGCGCATAGATGACCGATAAATCGGGATGCTGTTGTAACAGTTGCATTGCAGCCTGATAGCCACCGGCAATACTTTCATGGCTTTTAACCGGTTCGAGAATCTGGTGGCCAGCCATGCGCTCGCGCAAATAGGAACGGAAGCTGATTTCACAGGTTTCCTGACAGAGAAACTGATGGTCGCCGATGATAATGCCAATTTTACCGTTTTTGCGCTGAAGCCTCTCCACCGCCCAGGCGGCAGTTCGGCCCGCCTTGCGATTATCCAGCCCGATATAGCCCGTGTGGCCACAGGGTGAAAGGTCGGATAACAGCGCAAAGACTTTGACTCCCCGGCGAGTTACTTCCTCAACCGCATGGCGGATCAGCGGATTATCCAGCGCGACCAGCCCGATAACATTGACTCGAGTCGCCAGTTCGCGGATGCGTGCAGCGGTCGCTTCAATGGCATCGATGGCATGAAAATGAAATTCTGGCCGATCATCGTCCTGGTGCCAGGGCGCGGCTTGCTGCCTCAGCTGCTGAGAAAATGGATAATAGAAAGAGTAATCTTCTGGCAGCAGGATAAACCCCATTTTAATGCTGGTGCCAGTTCTGAAAGCATGGGATGTATCAGGCAGGCCTTGTGGAAAGCGATAGCCTAAGCGAGTGGCTGCGGCCATCACTTTTGCTTCAGTTTCCTGACGTACCGGCGCACGGCGGTTTAGCACCCGATCCACGGTAGCCACACCCACGCCCGCCTGTTGCGCAATATCCTTTATTGTTGGATTTCTCATCTTTCATCAACTTTGCTGTCCACCTGACAGAAATTTATCACGTAACAGAATGTATAGCCTGAAAAAAACGGCAGTACGGCTGGTTAATCTGCCTGAGAGAGTGGCAACGTGCCGAGTTTTTTCGCCTTTACGCTAAAAAAGTCACGATAAGATGATCTGGCGCAAAGAATGTCAGCGAGAGCGGATCGGTGAATGTTAATAACTCCAGGTTTATTTTATAAATATTTTAATAATCGGCAAAGTTCTTAACAATTATTGTTAATTTTCTTCACCAAAAAACATTAGCAGCATTAATATTGATGAATAATTAAGAAATGATATTTCCAAATGTGAATAATATTACCGAATTATCCCAAGAATTTTCTTAAGAAAGCGTAAATATTCCCGGAACTCAGCCGATCCCCTTCCTAAACGTGAGTTAAACCGCAGTTTGGCCTCAGCACAAAAATTGTGTGATTGGCGGTTTTTAAGTGAATTATTTTGTGTGTGGCGGATTTATATGGCTTTGTGACTATATATGCATTTAACTTATGATTAATCGGAAATGATTTCGGGGGTTGACGATATTTGTTCCGGCTCCGTATAATTTTCACACACGAACCGGATGGTTCATTGTATTTCATCAGTGATTGGCCTTTTTTGTCTTTTAATGCCAGGGGTTCTACTTTTATAAGGAAGGCTATGGGTGAACAAAGCGAGAGAGAAAGTTTTGTGGCTCTGGCCTGCAAATAAATTATTTGAATCTTCGATAAAGTTTTTGATCAGCGAGTCCAGTTTAGTCACCAACAATAACTTTATTATTGTTGTGGATTTTAACGTAGGTAACACGCGGGAAATTGTAATTAACGAAAAAGGATTGTTCAGCAAAGATCTGTCCAGGGATTGTATTGTCTTTCTGGCAGACGAGCATACGTTGCCGATTGCTAATTACTACGAGCGCAAGTACGGGCACGTTTTTAAAAGCACCACGGTAATGCTGAACAGTCATGTTGATACTATTCGCGATGAGATTATAAATGCCGTCGAACCTGCGAGTCCTGTTTCGTATGGCTGTCGGGAAAATCTCGAGTCGTTAAATAACGAAGAGTATTTCCTGTTGCGGGAATTACTCAGAGGGCGGGATATCACCTCCATTGCCAATATTATCAAGATGAATCGGAAGTCACTCTATAGCAGAAGGAATGCATTACTGACGAAACTGAAAGTGCCGAGTATTTTTGCATTAATTTAACCCTCAATACCATTAGTGTTCTTTTAACATTTACCTGGGAATTTATAAAATGAAAAAAATTGCTCTGATAGCTGCTTTATCTGCCGGTTTGTACAGCGTTAATACTTTAGCTGACGTTACTGCAACTGCTACTGCAACCTGGACAGCAACCGCCACTAAAGATACTACCAGTACTCTGGTAGTCACTCCGCTTGATTCAATCACCTTCCAGTATGCCGAAGGCATGCAGCGCTTTAATACTCAAAATGGTGCGTTCGATGTCACTATTCAGGGACAGAGTGGAGCTACCGATTTTAAACTGGCCGCACAAGTACTAAGCAATACGCTTACCGGCAGCGGTGCATCCACTCTTGATGTTGGCGTAGCGTGGAACGGCACTGCGCTGTCTTCCACCGCAGCCACCGATCTGGTTAACCACGGTAATAACCTGACCAGTGGGCTGGCGAGTCTGGTTAGTAACAATGCTTATGCCAGTGCAGATCGTACCAGCGCACAGGGTAATTTCACTTTTAGCATTGATTCTGCCACTTCAGATGGCAGCACGACAACCACCTTTGCTCAGCTGAATGACGGTTTCTGGAGTGGTGACGTTAAAGTTCAGTTTACCGCGACCTGGACGGTAGATGAGAGCTCAAGCAGTGAGTCTTCTTCAGTACAAGTTGGTGCCTAAAGTTTAAATAACTAAGCCAATTATTAGTCAGTTGGGGCTTTTAAAGCCCCATTTTTAAAGTCAGAGAAAATGCATAAAATTACGGTCGGACTTTTATTTTCTTCGCTGATGCTGATGCTTCCCGCGGTTAACGCCATTGATGTGGGTGAGATTACCTCTATTATGCATCCCGGTGAGCATATTCATGCTAAAGAAATTACCAATACTAATAATACCGCACGTTATATTCAGTTAAACGTGGTGCGTATTTCCTCTCCTTTGCCCGGCGGTGTTGAGATCCCGATGGAGTCAAAAGGGGAGTTATTATCTACACCGGCCAGTCTGGTGTTGCCAGGTCAGGCAAAAGATGTTTTTCGTTTAATCTATAAAGGGCCTGAAGATAATAAGGAACGTTACTATCGTCTGCAGTGGCTTGATGAACCACTGGCTGATAATAGCCGAAACACTGCCAGTAAATACGGTGTGGCGACAACTTCAGCCGAAATCGGCACTATTCTGGTCGTGGCGCCACGCAAAGAGGATTTCAAATACAGCTTTAAGAATGGTTCTGTCACCAATGAAGGTAATACGTCATTTCGGATTATTGCGCATGGTGAGTGTCTGAAAAAGATGGAAGACCAGGACAGCTGCAGAGAGCGATATTATGTAATGCCTGGTATGTCGAAAAAACTGAACTATGTAAATCTCAGTTCGGCGAAAAGCCATGTGGGTATCTGGCGCGGAAAAACTTTTATCAGTATTAAATAATAATTAAAGGTTTAATTATGCGTGCCTCTAAAATGAGTGCTGCGGCCTGGCTTATGGCGGCGGCAATCAGTCCGGCGATGGCCAAAGAACAGACTTTTAATACCCTGGGTGATTATATTATTCCTAAGGCTTTTTCCCGTGCGCTCTCTCAGGGCATGAAAGTCCCGGTCTATTTAAAGTTTGTTGATAGCCAGGATGCACCAGGCCAGCAAAAAATTGCTGATGCTATTGTGTCTGTCGATAAACAAGGCCTTTTTGTGAAAGAGATCGAACTTGTTGAACTGAAAGACAATACCGAACTTGCCATCGAAACGAAAAATATCGTCAAAGCAATGAAAGATACCCATTTCGATGCGGATAATAAAATCGCTTTTTCGTCAGACGCGGTATTAAACCTCGACATTAAATCATTTCAACTGGTTCTGGATGTTTCACAAAAAGCCCTTACGGCAGTGATGAAGCCGAGAAGCTCGCTGCTGGGTGAGGCAGATGTCACCGGATTGAGTTCGGTTCTGACCTATGCCATTGGTAGCTATTACAACCAGTACCGCGCGACATCCAGTTCCAGAACTTATGTGACGCTGGATAACACCACGTCCAAAGGTGAGCATCATTTTAATCTGAATGGTTCGCTATACGGTGGCGGCTCGTCCGATCTGTCCGGCAAATGGTATCGGGCGATGTACGAACGCGATTACGCAGGCAGGCGCTTTGCTGCCGGGATGGTCGATACCTGGAATCTGCAATCGATCACCAGCCTCGATACGCTTAACTCCGGAAAAATTTACGGCGCCAGCTATGGCAATAAAGCCAGCACCAAAATTGAGAACAATACGTTGTCGTTGACGCCGATTACGGTGTTCTTACCGGCGGCAGGTGAAGTCCATGTACTGCGTGATGGCAAGCTGCTGAGTATTCAAAACTTCTCAATGGGAAGTTATGAGATCGATACTTCACGTCTGCCGTACGGCGTTTATCCGGTTGTGCTGGAAGTGGTGGTAAATGGCCGTATGGTGAGCAGTCGTAGTGCAATGATCAATAAGGCTTTTTCTCGTTCTTCTGCCGAAATGAATCAACTGGCCTGGCAATTTTTTGGCGGCAGTCTGCAATACAATAAAATCGACTACCGGCGGAATTACTCGCGCGATTATGGCCAGCAGACAACCTGGCTGGCGGGTGTTGCAGGGGCGATAAACTTTCCGCTGCTGTCGGGGCTGGCGATGAAGTCGAGCCTGTACGGTTTTGACCAGAATGGCGTCAGTGAAACCGAAGCGAATCTTGCCATCAGTGAGCAGGTGAGCCTGAACAGCCGCGTAATGGTGTCAAATAATCGTTCGTGGCGTAACGTCAGTACGGTTAACCTGCAAATCCCGGCCGGTTATGGCTCGCTGTGGATCAGTCGTGATAAGAGCAGTATTCAGCAGGGATTGCCGGTTGAAGAGACGGATTATCTGGCAGCAGGGGCAACGCTGAATCTCAATCAACTGGTCAACCGTGCCGGCTTAATCACTCTCAGCCGCACCAATAATCGCCACACTGGCAATGAATACACCACTTTTGATTATTCCACTAATCTGGCATCTACCCGCTACGGCACCATTGGTTTACGCGCCGGTGTGCAGCGTTATAACTACACCAATAATGCCAATAGCGACCTGACGGAGAAATATATTTCGCTGGATTTCTCTCTGCCGCTCGGCAAATGGCTGAGTGCGGGCATCTCCAGTGAAAATGGCAGTAAAAGCGCTAATCTGACCGCCAGAAAACAATTTAATGACGGACTGATTCGCTCGGTGGGCGCATCGGTATCTAAACGTCTTGATGGCGGTAACTCTCATGCTGATAACTATGCCATTAGTGGCTTTACCAACTATATCTCGCCGTATAACTCCGGCACGGTGTCGGTAAATCGCTCCTCAGACGCCTCGACTAACGTCAACTTCTCTTCAATGGGATCGGTTGCCTGGAGTGGTGGTGGTGTGGGCTTTAGCCATGAGAAGCAGCGCGCCGGCGTGATGATCAAGACTGGCTTAAAAGATGACGGCGATCTGGCGGCGAAAATCAATGGCAAAACCGTCAGGGTGTCGGGTAAGGGCAGCTATATCTCGCTACCGCCTTATGCGCGTTATCACATTGAGTTTATGAACGATAAAAACTCAGAGGACAGCTTTGACATTGTCGATGGTCGTCAGAGTAGCGTGACACTTTATCCCGGCAATGTCGGGGTTATTCAGCCGACCATTAAGAAAATGGTGACGGTTTTTGGCCGGGTTAAATACCCGTCCGGTGCCATTGCCGCCAACCAGGATATCCACAACCACATCGGCCGCACCCGCACCAATGAGGAAGGGGAGTTCTCGATGGATATTGATACCCATTACCCGGTGCTGACGCTGACTGACAGCAGCGGAGCGCGTTGTGAAGCCGATCTGCAACTGGATAAGGCCAAAGGGGCGATATGGGTTGGTGATGTTAATTGTGTTCCACAGCAAGTTACGGCGAGTCGTTAATCTGATGAAAAAAATTACGCTGATTGTCTCTTTTATCGCAGCATGTTGGGCGCAGCAGGTGACGGCCGCGACGGCCACTTCAGCCAGCGCCGTGACCAACAATTTTCTGTTTATTGAAAATGATATTGATAATGAATATTTCATTACGCCGAGGACGACCGATCCACGTTTTAGCGGTGCTAACGTTTGGGTGAAGTATAATTCCAACCAACGTAGTTTGGGCTATATCGGTACCAGCTGGGCTGATTCAAACCAGTACAAAGATATATGGTTTAACGATTCGCCAATCCAAACGCCGTTTAGGGGTCTACGCTGCATGAATAACGGCTCAACCTGCCCGTCTGGCAGTAACATCCCGGCTGATGTTACTGATGCCAATGGCATCTATCATGCCCTGAGCGGTAACAGCGTTAACAACGGATCCTATGCTTTCGCAACATTGTCCTCCTCTGCCTATGAGTATTTTAAAGCGATGAGCGTAGGTGGCAGCGAGACTCTGGTACTGAATTATTGCACCACCGCCGTTAACTATGATTACGCTGCGGGGGTACGCTGCAAGGATGTGGCTAACGCCACCTGGCGCTATCGCAATTTTATCCTGAATAAACTGGGCCATTTGACGCTGGTCAGCACAAATGCGCTGGCGGAGCTGTTTATTGCCAGCGACGGCACGCCAAGTATCAACAGTGGTTCAAATTATTGCAGTGTTGCGGTGGTGAACAATGTCAGCGGCGTAACCTGCCAGATGGTTTCCTATAGTCTTAGGCAGTCGGCGGCACTTGGCACTGGTGTAACCTTCAGGATGCAAATTGACAACAGCGTACTGGGTTTTACCCCAACGGCGGCTATGGTCAGATACAGCGGTAACGGTACCAACTGGTATAACTTCAGTCAGTCTACTGCTTACAGCAATGTATTCACCACTTCGGGTGAATATGTTTACATATTTATGTCGAATAACTTTCTGCGAGCGATTGTTAATGCCGGCACCAACATCAGTACCGCTACGCAACCTTTCACATTCTCCTTCAGTAACTCAGCGGTTCCTGAGTCCGGCTTCTATGAGTTCACTCCCTCCAGTGCGATAGTGATCACGCCAAAAGAGTATGGCATCAGCATTGTTGCCAGTGACGGCGAAATCTCACCAAGCGGAACCGGCACTATTGGCGGCGACGATATTGAGCTTGATTATCGGGTGACGGTTTCCGGACCGCAGCAGGCCGATGCGATCACTGCGCAGGTGACGGGAAGTAGCGTCATCCTCGACAGCATTCCATATTGTCTGTTCACTTCCGCTGACAACAGCGTGTCCGTGCCGGTTCCTGCCCGCCTCTCTTATACTTCGGCCAGCGGAACCCGGGTAAGAAAAAGTAACAGTTGCAGTGAAGAACCGATCAGTCTGAATGACGCGCAGTGGACGGAAACCGCATGGGATGCGTCCAAAGACGATGGTTACTACTACAGTACCGATCTAAAGCTGCTGTTCCCGATGAGTGTGAATCGCTCGTTTAAAACCGTTAGCGGCGATGACTGGGAAGGCACGGTTTCAGCATCCGGCGAGATCAAAGTCACCGCTACCTGGATAGGCGTAACGGCGAATTAAGATGATCAAGAAATTACTGTTATTGCTGCAATTTATCTCTGGGATCAGCGCATCGTCCGTTAGTCAGGCCGCCTGGTTTGATTCGATTATTTACGATATGGATGCCGATCAGAACTTTATTGCGCGGCGGGTGCTGAATAATACCGGTTCGTCAAAGCTGTATAACGTTTCGGCGGTAAGGATCGATAAGCCGGGCGTGGGCGGCGAGAATGCCTCGCCGCTGCAACAGGGAGAGCTGCTTTACGCGCCGCTGAAGTTTTTTCTTGAGAAAAATCAGAGCGAGTTTTTCAAGATTTACTACAAAGGCCCGCAGGACGATCGGGAGCGTTATTACCGCATCAGCTATTCCGAAACCCCGCTCAACCTGGTGCATAAACCTGATGCGAAGCAGGCATTTCTGCCACAGCCGGTTATCAGCATGAGCACAATCCTGATAGTCAGGCCGCGCAAAATAAATTTGTCCTGGCATCTTGATGAGCAGAAAGGCGTGCTGACGAATAACGGTAATACCTATTTTACCGTGCTGATCCATAAAGGCTGTGAAGCCAACGACAACAGTGCCACCCGCATCAATTTATTGCCGGGTGAGCATTTCAGCAGCCATAAACTGAAAGACATTAACAAGAAGTTCATTGTCGGGCTGAAAAAGTATATGCGTCTTGGCAAGGGGTGTTTCTGATGAAGTTTTTTTGCGGACGTCATGATGAAAGAGGATGAGGTGCTGACGCCTTTTTTCCAGCCCATTATCGATTACTCAGCCAGAAAGATTGTCGCTTTTGAAGTGCTGGCGCGCTGGCGGCGCGCAGGAAAATGGTGCAGCCCGGCGGCAGATTTTAATCTGCATAATGATGTGGATCGCGAAATGCTGCATTTCGCTGAAATGATGCATAAAGTCAAAATGATGGTGCGGGCGCATGCCGACTTCTTTGCTGTCGTTGACTACCTGAGTTTTAACATCAATATTAATAATGCCGATCAGCGAGTGATTTCCTGCTGCCAGGATTTTCTATCTTGCGGCTATCAGGGCCGGATCATGATTGAGCTGAATGAAGCGCAGGACATTGCCGCAGATCGCGCCATTTCTCAGCTGCTGGAAAAACTTAACGGTATGGGCGTGATGCTGGCGCTGGATGATTTTGGCAACGGCTATTTATCGTTTATCACCTTGCTGAGATTTAATTTCAGCGTGATCAAGCTTGATAAGTCACTGATATTAAATGCGCAGCAGGCACGGCCAAAAGCGGTTATCCAGCATCTCACTGATTTGGCACATGAACTGGGCATGCAGGTAGTGGCTGAAGGGGTGGAAACGCTGGCGGTGGCCGAAGAGCTGAGGCGGATTAATCTTTCGCTCATGCAGGGATTCTGTTTTGGCAAACCGCTTAGTTTTGCCGAGGTGCTGAGCGCTTTTGGCAGCCGTATGACCCGGCATTAAAGTGAAAAATATCCCCTCAGTGGCCTGAGGGGATAGAACGATTACTCGTTAATATTTGGATGCTGGTTAATCAGATGCTTACGCTTCTGCTCCAGCTGTTCAATCTCATCGTTGATATCTTCGATTTTCTGTTCGATGTTATCGTGATGTTCCTGCAAAATTTCTTTCGCTTCAGCCAGGTCGGATGCGGCCGGAGTCGCGCCACGCAGTGGCTTATTGGCCGTCTCTTTCATCATGATACCGGTAATCAAACCGACAACTGCCACTACCATCAGGTAGTAAGCCGGCATATACAGATCGCCGGTGCTTTCGACTAACCAGGCGGCCAGCGTTGGCGTAAGACCAGCGATTAATACCGAGATGTTAAAGGCACTGGCCAGCGCACTGTAGCGAATATGCGTCGGGAACATCGCTGGCAGAGTGGAAGCCATTACCCCGGTAAACGAGTTAAGAATCACTGCCAGAATCAACAGACCAGCGAAGATCAGGCCAAGCACGCCACTGTTAATCATCATAAAGCACGGAACCGCGAACGCCATCAGTGCGATACTGCCGATAATCACAAACGGACGACGACCAAAGCGGTCACTCAACAGGCCCATTACCGGCTGCACAAACAGCA
>Ga0308167_1003697_pt1 | contig 11900 bp, 18 predicted proteins | sample PhyCR1_2_FD_202138 | JGI IMG/M metagenome (GOLD analysis project Ga0308167, IMG submission 202138) | Phyllosphere microbial communities from UC Gill Tract Community Farm, Albany, California, United States - DLSLRC.R1 | ecosystem: Host-associated > Plants > Phyllosphere > Unclassified | place... | reverse complement strand
CTCAGGGTGGTGAAAAAACCGCCCAGAACAAAATTAAGAATATTTAAAACGGTGCGCATGATCTTCTTTTCCTTTTGCATTCCGCAAGATGTGACGCCAAGTTTAGCCTGTTTTAAAAAACATCATTCAACAACAGTAACTTGGTAGTAAAAACAGTTAGTTAAGCTAATTTTAAGTGCAGGGAAATGCAGTGTTATGAATCCTCCGCTGCCACATTGCTGCCACTATATCCCGCGATAGGGTTCAGCTGTGCAGCCTCTTCAAGATGGTCTGGTGCGAAGTGAGCATACCTCATAGTTTCACGAATATTGGCATGACCAAGTATGCGCTGCAGTACCAAGATGTTGCCTCCATTCATCATAAAATGACTCGCGAATGTGTGCCGGAGCACATGCGTATTTTGACCATCAGCTAACTGGATATTGGCAATGTTCAGCATTTCACTGAAAGCCTTATAGCAGGGCTGAAACATTTTATCCTTCAGGGGGGAAAGCTCATCATAAAGCCACCGTGGGATAGGTACAGTTCGGTTTTTCCCACCTTTGGTTTTTATGAAGGTGATCTTATGGGGTGACAACTGAGATCGGGTTAGGTTCTCGGCTTCACGCCATCTGGCACCTGTTGCAAGGCAGATTTTAACGATTAGTGTAAGGTTGATATTGCCAAAAGAATCGCAGGCTTTAAGTAGGGTTTTGATTTGCCCGTCGGTTAGCCAGGACATCTCTTTTTCTTTTTCTTTAAAGGGCCGAATTCCCTCAAGAGGGTTAGGTAGTTTCCACTCTCCGAGTCGGCGCAACTCGTTGAATACAGCTTCGAGGTAGTACTGTTCGCGGTTTACGGTTATTGGTTGCGCTATCCATTTCTGTGGATTGGCATGATAGCCATTGTCAATTTTCCCGCTTAGCCGCTGATCTCGATAATGCGCCCAATCCTTAGTTGTTATCCTCGAAGCAATCGGATCACCCAAGCCCCTGCAAACAATCTTCAACTTTGCGAGACGCAGTTTGCTTGCTGTTAGTGATTGCCCATGGAGGTTGTGCCAAAGTTGGATTAGTTCACTTAGCTTCCGGCGATCCTCTTTTTCACCGAGCCAGGGCTTATCTTCAGTCTTTTTTCTTTCATAGTCCTCATAAGCCTCGGCTTCACCTTTGGTGTTAAATTGCTTACGGATGCGCTTTCCATCCCTGCCGTTAGGGAATATCTGCGCAAGCCATTTGCCATTTTTTTGTTTAGTAACAGTCATAGTGAGAACCGAGGTAGTTTACTTATTGTTCACAAAGGTTGTTGCCAGCATCAAGAATTGGACTAATGCTTTTCTTAACCCCTTTATAGTTTGGGTCGTCAGCCCATACAGCATCTATGTCGTAACCCTCCATTTTCCCCGACTGGACTGCATCTTTTGCGTTGCCATTTACAGGATATCGGTCATCAGTATCAGTGTTATAAACGAAGATAAAACGTTTATTAATGCAGGAAACCTTAGCTTTGTTAAAAGTAAGGGGCCAGTCTTCACCTAATTTTGATGAATCCAAATCAACTGATTTTTCGGCAGCATAAGATGCAGATGCTCCAATAAGACATGCTATGGCAAGAAATAACTTTTTCATTCCATTCCTTATACGTGTTTTTCCAGAGTAAATAATACAGCCCCAAAAGGGGTAACATCAGATGCCCCGCATTCAAACGAGACACTTGGATTGGCTAGCTTAATTTTTCCACCGGGTAGGCGAGAGATATCATACACATCATAAGAGTCATCAATATTAACGAACCAGCGACCATTAGCGATGTTCTTGGCTTCTGTATTCACTAACCATGAGTGACCAACACCATCAATAAACACTAAGCATTCTTTATCGACTGTAGAAAGCGCCGGATCCATAAGCCAATTGCCTGCGTCATTAAGAACGCCCGACACTAATTTTTTCCTCGGAATACTTATTGATGATGTGACAACTTCGGGCTGACTATCGAACATCTCACCTTTACCAGTTGCTAACCATCTGAGAGATACGCCTGTGTCTAGCGCGCATGCAACTACTACATCTCCGGGGAAATATTCCCTACGGATCCATGTGCTGATTGTGCCAGAAGAGATATCAAGTAAATCGCCCAGCTCCTTTTGCATGCTAAAGCCGTAGGCATCTAATAGGCGGCGTAAAACTAACTTCCCGCCGTTAGCCATGATTTCATCGTAAAGCTGCTTACCTTTCAGCAAAGGCTCATCTCGCAAATGCGAATTAACAAGCTCACCAGTCATTAACCAGTTCAAGTCTGCGCCGGTTTCAAGAGAGCATTTGATAATGGCCTTTCCAGGCAGGCTGTTGCGCTGAATCCAGGTGCTGATGCTGTTAGATGGCACACCCAAGACTTCTGCAAGCGCCCTTTGAGTGGTAACGCCATATGACGAGCTGATCCGCTCTATCAACTCCTGCGTATTTAAATTTTCATCATTCATTATTAGCTCGCACTCAAAATCGATTTACATGATCGCATTTTCGATCTAAAGTGACGCTCATCGACCAAGATGCACGTCACTGCACCATATTTTACTTAACCGGAGATAATGCGATATGAAAGATGCAAAAGCAACTTCAACGCATGAGCCTGAAAGCTCGCAAAAGCAATCAAGTCCTTTTACCGACTCACAAATCAATGCGCTTGTCTCAGCCTTACTGCCAAGCCTGCAAAAAATGATCGGCTCTGCAATGGCAGACGCCATGAGCGTTCGCGACTTTGCAGCAATGCGCGGCGTCAGTGAGCGCCTTGTCTGGCAGTGGCTTGACGAGGGCATACTGCTCAAGGCTCCAACCAAAGATTTCAACAATAAAAAAAGTGCTGAAAAACGCAGCAAAGTCCTTATCAACGTCAAAGCATGGCGCGACAAACTCACACAGCAGGCTGTCGATTGTCGCTATATCGATGCCCGCACGTCGCAATCTCTGAACTGAGTTTGATTATTTAAGTTGAGCAAGGGAATAGCCATGTTTGATTTTAAGACTTCCACCCATAACCACTATGACGACGCCTGCCGCAAGTTCGCACTTACGCACAACATGGCTGAACTGGCGCAGCGTGCGGGCATGAAAGTGCAAACTTTGCGTAACAAGCTCAACCCGGATCAGGTGCATCAACTGACCGCTCCAGAAGTACTGTTACTTACCGACCTGACCGAAGATGCCACGCTGATGGATGGGTTGTTAGCGCAACTGCAGTGCCTGCCATGCGTACCGGTTAATGAGCTGGCAAAAGAAAAGTTTCCGTCCTACGTGTTGAAGGCTTCGGCTGAAGTCGGAACCATGGCCGCCAGTGCTGCTAACCCGGAGCGGATAACTGCAACTTGCCGCCGCAGTATTCAAGAGGCAGCAAATACCGGCATTCGCTGCATGATGTTGGCCGCGCTGGCCGTGCAGAACCGCGTTCACTCTAACCCGACCTTAGCATCCACTGTTGACGCAATCAGCGGGTTGGGTGCTTCGATTGGCATCAGCTGAGGGCGCCCGATGATTTCATTTGCGGCACAACTCAAGCGCCAAAGTCCCTCAATGTCCTACGGCAACGGCTGGATTATGGGCGAGAACGGCAGACCCTGGCATCCATGTAAAAATCAGCAGGAGCTGCTGAAAAGTATTACAACAAAGCGCGCCGGATATTCTCAACGCCTGCGCAGTATTTTCGGTGACTAATATGCGAGTTTTATGGGAAGTACCAAAGCAACACGAACCCGCCAGATTTTCCAAAATTCATTTGATGGGCGGTCGTGTTGATAAGATTCAGCCAATGACGTTTGATGAATTTCGTAAAACGTGGCGCCAGATGCGTGACAATAACGCTAACGCCGCATTGCGTTATTTCAACCATCAGAATGACGAATTTAAATTCTGTGTGCTTACGCTTGCAAATCGTGAAAATCCGAAAAGCTTTAAGCCGGAAGAAATAGGTAAGCCATTTCAGTATTTCGAAGAGAACCGCAGGGAGTTGATTATTATCGCCATGAATAAGATGGCTCGATGGGGCAGCATTTTACCTCGTCAGTTTTCAACCGCAGACTGTTTTTTACCTGAGTAATTAAATACCAAAAACGAAAGGCGTAAACCCGCCGGGCATTCTTTTGCCTAAATTCTGGAGAAAGTGAAATGAGAAATATCGAAACAAGAAAATTTGACGCCGACGTGGAGCAACTTTCCGCAATCATCACGACCGCCCGCGCTGAAGAGCGTGCCGAGCGCGGTCTGCAGGTGGCTCGCCGCTTAACTGAGATTGCCATGCGTATTCAGCAAAAAGGGCTTAGCGGTGTTGAAGCTGCCGAGTTACTGCGTCAGGAAGCTGAGCGTTATCAGAGCGAAGCGCAGGAGGCGATTCACTAATGGCCGACTCAATCGACATGGCGCAGGCCCGCGCCGATGAACTGCTGGCGCGCAATATCGCCAGCGTGGTTAACCGCCCGGTCAGTGTGGCGGCTTCATTCTGCGAAGGCTGCGATGCCCCAATCCCGGAACAGCGCCGCCGCGCGGTGCGTGGCGTAACTCGCTGCGTCAGCTGTCAGGACGTGGCCGAACTTCGCACCAAAGTATCAAAAGGCGGTGCGGTATGAGCACGATTCTGAAATGGGCGGGCAACAAGTCCCGCGTTATGCCGGAGCTGCTGGCGCACCTGCCAGAAGGTGATCGCCTGGTTGAGCCCTTCGCCGGTTCCTGCGCAGTAATGATGAACACCGATTACCCGGCCTATCTGGTTGCGGATATAAACCCTGACCTCATCAACCTCTATCGCCAGATAAAAGATCACACCCGCCCGTTTATCATTATTGCGGCCAGCCTCTTTATCCAGAACAGAACTGGCGAAAGTTATTACGCTGTGCGTGAAGCATTTAATCATGATCCGTCGCTGCCTCTTCTGGAGCGCGCCGCTTATTTCCTGTACCTGAACCGCAATGGCTATCGCGGCCTTTGCCGCTACAACAAGCGCGGTGAATTTAACATCCCGTTTGGTAATTACGCAGAGCCACTTTTTCCACTGGCTGAAATCGAAGCTTTTGCAAAGAAGGCGCAGCGCGCAACATTCATCTGCGCCGACTTCCGCGAAACGCTGCGCCTGACCAAAGCTGGCGATGTGGTGTACTGCGATCCACCGTATGACGGCACGTTTTCGGACTATCACTCGGCTGGTTTCAATAAGGATGAGCATCACGATCTGGTCAGCATGTTGCTCGACGTCTCGGAGCGTTGCCCGGTTGTGGTTTCAAACAGCGATACCCTCTACACCCGCAGCATTCTTCGCGATTTCAATATCACCAGCATCAACGTAGCCCGCTCGGTTGGAGTAGCTGCAGGCAAGGGAAAGCGTGCCTCTGAAATCATTGCTGTGCGACGCCCGCAGCAGGGCGTTCATTTTGCCGGTTTCGATATGGCTAATGGGGCTGATAAATCCGTCGTGGTTGAGGTGCGTGGATGATCCACTTCCATGGTGGGCCAATTACACCTGATACATGCGCGCTCAAGGCATGGAAAGGCAGGCACGCATTTATCAGCTTCGCAAATCCGGGCCAGCTCATGCTGGCTTCGGAAGTCTGCCAGAGTTTTGCGCTTGATAATGGTGCGTTTAGCTTTTGGACAAAAAAACGAGTTGTAAGCTGGGACAGTTATTACGAATTTGTAGCGCGCTGGAAAAATCACCCTCGCTTTGCGTTTGCCATCATTCCCGACGTAATCGGCGGCAGCGGTGAGCAGAATGACGCGCTGATAGCAGAGTGGCCTCACGGAAAAATTACCGGCGTACCGGTATGGCACATGAATGAATCTGATGACCGTTTTATTCGTCTGTGCCATGAGTTCCCTCGCGTCGCGCTGGGTTCTATGGGCGAGTATGACGCCAGTCGGCCGAAAGAGTGCGCAGCACGTCTGCGTGATCTGATCCGCCATGTTGTTGATGGTAGTGGCTATCCAATCACCAAGCTTCACGGTCTGCGCATGTTGAATAAAGACCTCTTCAAGCGCGTGCCTCTTTCATCAGCAGATAGCACTAATGTGGCACGCAATATCGGTATTGATAAGGCCTGGAATAAAAGCGCCTATGCCCCTGCCAGTAAAGAGACCAGGGCTGCTGTGCTGGTTGAGCGTATCGAGTCCATGAACAGCGCCAGCTCGCTAAATTATGATGCGGATCGAGATTTGTTCACTCCTCAACTGGCTTTCGAAATATGAGCGAGTCAGTTATTGCAACAGGATGGGCCTACGAATGGAATAAGCCAAAGCAGGCACTGTCCAGCCCTTATCCTACCTATGAGGAAATGCACAGCCGCAGTCAGATGATTGCGGCTTTAGTACGTGCGCAGGAGTTACTTGAAAAGCAGCCGACACTTATCCAGCTCGACGTTAAACGCCGCGTCAGTGAGCTGGAAAAAACACAGGGTATTGATCGTGCCAATGCGTACTTAACGAAAACTTTCGTTGAGCGCACATTGCCACGCGTTGAAACCGTTAACGCTCAATATCGCCTCGGTGAAATGAGTCACGGCACGTTTAACCTGCTGGCAGGCAATGCCACTAAACAGGCAGGCGCGGCCAGCGCGGGCGGCACTCTTTGGGAGCTGATGCGCCGCTTTAACCGCCTGCCGGATATGGCTCGCGCCGACGTCGATTTGCTTGCTGGGGATGTAGCTAATTTCATTCTCGCCGAGCTGGTACAGGCACACGCGCAGGCCAGCTACGAGTCAGATTATAAATACACGCACCGCGTTTACATGACCGCCGCCGCCATCACCCGCGAGCTAAGCCAGACGCCGCCATTATGGGATAAAGTCACGTCCCGGCTGTTTGACCCGGAAGAAGTTACCCCGGCGATCATGCGTATGCAGACGGAAAAATGGTGGAAAGGCCGACTGCGCCGCGTGGCTGCATCATGGCGTGAACACCTTCAGATCGCCCTGGCTAACGTCAGCAAAAAGCATACCCCCTACGCCAGCAGCATGACCGTTTCAGAGTGGCGCGAGCAGAAGCGTCGTACCCGTGAATTTCTGAAAGGAATGGAACTGGAAGACGCAGAAGGCAACCGCATCAGCCTTATCGATAAGTTTGACGGCAGCGTAGCTAATCCGGCTATCCGCCGCTGTGAGCTGATGAACCGCATTCGTGGTTTTGAAGATATCTGCAATGAAATGGGGTTCGTGGGTGAGTTTTATACGATCACTGCGCCATCCAGATATCACGCCACTATTAAAACGGGGCACCGCAATCGTAAATGGAATGGTGCCAGCCCGGCCGACACGCAGCGTTATCTTTGCAATGTCTGGCAGAAAATCCGCGCCAAACTTCACCGCGACGATATCCGCATCTTCGGGATACGTGTCGCTGAGCCGCACCATGACGCGACTCCGCACTGGCACATGCTGATGTTCATGCGCCCGGAGGAGGTTGAGCAGGTGCGCAAGGTTATACGCGATTATGCATATCAGGAAGACAGCAGCGAGCTGACGACAGACAAAGCCCGCAAGGCCCGTTTTCATGCCGAAGCCATTGATCCAGATAAAGGCAGCGCCACGGGTTACATCGCTAAATATATTTCAAAGAACATCGACGGCTATGCGCTGGATAATGAGCTGGATGATGAAAGTGGAAAAGAGGTCAAAGAAACAGCCCCTGCAGTATCTGCATGGGCTGCGCGCTGGCACATCCGGCAATTCCAGTTTGTGGGCGGCGCGCCGGTAACGGTTTACCGCGAGCTGCGCAAGATGGCTGATAGTGAAACCGCGCACGGACTTAGCGTCGAGTTTGCGGCAGCGCATGATGCAGCCGATGCGGGAGACTGGGCAGGATACGTTAACGCGCAGGGCGGCCCGTTCGTGCGCCGCGATGAGCTGGCTGTGCGCGCCTGGTATCAGACAAGCGAAGACGTGAATGACTACGGTGAGGAAACCGTGCGTATTAAGGGTGTTTACGCAACAGAAGTTGGTGACGATACGCCGATCTTAACTCGCCTGACAGAATGGAAAATTGTTCCGAAACGTGCAGTTGATTTGGGTTTTGAATTTAAGGACGCGTCCGCGTCCTCTCGGAGTTCTGTCAATAACTGTACGGGAGGTTTGAGAGCTGAGGATTCGAACCCGCCGGAAAGTTTCAAAAAAATCGACCTGGACGGCATGAGCAGAAAGGAAAGGCGGCAGCTTTTGAGCCGGATTAGGGCGGAAAGGCCAGAAAAGCGGCATCTGAAACTGAGGCGGTCGGACAAAATCGAAGCTGCGTGCGACAACCTGATCGGCCAGGTGAGAGATTTAAGCGGTGAAACCATCAGTCGCGGGCTGGCCGTGCGTCTGATTGGCGGCACGCAGACTAAAATCGGTGGTCATTTGTTCCGCAGTCTACCTAATGGTGAACTGGTCCGCGCAATACTGGAGCCGAAAAGGACTTTCGTATTAGAACGATTTAACCGTTTAGCTGAAAAGCAGCGTTCGAAAGCAAACATTGATGGGTGAAAGTTAACGATATTAGTGCGACTGATAGTCTATATGTAATGTGCTGCGGTTTTCCGCGCATAGCTTAGACACACAAGGAAAGTTGTTTCGTATCAGCCAGATAAAAATATTATCCGACTCAGACATTTTTCTTCCTCAACTTATAAATGCTGTGCTACTGTATAAATACACAGTAAAAATGGGGGAGGGAAAATGACGGCTCAGGAATCAAGCCAGATGCATAAAAAAATGGCGTGCATGCAGTTTATAGCGGAGGTTTCACTCATTGCTAACTGTAAGCCGTCTGAGCTGAAACTGGCACTCACCATTATTGCCGAATTGGCAAACTCGGAGACTGACCAGGACGCTGGCGAGGAAATCTTTTACGCTGCCGATTAGGGATTAATATGCGTATTGAAATCATGCTCGATAAGAATCATAAAATCAGTCAGTCGGTGGTTGAAGCTTTCCGGGAAGAGGTGAGCAAACGTGTTACTGCGCTGTTTCCTGATGCAGTGCTACAGGTTCGCCAGGGTAGTTACACCAAAATTGAAATGCCTGGTGTAAAAGTTGATGAAGACCGGCGCAGGCTGAATGATTTACTTCAGAACGTCTGGGAAGATGACAGCTGGCTGCATTGATAACCGGGCTGATGCCATAATCTTGATTTTGGCAGTGGCACGGTTGAACAACGAGCATTGCGAGGCGTTAGCAAATGGCCGGAAAAGACACTAATTATCAGATCGTTTATCGTGGGGATTACCTTGAGTATTTCCATTCCGGCGGCTGGGTATTCTTTCAGCGTCCAAAAGAGGCTGGCGGAGGATTCTGGCTCGGAAGGACTTACGATTTTGTTTTTATGATCGAGTTGCCGCTCCCTGTTTCACTTCGTGAAGGCATCATTTACTTGCAGCAGTTGAGCTATGGAAGCGCTGCTTCCTCAGAATTTTCAGGCGCTGTAACCCGTAAATGAGCCATGCATGCATAACGTGCATGGATTCGCATTAATTTTTGTGGCACTGAAACACCCTGCAGCGCCAGTAATGGCGCGGTTTTTCGAGGCGTATGCAACTGCATTAAAAGCGATGCACAAAGCGGGCAGGCGTGGCGGGGATAGCATTGCGCGCGGAGGGCAAACATGTTTAAGTTGTAGTTTGAAGTTGTCGAATCTAGTATGGAAATGTCCAAGACAAAGGAGTGAATCTTAATGGTCAAAGAAGTGTATCCAGTTCCACCTACGCCCCAAAAACCTAATTCACATGGTTTAGGGCTTGGGCTGTCTCAACTTAGCAATTGGTCAGGTTTAGTTTTGCCGGAGTCTAAAGGGCTTTGGTTTAACAACCAAGAGATTTACCTTGACGGATGGAAGTTCATCTCATGCCGATTCGATAATTGTAAAATACACGTGAGTACCGGTAACTTTGTGATTGACCGGTGCTTTATTGATGACACGAATGTAGTTTATTACATGGGTGCTTCGATAAATATAATAAGACTTTATAATCGAAGTGCTGATTGGGCCAGAACCGCCACGCCCGGTTTTGCTGCTGTCAAAAATGAAGATGGCACATTAACCATAGGGGCATGATATGGCTCTATTAAATTCTGAGTTCAAGGCAAGGTTAGATGCTTCAATTAAGCTAAGGCCTAAAAAGAACTTAGCTTTAGTGATTGTTTTTAGCTCCTTTTGCGCTATTTTTTCTTTTATAGGCTGCCTCTTTTTATGGTTTCAAAAAGAAGGAACTTATGGCCCATTTGCAGTTAGCGCATTGTTTGGGGTAATTGGCTTTGTAGCATTTTTATTAACTTATAGAGGGGGGGAACTCTCTGACAAAGAACCATTTGAGATAATCCAGACTCCTGAGGGAGTAAATGTCAGAATGGATCCCACTCTTTTCTTAAGAAGGAAGGATGTTGCCAATGTAGTCACCCTGATGGCTAGTACACGCAATTTGCCTAAGCCAGCGGGAGTTATAGATGAACTTGGCAATATCATTCCTAACTCTCAGTTGCAGGCACAGCAAATGGCCGACAAGGCAAACAATAGTATAGGAAGTGCGATCAGGGAAAATATGAATAGGGTAATGGAAAACCCTAACATTACAGAGCAAGGGGGTGTTTTAATTCAGCCAGACCCTCAAGAAAATATACATGCCCACGTCGATAAAGATATAGCTGTTGATTAAAAGCACTTAGAATGAAAAACCTAAGTGCCTTTAGCTTTTATTATAATAGTGAATAGTCTTTAAATTTTATAATTTCCAAGTCAAGCCAAGTATTTATCTCTTTAAATCTTTCTTGAAGCGGGGTCAGCTCATTTCTCACAAATACCTGTGCCGCTTTAACGGCATCTCCAAAACCGCCGGAGTTATCCGGGATAATTCCCATCATCTGCGGCGGTACGCGGTGTGCGCTTAACAGGTCGTCGCGGCTGGCCTTCTTGATGTTAAAGAAATCGTCTTTCGTCGCCACTTCACTGAGCGGAAGAATCTTGATCCCGTCCGGCTTACCATTCGGCGCGTACATGAACAGGTTGCGGAAGTTACCCAGCCCTTTCGTGTCGCGCATCGCCTGTCGCATCCGGTCAACGTCGCTGCTGCTCTGCGCCGCGTCGGTCATATACAGGATGTAACCGGCGTGCGCGCCGTTCTGGTAATACTTGCGGCGGAACAGCGTTGCCGCCTCATTCAGCCAGGCAGAATTAAGCGCGCTGAGGTATTCCGGCAGGCCGTAAAGCTCCTGATTAATATCCGGCTCCAGCAGGTGAAACACGCTGCCGGCCGAAAATTCATGCGGCTCCTTCCAGTCATTCACAAACCAGTAAACGGCATCCTTTACGCCCCTGCGGGTGAATTTGGCCGGGGTGGTTTCAAGGCGCAGCGGCTTACCCAAGCTGTTGCGGCGCAGCTCGGCAAAGGCGTTGCCGAATACCAGATAATCCAGCGCAAACTTGCTGAACTCCTGCTGACTCATCATCGGATGCGGGATAAAGGTTGATGCCAGAATGTTGCGCTTTACGTAAATCGGCGAGCTGTGATGCACGGCCGAGCGCAGGCTCTTAGCCAGCCCGTTAAAGCTGACCGGCGGCTCAAACCAGCGCCCGTTACCGATGCACTCGGCATAATCCAGAATGTCGCGCTTATCCATGACCGGCGTCGGATCGCCAAAGGTAAACGCCTCGGCGTGCTGCTGCGGTGCGGTTGCCTGTACCGGCTGCGTGGTGGCGGTGTGAGCCTTGCGGCCTCTGCGTTTGCTCATCAGTAAAATTCCAGAATAGAGGGGTTAACTGCGACCAAAACACCGGAGGCCAGAGAGGGCGATTATCTCGCAGGGACTGAAGACAACATTTTTACGCTGACGACCGTGTATGCGACGAAAGCGGCCGCGATGCGGGCAGCTAAAGCAAAGTGGGATAAGCTGCAGCGCGGCGTCGCTGAGTTCTCGCTTACGC
>Ga0308167_1003695_pt1 | contig 11908 bp, 11 predicted proteins | sample PhyCR1_2_FD_202138 | JGI IMG/M metagenome (GOLD analysis project Ga0308167, IMG submission 202138) | Phyllosphere microbial communities from UC Gill Tract Community Farm, Albany, California, United States - DLSLRC.R1 | ecosystem: Host-associated > Plants > Phyllosphere > Unclassified | place... | reverse complement strand
TAAATATTCAAAAACAATGACCTACAATAATTTTGCAAGAATATTTTATTAATATACCGCTTAATAACTGTCAATAAAGGATGGTACTAAATATTCTTTCCAAATGTTAATAAGGTATATATTAGGCGTATTCTATTTACCTGATACCTTAAAAACACTCTGCGTAGCTTGATACAACTGACTTTGCATTATCTCCGTAAAGAATTTTGCAAAATTTAAGCTATTTTGGATTTTAATTCTTTCCATTTCTATCGACAACTTTCACGGCATTAACTTTAAATAACATAACTTTTTAACTAGTCAATAGTTGCTTTTATTTTACAATTGGTTATACATGAATAAAAACTTGGGGAGTGCCTATGATTGATATTAAAAAAAACCTGGAAATTATGTGGATATATTTTCCTGAAAATGAACATGAAATCTTGCAAGAATTAAATGAATCATCCGCCTTCGAGTTCTACGAACGCTACCTGTTAGAGTTATCAGCAAGAGAGTTCCTTGATTTCTTCCAATATTTATCAGACTACAAAATCGACAATAATCTTGATGATAAACATTCAATATCTCAACTCATTATCTATGGCTTTGGTCAGAAATCTACTCTCGACGGAGAACCACAATTCGAAAACCTTCAGTCTATTCAATCACGTGTTGCCGATCTTAGAAACGAACATTTAACTCAAAGAATTAAAAATGAACAGGAAGTGTTGGGTGCGAAGATTGAACCACTATCAGAAACCATAAAAAAGCAAGACAGATTGTAATTCATATATATAAAGGGTCATGCATATGATACATGACCCCATTCCTATCACTGCTATATTAACGCTATAAAAATACGATTTGTTTAAAATAACCTTACAGCTTGAAATTATTGAATTCATGTTCAGATTTAAACAATAGAATTATTTTGGCCAGATTCTCAACATCTGCTTTCTGTTTAAATAAAGTCATCCATATTGAAAAGACCGCGTACTGTATTTTAAACTCAAGTTCAAAAATAGCAGATACTGCCCCCTTTATATTCCCTGAGAGATATTCTCCTAACCAGAAAGCAATGCTTTTAGAAAATTCATCATTACACATGGCTACAACTTCGTCATGTTCGAATTTTTCATCAAATGCTTGTTTATTCATGTCCGCGAAATATTTATTAGTACTGATAAAATCGTTCAGTTTCATAATAAAGCCCTCTTAAATGGTTTCGCTGCGTGATTTAGAAATTAACATTTCAATCCATTCATCAATTTCACCCTCAATAAATGCCACCGCACGAGAGCCAATCTTGATAGGTTGAGGAAACTGCTTTTGATTGATCAACTCGTAGATCCAAGAACGGCTAAAACCAGTCCTCTCAATCACAGCAGGTAAACGCATTAGTTTCGTATTTTGTGTTTTCATGTTGCTCTCCTCGGTGCAGTTTCGACGAGAGCAAATGTAAGGGAGATATGGAGAGGAGGGTTAGTGCGACTCAAGACAACAGAACCGCTGAAGGATAGGTCAGTTAGAATCCGAGAGTTTCATAACCTCCGAAACTCTCATGTTTTTCAGGTGTAGGTTTCGATTTATAAAGAAGTTGAACTGCCTAATGAAATCTATGGTCGCAGCTTTCATCGCAAGGGGTCTGTCTGCGTCTTTGATATGGTAGTGCAGACGAATAACTGCCTCATCATCTTCGTCTGTGTACAAAAGTCTCGACAGCCTGTCGTCTGAAAGGCGTAGGTCATTCATTTTTGCCCACAGAAGCACGTCGAGCATTGCTATGAGCCGATAAGAGATAACCTTCTTAATTGTGCCGTAGCCGAAGCGCACAGCTCTTGACTCGTCAGCTTCAATCCCCTTCACGCGTCTCCATTGCGGAAGAGCTGATTTGATAGACTCTGCAATTTCATCGTCTGTACCACTGGCAAGGTCGATTTCTAAAAGGACGGTGCTTTCACATATCGCTGACATTGAAGAGTTTGATCATCTTGCATGTAGTTAAGCTGTTCGGGCTCGAAGAGGAAAGGCTTCCCATTGAAGATCTGTCTCATATAACCACCGAGGCCGATCTTTTCTTCTTCACTAGGCCATGGCTTGTAAAGGAGCGCTCTTGCCCATAGCTCGTGGTAAAGGCAGTTTAGTGTGATTTCTTCAAATCTTTTGTAGTTTTTAATGTCCAGCCATGTCTTGACGGCTTTGGTGTCCTCTGTGGACCAGTTTTTCATGCCCATTCCCTATTATTTTATGCTTTTCAAATAAATTAGACATATTTACAAAGTATTTTATACTCAATTTCACTCAATTTGGATTTAACCTGTGCTCTGATTTTATTAAAAACCTCTTGGACTTCTTGAAAATTTTCACAAGAAATAAAAAAAGCTGAAAGTTTACCAATCATCTCCCTAGGTATCCCAGCATCCCTCAATATTATTTCGTGATTCTCATTGGTTCCATATTCGAGTAATGCAACTATATAATCTAAACTCAGTGGTTTTTTGTTCTTTTCAATTGCAACAAAATTAAATATAACCTCGAAAGCTTTAAAGTAACGGGGCCAAATAAACTCAAAGTATTTTGTTATTGTGTCAAATGTAAGTCTAATTCTTGCATTTTCATTTGGACTTAAATACTTCATTGTGCTTGAGTTTAACAATGTATTGAAATTTGGTTGTTGATATATATAGTACTTCGTCAGATCTAGCAGAATTTTTTTACCATACTCACTGTTTTCATTATTGAATCTCTGTCCTTTATTATTTTCAGTGAATAAGTAATCATAAATCACGCTTAAGATAGCTTCTGTTTTATCTAATGTAGGTCTCTGTGAAGTGTAGTGATAAAGTTCAAAATTACTGATATTTCTCAAATGATTAATCAGTGCTATCTGACCTGCTATGCTTACAAACTTATTTTCTTTCAATAATGTAAGAGGAATCTTTTGTTCGTTCAATGACTGCACAAATTTAGCAAAGTCTGCCTTCTGTTCATCTGTTATGTCACGTTCTTCTAATTGAACTAAAGTCTCCATATTCGGCGTTGTGCTATCAACAAATTCTATTTCAACATTGGTAACTTTATCTAATTCCTTCTCTACTTTTTCAAAATAAAACACCCTTCCAAGAAAGTGACGCATAAACCTTCCAGCTCGTCCCTCAATATTTCTTCTATCTAAGTTAGCTAATGGCTCGCCATTTCCAATCTTTAAGTCATATAAAATAACATTCTTTGCTGTTGAATTTACTCCTTCAGTCAAAGACGTAGTACAAAAAAGATATTTCAAACCTCCTTCGGATGAATTGAATTCATCTATGATTAAATCTTGAATATGTCTTGGCATCGCCCCATGATGAAATGCAACACCTCTTTTTAAACAATCATTTAGAGACCACGCTTTAGAAATATTCTGCTCCAAATAATTTATCAACTCTTGGTTAAACGGAATTAACGGTAAATCTTCTAAAAACTTCTCGGCCAGTTGCTCCACATATCTTTTCTGATAGCGATAAATTAAAAACTTACCGTCCACATTGCTTTTTCGTGTAACTCTTAACAAGTTCTTGTATTTATCGCCTATTATTTTTAGAGCAACACCTTCAACTTCCTTTATTCCACGTGAATTTATATAATCAAACTCATAGTAATCCTTTTGTACTATCTCAAGATCATATTTCAACATGGTAATATTGAATTTTTCTCGAAACTTCTTACTAAAGTCATTTATGTAGGGACCAATAAGATATAAGTCAGCACCACTTTTTGTTAATCTATATAGTACATCTGCAAAAACTCTGAACCTTTCATCATTGAGTTTGTAGTCTGCCTTGTAAACCTCATCCATTACAAAAAAATCTACTTCCAGCGAGGGGTTATCCTGAATAAGTACGCTCATACGCTCAGGAGTTAGAACAAGAATATATTTCTTCTCATTGCTTATTTTTATTTTTGATGACTTTGATACAAAGTATTCAGTGTTGAATTCATTTTTGAAGTCATGATATGCCTCTGATAACAATGATATAGTTGGCATTATTATTATGATGACTTTATAGGTATTATGCGATATAATTTCTCTGATAATTCTAGTTTTACCGAAAGAAGTAGGAGCGCTTACTATTAAACGTTTGTTCTTTTGAAATGAATTAAAGATTTCTTTTTGTGGTTTAGTTAAGGTTGTCTCTGATTTCGAACTTGTATAAAAACCCCTCAAAAATATATCCTGTGGAGACACTTCTGGATTGTAGTTTATTTCATTACGTGAAAGCATATCATCATACATAAATATTCTGGATTTAACGATGCAATCATGAAGTAACTGCTGAATCATTTTATCCCTAATCTTTTTATCCGCTATGAAACATATTAACTTCACACATATATTATAATTCTCAGAGTTGTCCAATTCTCTATAAATTCGAATGAGAGCATTTTCTATTCTTTCAAAATCAATTTTATTTCTATATTTAAATAGTTCACAGAGTTCAATTTCGATATCGTAAATATTTTCCATAATATTTCCTTCAGAACCTCATCGCCATTTCTACCATTTCGATTTTTTCTTTTAATTCTGTTACGCTTTCGAAAGGGAAAAGAAAAAACACCAACCTAATATTTTCCTCTTCAGGCCATGTCTTTTTATAAATGGTATCAAAATGAGTTTGTAATTCTTTTTTTACCTCGGAAAGAAATGGTTCACTTTTTATGGATGTATTTTTAATTCCATTGCATGAAGATATATATTTACTATCGTAAGTAAGTAATACCGGAACGGCTATATCGATTGAATCGAGCGATTTACCACCATCCACATAACTTTTTAACTTATAATATGCATTTTCATCTAATGATTTATTGATTTCAATCTCTCCTCCAAGCAACCTTAATTCACTCTTAATTCTATTTTTATCACCTATATGCTCTGTGAGCGATTCCAGTGCTGACGAGATTGCATTGCTGAGCGTTTTATGAAACTTAGCTTCTCCTAACCATAAAGTAACTTTTTCTCCATCTAATGAAAAATGTGCGCAGTCAAATCCTTTGATTTGTTCTCTTGTTGTTGATCTTAAACGAGCTTTTGTCACAAATTTAGGGACATCATAAAAGATACTCAGAATTAGATATAAAAGAAGCTCACCATAATCTCCTTTTGACTGCTTTCTTGCATCAGAGATACGAGTGAAACTCCTTCGATGCAACTCTGATATTTCTAATTCTTCCATTTCACTTTGTGTTAATGAAAAGTAAGGCACTACATCCCTTATGAGACCAACGAGATCATTTTGCCTATAGACTCCTTCTTCAAAGTCTAAAGTGAATGTACTGTCGTGAATCCCGCAGCCCGTAAGAGGGATTTCATACTTGAAAATCTGATTTTTTGTCCTTAATTTCAACATGTTATCCATGTTTACTTTCCTTGATAAACTTTATGCTATATTTGTATATGCATAAGAATTATTTGATTGATTAAGATTTTATCAATATCAGATGTAATGACAAGGCGAAGAAATTTCCTACAACTATATTAAAGCCAAATATTATTTTAAATCCTTTAATTTCAATGAGTTACAATAAAAATATAACGAACCCTTTTTTACCAACCTTTCATTAATAAATTCTTTTTATTTTCCTTATGTTAATCGATTATTCCATGTTCGTTTCATGACCACGTTTTAACGTATGCTTTTCATATTATCGGCAACAAAATCATAAAAAATATTTAGGCATACCATTAGGCATATCTAGTAAGATAACAAATACATAAATAGTTAAAAAACATAAAGTTAAACATCTTATTCCAATGCTCTCGTGCCGACCAAATTATCCCTTAAAAAGCAGCCTCTTACGGCTGCTTTTTTATTGCCTGCGAGCAGAGTCAGGCCATATCCATTCTGACTGCCCAGATGCCCACGCCTTTCTGGTATCTGGGCGATCAAACCCTCAGGGCTGCAGATCGATCACCACCATATTCCAGCTGAGAGGCGGAAGTGACACCTGTTTCTGGCGGCGCTGTGCATCGGTGACAGTGCGCGGCTGCGGCACCACCTTATCCGGCTCAGTAAAGGTATTTTTAGCGTCCAGCGCATGGCCCGCTAACACGACATGTTGTGATAATGTCCCCTCACCGAATTCATCGAGCACAAAGGTAATGTCTGCCGCATCATGGGCGTGGGTGTTCAGCGCGAAGAAGGCGATCTGCTGTTTCTCTTCGTTGTAAACGGCCGCGCTCTGAACCTGTCGGGTTTCGCCATGCACGGTGTTCACCGTAGGAACATTGGCAAAATAGCGTAACGCCTGTCCCCGTCCATACTGACTCACCATCTGGAAAGGCCAGAAGATGGTCTGGCGAATCACCTCACCACCGGGGCGGGTGAAGATGGGGGCAATCACATTGACCAGTTGAGCCAGGGACGCCATTTTTACCCGGTCACAGTGATTGAGTAACGAACACATTAGCCCACCGAACGTCAGCGCATCCAGAAAAGTATAAGACTGTTCCAGTAACGGCGGCGCTTCCTGATACAGGTTGTTCGGGTCGATAAAGTGATCCTGCCAGGGCTCGCCTTCGATAGACCAGATATTCCATTCATCAAACGACAGCATCATCTTTTTATCGCTGCGCAGTTTGGCTTTAACATAGTCGGCCGTTGCCGTAATAGTATGAATAAAATCATCCATTTTCTGGAACGAGGCTAAGAAATCCTGTGGATGACCGGTGCTGTTTTCAAAGTAATGATGGCATGACAGGTAGTCAATCTGATGATAAAGCCCCTCCAGTACAATGCGATCCCATTCGGGATAGCTGGCCTGAAGCGAATTAGAACTGCCGCATCCGACCAGCTTGATATCCCGATCAACCCAACGCATGATTTTTGCCGTTTCACGCGCTTTTTTAACGTAATCTTCCGCACTCAACTGCCCGGTCTGCCACTCGCCATCCATCTCGTTGCCCAGGCACCAGAGCTTGAAATTATAGGGTTTTTGCCGACCATGCTGGATACGCAGATCGCTGAGTGCGGTGCCGGATGCCAGATTACAGTACTCAATGAAGTAACCGGCCTCCTGCGGCGTGCCTGTGCCGAGATTGACGGCGATCATCGGCGTAACGCCATACTTTTCGCACCAGGTGGCAAACTCATCTATGCCAAACTGATTGCTTTCTTTGGTCAGCCACGCGTAATCCAGCCTTACCGGGCGCGCTGATTTTGGGCCAATACCATCGCGCCAGTTGTATCCCGAAACAAAATTACCGCCGGGATAACGGACGGTGCTAATCCCCAGCTCTCTTACCCGTTCGCCCACGTCCTGACGAAAACCCTGTTCGTCCGCCGTGGCATGGCCCGGTTCATAGATGCCGCTGTAGACGGCCCGTCCAAGGTGTTCCACAAAGGAACCGTACAGGGCATCGTCCACCCGATCGATGGTGTTTTGTTTTTGAAAAAAGTACTTAATCATTTTCTTCCCTTCTGTTTTCACAATGGATTACAGCTGGAGACTCAGTCGGGATGAGTCGAGAACAGATCGTCTTCAATGGTTTTCATTTTGGCGGTGGTCAGGATATAGCGCGTGCGGACCAGCCACACAGACAGCAGATAACCGACCACGGGAATCCAGACCATCAGTGCGTAAATGCCATCGATCGCACTGCGGCTTTGTTCGGCCACATTGGCCTGATAACCGGTAAACGACAGAACCCCGCCCACAATCGCGCCACTGACGGCCAGGGCAATTTTGAGTGAAAACAGGTTGCCGGAGGCACAGATCCCGGATAAGCGCTTGCCCGTTTTCCAGTCGCCGTAGTCATCGACATCGCCAATGAACGACCACAGGATGGGTGCACCAATCTGATGAATGACAGACAGGATAAAAAACCAGATGAAAACCAGCACACTACTCTGGGCGGGTAAAAAGAAGAACACGATCGACATTGCCAGGGCTGTCGATTTAGCGGCCTGATAAACCTGGACTTTACACCAGCGGTTGGTGAAATACGGGGTAATGTAAGAGCCAAGAATACCGGCAACAATGCCGGTACTCAGAAACAGCGTGGCGTAATAGTCGTTCAGTCCCATCACGTATTTTGCGAAATAGATACAGGCCGCGCCGCGTACAAAGGAAGGAATGCAGTCGAGAAACATGGCAAAAACACAAACAACCCACTGATCGTTTTTCGTAATTTGCCGGATGATCGCGAAAATCGATTCCCCGGCATTGCTCTTAGGTGTGATGCGCTCTCGGGTGGTTGCGACGCAAAAAACGAACAGAAACAGGGAGATCACGGCAAACAGCGTGATGACCCAGAAGAAACCAATTTGCCGGTTTCCGTTACCGAAAAACGCCACCATCGGCAGTAAGGTCAGGGTGCAGAACAAGCTGGCAAGCCCTGCGCCCATAAAGCGGAACTGCTGGCAGGAAACCCGTTCCTGCGCATTGGTGGTGATCACCCCGCCCAACGAGCAGTAAGGAATATTCACCCCAGAGTAAAGCAGCGACAGGATGAGATAGGTAATAAAGGCATACATGACCTTTGCATGGCCCTGTAAATCCGGCGTGTAAAACATCACCATACAGCTAATGGCAAAGGGCACAGCAAAGCCAATAATCCACGGACGAAAACGCCCCCAGCGCGTCGTGGTTTTATCAATATAAGCGCCGTAAAAGGGGTCGAAAACCGCATCGGCAAAACGTACAACAAGAAATATGGTCGCCACAACCCCCGGTGCCAGTCCAAATATATCCGTATAGAAAAAAGACAAGAACATGGTTATCGGATTAAACAGCATATTACAGGCGGCATCACCGGCCCCAAATCCGGCCTTTTCAACAAAGCCAACGCGGCCCGAACGCACCGGCTGGGCACGATAAGCGGTATCACTGTTTGACGTAATATTCGTTTTCATTTATCACCTTTCACCTTCCTGAAAAGAGGTGGCGATAAGCATATGTTTTAGAGCTATTTTTGGCCTACGATAACCCTCGCATAAGCAAAATCATGACTATATTTTCCATATATTTAGCTTATGCAGGCATAAAAGCCGGAGGAGGTTCACCCATTGTGTAACCTCCTGTGATGGAGAACGGTGTGATTTCCTGTATATAAATATCGTGCTGAATGGTGGCAAAAAGGGCATTAAGAGGCGAGTAAAGAGGAATAAAACAGAATCGTTTCACCCACCCTCTTGTGGGTTTTAATTAACTAATCATTTAAGTAAAAGAGGTTAATTAAGATATTGCTCAATCGATATAAACCTGATGAAATGCATTATCGTTAAATAATGAAAGCTAAAAATATACAGTGCAGAAACATGCATATTTAATGTTGTAAAAACGCGGTGAAAGTGCCCTCACGGCGTCAACATACCAGGCTGACCGCCAATAAATCCTCATCGTGCAGCACGTGTTTCCTGCCGCGTGCAGAAAGCAGCCCACCCTCAGTGCAGGCGCAGGGCCATCTGCTCTGTCATCGGCTGCCCTGCTGCGGCGGTCTGAAAGCGGCGGTCAGTGCTGCCACAGTGCAACCTCGAAATGACATTATGAATAAATTCCATTAACTTACTCGTCGCAGGAAGCCCAAACGCACGCTACGCTTATCGGCATCATTGGGTTTGTGGTTGAATACAAACAACATTTTCAGGCATACGATTAACATGAATTATTTGAACGACATACAACACTATATTGAAAACAAACCTGCACTTTCTGTTGCTATTAACCTCGTTGTGTTGATCGTCGCGGGCCTGGTTGCGCATCTGATTTGTAAGTTTTTTGTGGTAAAGGTGGTACGTAAGGTGTTTTTTAGTACCCATAAGAAACAGGTGCCGCTCGACAAAGATGTCAGGTTGTCTGAAAAAATCTCTAATTTCATTCCGGTTATCACCGTTTACTTTCTGCTGCAGTTTATGCCGGACTTGCCCGAGCATCTGTTAATCGCGATTAAGACTATCTGCGGCATTTTATTTATGGTTTACCTGTCGCTGTTTTTTAATGAAGTCCTGGAGATTATCAATATCTCCTATGTTAAAAAGTCGAAACGTAAAAATCATTCGATTAAAGGTTATATTCAGGTCGGCAAAATCCTGGTGCATATCATCTCGGCGATTATGATCCTGGCCATTATGTCGAATAAATCGCCAGTGATTATTATCTCCAGTCTCGGTGCGGTGGCGGCGGTGCTGATGTTGATATTTCAGCATACCTTGTTGTCGCTGGTGGCGAATATTCAGCTGTCATCCAATGATGTGCTGCAGTTGGGCGACTGGATTGAAATCCCGGCGAACAACATCAGTGGTGAAGTGATTGATATCGCCCTTCACACCATCACCATTCGCAACTGGGACAACACGCTTTCCCGTGTTCCCACCAAAACCTTTCTTACTGAAACCTATACCAACTGGCAGGCCATGTTCTCATCCGGTGCTCGCCGAATCATGCGCAGTTTTTACATTGATCAGACGTCGATAGGTTTTGTGGACCACGCCATGCTGGAGCCCATGACGCAGATTCGCGGCATCAGTGAGCAACTTTCCAAACTTATGGATGGTCGGGAACTGAGTGCCGTAGGTGACCGCTGGTTTGTTGAAAACGGTATGACTAACCTGATGATCTTCCGTCACTATCTTACAGCCTGGCTGGCTCAGCGCGATGACATCAAAAAAGACATGTATATCGTGGTGAGGTCGATGAAGCCTTCTTCTGAGGGGTTGCCCATTGAAATCTATTGCTTCACGTCATCAATTCTGTGGGTCGACTATGAAAATACCCAATCGACAATCTTCGAATATATTTATGCCATCGCTAACGTCTTTTCATTGCGCATCTACCAGCGCCCGTCAGGAAGCGACCTGAGTTTTCTGGCACAGGAGCGTCAGCAACCGGCAACCCATAATGAAGCCCAGACCTGAGAAGCCTTTGCCCTGCCTGCTCTTTTTCAGACGTGAGCAGGGCTAAACAAATTCGGTCCGCCAGGCTGTCCAGCCCCGCCTGGCGCTTATCGTTGGTGTATCGGACTTTCCTGAAAAATTGCGAATAAATACAACATTAATTATAAAAATCATTTATTTATTAATAAAATGCAAATGTTGATTACTTCACAAAAACAACAAATATGACAGCCTTTCATTAAATTGAAACAATTCTGTCATGAAAAAAACGTATTCTGTTTGCTCCTGAAATCGAGGGTACAGATATGATCATCAAAGCTAAAAACCTGAAGGATGCAGAAAACTTACTGCACTCAGGCATCAATAAGGTGGAGCTGGCATACGACATCGGTTGTGACGATTTCTTTCGTCTGGCAAGTCAGTGGTGCGAACGCGGTGCGCGCATCAGTAAAAGCCAACAGCATTTTGTCGTTTCAGTAAAAAACTTCCCCATCCCGCCCAACGATTGATTATAACAAGCTACCAACCTCACACCGCCTCCCTGTTGTTACAGCCAGGCACCGTGTGATTTCAAGCGCCAACCAGAACTTTTCTAAGCCGCTCATCACTGAGCGGCTTTCTCGTTTCTCAGTGCCCCTGTCTGACGCTCGCCGCCGATGATCAACGCGCTCAGCACGGTGTGACTGACTGAGCCTGAGACGATCTCAGCAAAAATTATAAACCCGTATCAGTAAGCTTGACGGCATCCAGGCTGGCGTGCTCGCGTTCGTTACCCGTTAACTCGTAGAGGACGCCATCACGCATCTCCAGCAGGCGGTCGGCGTGGATAAAGTAGTGGTCATCATGGCTGATGGCAAAAACGGTTTTTCCTGCAGCCTGCAACCCGGGCAGTAACTCACGATAGAAAACCCGACGGAAATGCGGGTCCTGATCGGCGGCCCATTCATCCAGCAGCAGGACGTCGCGTTGCTCAGCGACGGCCAGCAGCAGCGCCAGCCTTTTACTCTGCCCTTTCGACAACTGCAAATTCAGTATTTTATTCCCTTCAA
>Ga0308167_1003694_pt1 | contig 11914 bp, 13 predicted proteins | sample PhyCR1_2_FD_202138 | JGI IMG/M metagenome (GOLD analysis project Ga0308167, IMG submission 202138) | Phyllosphere microbial communities from UC Gill Tract Community Farm, Albany, California, United States - DLSLRC.R1 | ecosystem: Host-associated > Plants > Phyllosphere > Unclassified | place... | reverse complement strand
AATACTCCAGGTAACTGTTGGTCAGCATTATGACGCTCCCGTGCCGCTGAGCAGCACCAGTTCACACACCACGGCGAAAATCACGCTGACCGCGGCGATCCGCATAAGCGGCTGCCGGTACTGCGAACTGAACCCCGGCGCGCGCAGGATTTTCACAAATCCCCACGTCAGGCCGCCGTATATCGCCAGCCGCCACATCAGCCAGCCGTATTTTGCCTGCTCCATCCACTTGCTGAAGGCGGCCGCCTGGTCAGGGTTTTTGATCGCGTTGTCCGCAATAACCAGCGCGGCCAGCAGCAGAGCCAGCAGCGTGCCGGTAATGATCAGCGTGCGCTGCAGAACGGGATGACGACGGAAAAATGAGGCGCGGCGCGCCTCCTTTACAGGTTTCATGGTGCGGGCCTCTCTCATTTGCTTTCAGTCTCGGGCACCGCCAGGCGGTTCATGCGGCTGTCCGTGTTGTCATCGCTCTGGGTCTGCGGGTTGCTGTTTACGCGGCCATTTTCGCGATCGATGATGGTCAGCACGGAGTTGCGGGACAGCTCGCGCTTGAGCTCCATTTCGTTACGCAGCGCGGTGATTTCACGATCGATCGCTTCGACGCGGCGATCGCCTTCCGATATCGCCAGTGGCTGAGATGCCGCGTTCGGCTCTGACATACCGGTGACGAGCATGCGGCGCATGAGCAGGGCGGTTTCAACCGTATCAGCCATCGCCAGTTCGCCGGCTAGCCTCGCGGTAAGGGCGGCATTGTCCGGATCACGCTGCAGCGCCCTGATGACGCCGGCGGTAATCGGCAGGCTGCCGGTTTTCAGCTTCGCCAGGTTGGCGGCGTTTGGCGGCTCGCTGCCGTTGACGAGCTTCACAAGCTGCTCAGTATTGGTCTTTGTGGTCTCTTCAAGAATGGGCGCAAATCCCGTGCCGGCAATGGTGGTGTTGGGCTGTTGCTCTTCACCTCCGCTGGTACATTCAGACGCATTGGAGCAGGTACGAAGTGAGCGATCGCCAAGAACCTGGACGATTGCGTCGGCGGCTTTTTCCGCACTTTCAAACTTTTTGCAGGCTCCGCCTTCACAGCTGTCGCTGTGTACTGAGTCCGTGCTGAGAACGGGCAGGCTGTTCATCATGTTATAACCGGCGGCGGCAAGATCATGAGTAGGGCGAATCGCCTTTTGGCCCTGGCCTCCACTCATCTCTCCGCCTATCCAGCTTCTGCCCGCTTTGCCGCCCAGCTGTTCCGATTCGTTATCCACGCGCACCGCATCAGCATCTCCACTGTTAACCAGCGATTTGTATTCCTCCATCATGGCGCCCTGAGTCCACTTATTGCCGTCGGAAAAGTTCATCATCCGCTTCGACATATTGCGGCAGTTAAGCTGCGCCTTATCAAACGCCACATTTGCCTGCAGCACGCCGTTGGTCAGCATGTCGTACAGGCCCGGATTGGCGCGCTGTATGACCATGGCCGGCAGGCTCGCCACCGCGCCGGTGGCACCCTGGATTACTTCGCCCATGAGATTTTTGTAGCCGCTGGTTACACCGTTCAGCTGATTACCCACGGTGGTTTTCAGATCGAAGTTGCCGCACATCAGATCGCTGCTCCAGCCGATATTCATCCCCAGCTTGCGCATGCTGTTGTGCGTGGCCGGCTGAGAAATAACGGAGCCGCCGCCGAGGGTGTAATACAGCTTGTCGGATACCGCGCCGCTGACGTCTTTGCCATAGCCGATCGCGCTGTTGTTGACCGAGGGGAGCGAAATGCCAAACGCCGACGAACGGTTATCATCGTCAGCCTGAGCTGAGCCGAGTGTTCCGGCGATCGCGACGGCCAGCACGGCTGTTTTAATTTTGCGTGATGACATACTTGCCTCTTAAAAATTGGTTGAATACAGAAAGGTCTGGCCGCGACGCTTGCAGCAGCTGTAGGGCTGCCACAGGGCGTACGCCTCGTTGCCGTCCTGCGCCGTGGGCCAGGCGCCGTCGGGAAATACGGCGCAGGTGGCCGAGAGCGTGGGGGAAAGCCGCTGCCATTTATGGTTAGCCGTGCCGGTGTTTTCCTTCACCTCGCCCGGCGGCCAGTAGCCCGGCTTGCGGGTGCCCTTCAGCTGCTGATAAACGTGGATCTGCCCGGATCGGGTAATGATGTCGGCCACGCGCTGGGCGACGACGGCGGAAGCCTTGTCATCGTCCGTCTGGCTGACGAAGCCCGATCGCGGATAGAGGTTGCCCCACATGTTGGCGCTGGCCTGGCTGCCCAGCTCGCGCTGTCCGGGAATAAGCGCCTCCGGATAAAGCGACTCTGGGAGGCCCGAACGCCACATAAGGGAGTCCAGCGTACTGAGGAAGTAAGGATTAAATGCCCGGGCCGCGGTGTCGCAGGAGTAGCCGGCAATGCTGCCGCCAATCAGGGAGGTTGCCGGATGCCCGATGGCGTCCGCGTATTTGAACTTAATGTTTGACTGACGACGTCCCGCGTCCTTGATGTCGGCGGCATTCCCTCCGCCGGCGGCGGCGCCGCTGGTCAGCCCGCCGTCAACGGCGCCGGCGGCCCCGCCCATAAAGGCCATTTCACGCCAGGGGTTCGCGCCGGGGCCGGTATAGGTCGATACCACCACTTCAGGGATGTAGTGCGTCACCCTGACAGAGGTTTTGACCGAGCAGCCAAAAGGCGTGCACATCAGCCAGTAGCAGACGCCGCTCACGCGCCAGCTGATACAGTCCTGCGTCATCGCGCTGGCGATAATCCCGGCGGTATTGATGGCGGCGAGCGTGGCGGGCGCCGCAGCCACGGCCAGAACCGAGGCCGTGCCGGCGGCACAGATGTGTTTTCTGAATGATCCGGGCATCAGTCTGCCCCCTGCGTGCGGTGCAGGTTTGCCTGTGCCACGTCAGCGGTGCCGTATACCACATCCCGATCATCAAATACGACGGCGGGGTACTTGTGCAGGCCGATTTCCCAGGCATGGACCACCTGACGATAGGCGCTGGCAATTTGCGCCTGTTTCCTGGGCCAGTCGGGCGACTGAATGACCTGCTGAGCCTGCAGGGCGGCCTGCTGAGGATCTGATGACATATCGCCGAATATGGCCTGCTGCAGACGATCGGGCCCGTCCAGCCAGACAACTTCAGTATCGGCGGTAAGGTTCAGGGGAGGGTGCTGAGCGTCGGTAAAAACGACGGTGCCTGCCATTACCTGTATTGGTATCAGCAGGGAAAGAAATAGGAGTGGCCTGATGCGCATTGCAAATCTCCGTCACGGGTATCAGGGTGCCAGCGTGACAGCGCATGCTCAGGGATTCAGCAGTAAACTCTATTTCGGATTTTGAAAATTTGTCGGCATAGCCGGAAGCATTATGAAAAAGGGAATAACGGAGGTTTGCTTTGTGCCAGAAATGGATGCTCCCTTGGTCAATCACAAAATGCACCCTACTCCGGGAGATTATACAGTTAGATGTTCTGAGCATGCACAGTCTGGAGAAACATCAGATAACTTTGCATGCTCTGCTTTTAAAGACAATCCCGGAATCAGCTTAGACGATAACGATGACTGTTAAAGCAAGTAGCAGAATGCCAACGGGGGCTTCTGCTGCATACTGTTCTGCGCCATAAGGTTTAATTTCGTTCAAGTGTTGAGGTGGGGATCCAGCGCGTCGCGGTAGACTGGGGGTCATAACTCAGGGCAGTCGGCAGAGAAATAAGTTCGATAAGAACACCGAAGGGGGTCATGCAAAACCAGGTCTGATTACCTTTTCCCTCCTCCTGGCCAAAACAGTCGGAGGGGCCATCAAACATTTTTGCGCCATGTGTACGCATTCTCTTACCAACTTGGTGGATATCGTCAACATAGAGAGAAAAATGGTTGATGCCGGGTTGAGATGGATTAGCCTGATGATCCTTTGCCATGGGTTGCGTCTGAAACAGTTCCACGTTACACCCATTAGCGAGGCGTAACATTGCTAATCCCGTCAGGTTGAGTTCACTGGGAAAACCATTTAATGACCGCATAGTATTGCCGCCTATCGTTTTTTCTTCCTCTTCTGGAGGGACCAACTGATAAAGAACAGAAGCGCCCAGTGCATCAATGAAAAATTGTTTTGCCTGTTGAATATCTGCAACAGTGATGCCGATGTGCTCAATACCACGGATAGTCATTTTCCCTCCAGTTTTTATATCTGTACTCAACTATGATGTGAGGTATAAGCTTGGCAGAAATGTGTTGGATGTCACATAAGTAGATAGCTAATACATTGCTCAGTCATATTTTTACGGCGCAACTTCAACATATTTAATAGTGGGTCCACTGTATACGGTTTCCCTTAAGCCGCAAAAGCAGACCCTCTAAATCCGTCAGCTCTCGCCATACTGACGAGAAATTAGCGGCTAATCGTCATGTTAAGCGCATCAATAGACGTTTGAAGGCCAGCTTCAACACTCATCGTGAGATCCTCCATTTCTAGCGACACATCACCGTCATAACCGGTCATACGCAGTACCGAAAAGAATTCTTTCCACCATTTAAGATCCTGACCACATCCTACCGCGACATAGTTCCATGTACGGGTTTTAGTGTTAGTTACAGGCTGATACTCCATCAAACCATTAATATCAGCCAGGCCACGTTCTATACGTGCGTCTTTACCGTGAACGTGAAATACGGCGCCTTCAAGTTTCCGCGCTGCTGCAATCGGGTCGGCGCCCATAGCTATTAAATGAGAAGGATCAAGGTTAATACCAATCATGTCATCAACCTCGTTTCGTAGACGTAACAGCGTTGAAGGGTTATAAACCAGCTGACTGGGAAATTCTTCAATCGCAATTTGCTCAATACCGTGTTGCCGGGCATGTTTTACAAATTTCTTCCACCACGGAATGGCGACTTCATTCCATTGATAATAAATCACGCCTGGCATGTAGTCAGGCCAAGATACGGTTGAAGTGATCCAGTTTGGTACACTGTCATCCGGCCCACCGCCAGGCAGGCCACTCATCATCACAATTTTTTTTACCCCGAGTTTCCCCGCCAGCTCTACGGCACGATAGCTACTTTTAGTGTGCGTTTTACCGAGTTCGCCCGGTGCCAGAGGATTACCAGAACAGTTCAGTGCCACAATGCGCATTTCTCGTTCAGACAGCTCTTGTTTAAATTGCTCCAGCTTTGCGGGTAAGGTAAGCAGTTCTTCCGTGTTCACATGTGGGCATGGAGACCAGCCTCCGGCAGTCATTTCCACGCCGCTAATCCCATAACTTTTGACCTTGTCCAGCATGGCAGGGAATGGCAAATCGGCCAGAACATCAGTACATAATGCGAGTTTCATTACTGAATCCTTTACGTTGATTACGCTTTCTCAAACTGATTAATAAAATCCTGTTTGGTCCTGGCATGCGCTAATAAAGTTGTTTTCACTTCATCGCCTAACAAATCTGCAATGTCCGCCAGCACCTGAATATGTTCATTTTCCGTTGCCGCTACAGCAACCACAACAAAGGCTACTTTGCTTCCTCCCCAACGAACCCCATCGGGAAATTGAAAGACATGGACGCCGGTTTTAATAACCATATCGAGATTGTCTTTTGCACAATGTGGAAAAGCGACTCCTGCGCCAATATAAGTAGAAACGTCTTTTTCACGCGCTAACATGCCATGTAGAAATCCCTGTTTAACATAACCGGCTTTTTCTAAAGCTTTGGCGGCTAACTGAATGGCCTCATTTTTATTTTTCGCTCTACACTGCAAATGCAACGCGTCTTCTGTCAGTTTCAACATGATTAAGCCTCACTTTTTCGAGAAGAACGATTAGATGCGATATAACGCTGGCTGCTCCGGCATTAAAACGGGATGTTTTTGACCATCTTTTAGCGAAGCCAGACCTGCATCGCAAACCAGTGCTACCACATAACCATCCCATGATGACGGGCCACTCATTTCACGACCGTCACGTACACTGTCAACAAAATGTTGTACTTCACGGTCATAGGCGGTAGCAAAGCGTTCCATGCAGGACTGTGCAATGTGTTGAGCGTTACCATTTACTGAACGCTTGCTGATTAATTGTTGTTCGGTCAGCGCTGTGATGGCGTTTTCTCCAATCACCTCACACCTGATGTCATAGCCATAATGACAATTCACAAACAGCTCATCATCTACGCGTACACCCGATTCCGTTTCAAAAATCATAATTAATGGATCCTGCAGATGTAGCAAAGCGCGACTGGTTTTCTTGAGGGGCCTATCCACGCGTACTGAGGTGATATTTTCATTCAGCAGATAGCGAATGATATCGATTTCGTGGGTGGCTGAGTCATTAACAGCCATTTCCAGCGTATAGCTGTCAGGCACGGACGGGTTTCTGTGCGCACAGTGGATCAGCAAAATGTCGCCAAGTTCTCCTCCGTCAATTGACTGCTTCAATGCCTGGTAGCCCGGATCAAATCGACGCATAAAACCCAGTTGAAGCAGACGCTTTCCGACCTGGATTTCAGCGTCGATAATCTCCTTAGATTCATCGGCAGTTGGCGTAAGGGGTTTTTCACAAAATACGGGCTTACCAGCATTAAATGCTGCGAGAATCTGAGCTTTATGCACAGGCCCAATTGAGCAGATAAAAATTGCATCGACCAGTTCAGAGTTAATCATTTCTATCGCATCATAAAATGCTGAAGCACCATATTCATTAGCAACCGCATCGGCAGCTTCATGGTTGATATCACAAACAGCAGTGACACGGGCGCCGGAAATCACATCATGAAAACGCTTCATATGATCACGGCCAATCATACCTAAGCCAATTAACCCTATTTTGACAGTCATTTTTTAATCCTCAGTTTAAAAGCGAAATTTCTTTTCAATCTGTTCTAAGGTTAGGCCTCGTGTTTCAGGCAGATATTTTATTAACAGAACTAGCATGATGATATTAGTAGCGCCGAAGAAACCAAATGTCATTCCGCCGCCGTAATGGCTAAGCAAATATGGAAAAACAGACTGAATAATAAAATCGAATATCCAAAGCCCAAATACGGCAAATCCCATACCCACACCACGCATTCTGAGAGGATATATTTCGGCTAGCATTAGCCAGAATACTGGCGCAATCCATCCCTGCATGAACACCAGGAATAGCAGCATCAGGCCGAGAATAACATAGGGTGCATTAGCGAAATTTGCGTGCAGCGTATCGACACCATTTACGCTTTCGGTATGGAAGAAGTATTTAAAGGCTAATCCAATCAAGACCAGACTCACAGTAACGCCAGCCTGGCCGGTAAAAAACATTCTGCGACGGGAGTGTTTACCGATTAAGGCCATGCCAAGTAGCGTAGCCAGTACAGAAATAATTCCGTTAGCGACGGCACCCGTAACCGCAGCTGCGTCACCAAGGCCAGTGGCTTTTAACACTGTTGGGGCATAATACATGATGGTGTTAACCCCGGTGACACGCGTTGCAAGTACAATCATTAATCCAATAAGCACCAGCTGAATGACCCAACGATGCTTCAGCTCCGCAAGCAAGTTAAACTTAACCTGGTCCGCTTTGACGATTTGCTGAATGTCTTCTACTTCGCGATCGATCTCCTCCGGCAGACGCAATGTTTTTAATACTTTGATGGCTTTTTCAGTTTCGCCCTTACGGATGAAGAAGCGTGGAGATTCCGGCATTAATAGCATGCCAAGCCAAAGAAGTGCCCCTGGCAATGCAGGGATTGCCAGCATAATACGCCAATTGTGTTGCATTTCCGGATACAGGTTAACTATCACAGCATTAACCGAATAAGCAAGAAACTGACCGGTCACGATCATCAGCTCATTAACGGTAACCAGCCTCTCACGCTGGTCGGCACGAGCCAGTTCAGAGATGTAAATTGGCACAGTAACTGAAGCACAACCCACCGCAAGGCCAAGTATAAATCGTGCAATAATCATTGATGGAACATCCCAGGCAAAGGCTGTTCCTAACGCGCCAAACATAAAAATGGCCGCTACCCACAACAAATTTTTTCTGCGCCCTTGTTTATCCGAAAGATAGCCGCCGCATAATGAACCTAATGCCGCTCCAAATAACAGAAAAGAGGTGATAAATCCTTCCTGTGTTGGCGTAAGATTCAAATCGTATTTCATAAATATCAACGCGCCGGAAATAACACCCGTATCATAACCGAAGCATAAGCCGCCTATGGTTGACACAAGTGTAATTAACCGCATGCGATTAGGATTTTGCAGATGACTTTTATTATACATAGCTGTCCCATTTGGTTAAAAATTACGCCATTAGAAGCTGATCTTTCTCGTTCATTTTTTTGGAAAAATGCACTTCAGTTTGAGCAAGAATCAAATCTTAAAAAAATGACTTTTTATTTTACTGGAACGGCAACATCTGAAATCTATGTTTCCGCCATGATTACAGGAAGAACTTTATATCAAAGTTAATTTCAAACGCCATAAAACTTGTGTGATATCGATTAAGCAACGTGCGAGCGGTCATGTTTTTTGCACATAAATTTATTTATCGGATGATTAAAGTCACAAAACAGGGAACTCCTGTTGACATAACAAGAATGAATACAGTTTTCACATTGGTTTTTTTATAATATTTAGATGACCTAGAAATAAAATTTTTCAGCAATGCCTGTGTGCCATGATTACAGGGAAATTTTTTTCCCCTTGTATTTTTCATTAAAATCTCCGCTTCATTAAATATAGCAACTTTAATGATAAATCTTGCCGCCCTCCTTTTACCCACAGTGATTGAAGGGATAAGGTAGCAAAAACAATCTGTCAAATTTTGAGGTTAGAGATCGCTGGTTTAAAACAGATGAAAATGTGTGACGATGATCAAACTTAAAAAAATAGTGATTGATAACATTGACAATAAATGAGAATCATGAATTGCATTGGTTCTTTAAAATCATAATTTTCAAAGGGATAGAAATTATTAAAAAGCAAGATTGATGATTACCGCACGCTGACAATCATGTAAGAATGGCGATATCCTAACAGGAGACATCATGATAACTTTTTGCCTCAATGAACACCCTTCGTCACGCGGCTTCGATCCCATGCATCGTCCGCAGCTGGCTTTTATTTGTAAGGCAGAAGGTAAAGAAGCAGCAATACCCCGGGTAATGCACAAACACGACGATCGTTTCGAGATCATGTTTATTCGTTCTGGCAGCGGCGTTTATAATATTGATGGTCGAGACTACAACGTAAAACAAGGTGATGTCATACTTTTTAATGCTAACGTACTTCACGATGAGAATCCGACAGGCACGGAGGATTTGCTCATATTTAGCTGTGGCGTTAAGAAACTTAAAGTAGATGGTCTGCCTGTAAATGTACTAACAACTCGCACGCAGGCTGCTGTAATGCATTGCGGTGGGTACTATGAAGAAATCTGTCAGCTGTTTGATCTGATGTGGACACATATCAATGCTCGTCAACTGTACCATTCTGATATTGCAGATAATCTCCTTTACGTTCTACTATTGCTGTGTCGTAGAATGTGGATTGAAAATGAAGCAGAATCTGAAAATAACAAAATATTGCTTGGTCAGCGTATAAAGGACTTTATTGACGATCACTACAAAGATGATATGGCTTTGACTTCAATTACTGCGGCACTAAATATGAGCTATTTTTATCTCTCCCACGTCTTTAAAGCTTACTCGGGATACTCACCAAAACAGTATCAGACACGCCGACGCATTGGTGAGGCACAGACAATTTTATTAAGCACTGATTTAGCGATAACCGAAGTGGCGAATGCGGTAGGTTATGATAACGTAAATAACTTCCATCGCATATTTCATAACATTATAGGTATACCCCCTGCGCGATATAAGAAATTCTGGCTTAATGGGCAAATCAGAAAGTAGATTAATAAATCTACACATATTTGCTAATTAAAAGCAACCCCCAACAGCAACTACCCGTGAATTGAAAAAATTTAATTGAATAGTTAGTTATACAAGGTGAAAATAACCACTATGTAATCTAAATCTATCATTTGCACTGAACATCTTGAGAACATAATTCTGCTATATTAAATAAAAGATATCAATCTATTGAGAGTGACTTTCATCTTGAATCGATGCAAATAGGATGGATGGCACTCATAATTTTTATCATCTGTATTTTTTTCCCCAACCGCCGGTGAGTTCGCGAAAAATCAATGTTGCTGCCTGCCATGTTATTTCTCGCCATCAATTATTAGCTTAACTTTTACTGATAATTTCCGAAAGATGAGGTATAGCGATTGATGGCGTTGAACAACTGTTCGAAATGTGCGGTTTAACAAAATCATTCCATCCTGCTCTCAGCGATAACAATTGTTTCAGATAAAAATCCCGTAGATAAATTATGCTTAAAGCGTTACATGGTATTTCTACGCATTATTGCAACGTATTAACTGAAGCACGTATCGCAGTTGAAACAGGCTATGAAGGGCTTGAGTTGCTACGCTACAAGCTGCTGCGCTATCTGGATAACGGTGGTAATACCACCGAGCTTAAAAAAGTCGTAAAAGGCTTTGGTCTGCAAATCTCATGCCTTAACGCTTTGATCAATGTTGAGCGCCATCAGCGTGATGAAAAGCAACTGATGCTGAATGAAGCTATACAACTAACTCAAATTGCTTCAGAGCTTGATTGCCCAACAATACAGATTCTGGCGCAGCACGGCATAGATCATCTACCGGCGTTACAGATACTCGACATCATGACTGAAAACATATTTGAAATTGCCGCTATAGGTCAGCAGTATGGCGTTCGTTATCAGATTGAGGTCATAGCCCATACGAAATTTAATACGCTGGATCAGGCTCTTGAGGTTATCAGACGCATTAATAAACCTAACGTAGGGTTAGTTATTGATTTCTGGCATCTATTTGCAAGCGGAGCAACCATACCTGATGATATCAGGAGCCTTGATCCGTCCCTGATTTTCGGCGTTCACTTTTGTGACGGACGAAAACCTTTTACTGGTGAAGCATGGGAGGAAACCGTATTACGTGCTTATATGCCGGGTGAAGGGGATATTGATATCCGGGCATGGAGTGATGCAGTTAAAGCAACCGGTTACGATGGTGTTTGGTCAGCAGAGCTTTTCAGCCCGGCGCGTTGGGAAATGGATCACGCTGTTCTTGCCAGGCAGATTATCGAAAACATGAGCCTCTATATCGATTAACATCGACAGTGTGTAGGAGCGTATGTCCGCTTCTGCATTCCGCTGAATTTACTGACTTCGCTGATGCATCGATTAGTCGACAGAGCCGTTCCACTAACGGTATGTCAACCAATAACCTAAAACAGAACGGTTAATTTAAGGATTGTTTAGGCCTTTACGGCTATTCAATTGCCATTCAGGGCAATTAAAAGCCGGCCATTTTGGCCGGTATTTTCAATGTGCCATGCGCGCCCTGTTAATGCTGAAAAATGCTGTTAACCCAGAGCGTCATGTAAACCATATCCGCCGCGTCGGGCACGTTGACGTACCAGCGGGGCGAATCAAAGTCGTCGTCCAGCGGCAGGCTGGCGCGACCCTCCTGAGTCACAAGAATGTCCGCGCGCTTTCCCCGGCCATCCTCCAGATGGATGGCGACGCAGCTGTTTTTCCCGATCCGGTGCGGGTTACAGGTAATGGCGACCGGGGGCTGCAGACGATCCTTCAGCGCGCCTTTCATCGCCTCAAGCCGCTCCTGCGTGCTCTGCGTGGCGACAGGTTCGCCCTGCGGGTACAGGCCGAAAAGCGTTGGCGTCGGCGTCTCGTCGGCCGCCGGGTTTTGCGTTACGGGGCGCGCGTATTTAAGCTTAATCATGCGGTCAGCTTCTCTCTTTTATCGTTGTATTCCGGCATCCCTGCCGACTCAGCCGTCATCAGTCCACGCAGACGATCCAGTTTTCTTGCTACGAGAATAGCAGC
>Ga0308167_1003691_pt1 | contig 11921 bp, 9 predicted proteins | sample PhyCR1_2_FD_202138 | JGI IMG/M metagenome (GOLD analysis project Ga0308167, IMG submission 202138) | Phyllosphere microbial communities from UC Gill Tract Community Farm, Albany, California, United States - DLSLRC.R1 | ecosystem: Host-associated > Plants > Phyllosphere > Unclassified | place... | reverse complement strand
TCTACCGCTACGACCTGCCGACCAGAGCAGGCGACCAGCGCCAGCTGGGGCAATTAACCGGTGCAGCCTGTGCCGTTGAATGTGCCGAAATGGTTGAACGTCATCAAGGCCCGGTGGTATTGATTGCACCGGATATGCAGAATGCACTGCGCCTGCAGGATGAAATTAAACAGTTTACCGACCAGCCGGTGATGGCGCTGGCGGACTGGGAAACGCTGCCTTTTGACAGTTTTTCGCCGCATCAGGAAATTATCTCCTCGCGACTCTCCACCCTGTATCAACTGCCGACGCTTGAGCGCGGCGTGCTGATCCTGCCGGTTAACACGCTGATGCAGCGCGTCTGCCCGCACAGCTTCCTGCACGGCCATGCGCTGGTGATGCAAAAAGGGCAAAAGCTGTCGCGCGACAAGCTGCGCGCCCAGCTGGAACAGGCGGGCTATCGCAGCGTGGATCAGGTGATGGAACACGGTGAGTTTGCCACCCGTGGCGCACTGCTTGACCTTTACCCGATGGGCAGCGACCGCCCTTACCGTATTGACTTTTTCGATGATGAAATCGACAGCCTGCGGCTGTTTGACGTCGACAGCCAGCGCACTCAGGAAGAGGTCGCGGCGATTAATCTGCTGCCCGCGCACGAGTTCCCGACCGATAAAGCCGCGATTGAGCTGTTCCGCACCCAGTGGCGCGAACATTTTGACGTGCGTCGTGAAGCCGAGCATATCTATCAGCAGGTGAGCAAAGGCACCCTGCCCGCCGGGATTGAATACTGGCAGCCGCTGTTCTTCGAGCAGCCGCTGCAGCCGTTATTCAGCTATCTGCCGGCCAATACGCTGCTGATCATTTCCGGCGACCTGGAAGCCAGTGCCGAACGTTTCTGGCAGGATGTTAACGCCCGCTATGAGAACCGCCGCGTCGACCCAATGCGTCCGCTGCTGCCGCCGCCAACCCTGTGGCTGCGCAGTGATGAACTGTTCGGCGAACTGAAGCAGTGGCCGCGCGTGCAGCTGAAAACCGAACTGCTGGCCGATAAAGCCGCCAATACCAATCTGCATTATGAAACGCTGCCCGATCTGGCGGTGCAGGCGCAGGCCAAAGCACCGCTTGATGCCCTGCGCCGTTTTCTGGAGAGTTTCAGCGGCCCGGTGGTGTTCTCGGTAGAGAGCGAAGGCCGCCGCGAAGCATTGCAGGAGCTGCTGGCGCGCATCAAGCTGAAGCCGACGGCGATCCACTCGCTGCCGGATGCGCAGGCGCCAGGCCACTATCTGCTGATCGGCGCCAGCGAACACGGTTTTATCGACGGCCTGCGTAACCGCGCGCTGATCTGCGAAAGCGATCTGCTGGGCGAGCGCGTTAGCCGTCGTCGCCAGGACAGCCGCCGCACCATCAACCCGGACGTGCTGATCCGCAACCTCGCGGAACTGCATCCGGGCCAGCCGGTGGTGCATCTCGAGCACGGCGTCGGGCGCTATATCGGCCTGACCACGCTGGAAACCGGCGGTATCCAGGCGGAGTATCTGATGCTGGCGTATGCCGGCGATGCCAAGCTGTATGTGCCGGTGTCGTCTCTGCATCTGATCAGCCGCTACGCGGGCGGTGCCGAAGAGAACGCGCCGCTGCACAAGCTGGGCAGCGATGCCTGGTCGCGCGCGCGCCAGAAAGCGGCAGAAAAAGTGCGCGATGTGGCCGCCGAACTGCTGGATATCTATGCCCAGCGTGCCGCCAAAACCGGCTTTGCCTTTAAGCATGACCGGGAACAGTATCAGCTGTTTTGCGAGAGCTTCCCGTTCGAAACCACCCCTGACCAGTCCGCTGCTATTAATGCCGTGCTGAGCGATATGTGCCAGCCGCTGGCGATGGACCGCCTGGTGTGTGGCGACGTGGGCTTTGGTAAAACCGAAGTGGCAATGCGTGCCGCCTTCCTCGCGGTGGAAAACCACAAGCAGGTGGCGGTGCTGGTGCCGACCACCCTGCTGGCCCAGCAGCATTACGATAACTTCCGCGACCGCTTCGCCAACTGGCCGGTGCGCATTGAGATGCTGTCCCGCTTCCGTACCGCCAAAGAGCAGGTGCAGGTGCTGAGCGAGGCGCAGGAAGGCAAGGTTGATATCCTGATCGGCACACACAAGCTGTTGCAGAGTGAGATCAAATGGCGCGATCTCGGCCTGCTGATTGTCGATGAAGAGCACCGCTTCGGCGTACGGCATAAAGAGCGCATCAAAGCGATGCGTGCCGATGTGGATATTCTGACGCTGACCGCCACGCCGATCCCACGCACGCTGAATATGGCGATGAGTGGGATGCGCGACCTGTCGATTATTGCCACGCCACCGGCCCGCCGCCTGGCGGTAAAAACCTTTGTGCGCCAGTACGATGAGCTGGTGGTGCGCGAGGCGATCCTGCGTGAAGTGCTGCGCGGCGGCCAGGTTTATTACCTCTACAACGACGTCGAAAATATCGAGAAGGCCGCACAGCGTCTCTCCGCACTGGTGCCTGAAGCGCGTGTCGCTATCGGCCATGGTCAGATGCGCGAGCGCGAGCTGGAACGGGTGATGAACGATTTCCACCACCAGCGGTTTAACGTGCTGGTGTGTACTACCATCATCGAAACCGGCATCGATATCCCGACCGCGAATACCATTATTATCGAACGTGCCGATCACTTTGGTCTGGCGCAGCTTCACCAGCTGCGTGGCCGCGTGGGCCGTTCTCACCACCAGGCCTACGCCTGGCTGTTGACGCCACACCCGAAAGCGATGACCACCGACGCGCACAAACGCCTGGAGGCTCTGGCTTCGCTGGAAGATTTGGGCGCGGGCTTCGCGCTGGCAACGCACGATCTGGAAATCCGTGGTGCCGGTGAGCTGCTGGGAGAAGGTCAGAGCGGCCAGATGGAGACGATCGGCTTCTCGCTGTATATGGAGCTGCTGGAAAATGCCGTTGATGCGCTGAAGGAGGGCCGTGAACCCTCGCTGGAGGATCTCACCAACAGCCAGACGGAGATCGAGCTGCGCATGCCTGCGCTGCTGCCGGATGATTTTATCCCGGATGTTAATACCCGCCTCTCCTTCTATAAGCGCATTGCCAGCGCGCAGGAGTCCGGCGAGCTGGATGACCTCAAGGTTGAGCTGATCGACCGCTTTGGCCTGCTGCCGGATGCAGCGCGTAACCTGCTGGATATCGCCGGGCTGCGTCTGGTGGCGAAGAAGCTGGGCGTGCGTAAGGTTGAAGCCAGCGAGAAAGGCGGCTTCGTTGAGTTCGCCGAGAAAAATAAGGTCGACCCGGCCTGGCTGATTGGCCTGTTGCAGAAAGATCCGCAGCAATGGCGGCTGGACGGCCCGACGCGCATTAAGTTTATGCGCGACCTTGGCGAGCGCAAAGTGCGTATGGTTTGGGTGCGGGAGTTTATGGATAAGATGCTGGAAAACGCGGCGGCGTAACTCATGTTACCAACAATAAGGGCGGACCGAAAAAAGGGTCCGCCCTACAGGGGATGCCGATAACCTGAATATTGTCGGGGCCGACCGCTTTTCAGGTTGGCCCAAACAGTAGGGGCGAACCTTAACCAAAGGTCCGCCCCTACAAAACAGCGCGCCAGGATGCTATTACGCTTTGTCGCTCAGCACCAGCTGGCCGTTATTATCGAGCGGGATGCGCGTGCCTGGGTCGTTTTCCATGCGGATTTTACCCTGCTGGTCACCAATTTTATAGGTGACGTCATAGCCCAGCATCTTTTCCTGCTTGTCGTAAACGGTTTTGCAGCGCTGCTCGGAAGTGGTGTAAGTATCGCGATCCTGCAGGGCGCCCTGCACCTGATTACCACCGTAGCCGCCGGCCAGCGCACCCGCTACCGTTGCCACATCGCGACCACGACCGCCACCAAACTGGTGACCCAGTACCCCGCCCGCTACCGCGCCCAGCACTGAACCGGCAATGCGATTTTCATCCTGCACGGCGCGACGATGCGTCAGCGTAACGTTGCGGCACTCCTGACGAGGGTTCTTCAGCGTCTCTTTGATTGGCGTTGCAGAGAGCACCTGCGCGTACTGCGGTCCGCGATCGAACACGTTCATACTTGCCACAGCGGCCACACCCAGGGCGGCTGCTACACCGATGCCAATACCCGCTAACATTGATTTATTCACAGGAAAACCTCCTGAAATTGTTACCGCGCATGATTGCCTGCTGAGACGTCCTGTAACAGCTACGGCATTCCCGGCGTGCGCGACGCGCCGTGGTAATGAGTCTTGAGTTTGCGTTGTGTGAGCGAATGTGACAATAAGAATACTGGAAGAAAAAGGGCCAGCGCATGATAAGAGAAAGCTTTTAAGAGAGTTCTTAACGGGGGGTTCAGACGGCGGTATCAGAACAACGGCTTATAGCTGGTGGCACTATAAGCCGTTTATTTTACAGAAAGCGGCGGGATTAATGCAGCTTCATTCGTGGACGGATCACACGGTTAATACTGCCCACCAGCATCATCAGACCGGTTTTAAAGTAGCCGTGCAGCGCCACCTGGTGCATACGATACAGTGAGATGTAAACGAAACGCGCAATGCGCCCTTCGACCATCATTGAACCGCGCATCAGGTTACCCATCAGGCTACCCACGGTGCTGAAACGGGACAGGGAGACCAGCGAGCCATGATCTTTATAGACGTAGGGCTTCTGCGGCTGCCCTTTCATCTCTGCCAGAATGTTGGCCAGCACGCGGGAAGCCATCTGGTGCGCGGACTGCGCACGCGGCGGCACAAAACCCCCGGACGGCAGCGCGCAGGAAGCGCAGTCGCCAATCGCGTAGATATTCGGGTCGCGCGTGGTTTGCAGCGTTGGCTCAACCACCAGCTGGTTGATGCGGTTGGTTTCCAGACCGCCCAGATCTTTCATAAAGTCCGGTGCTTTGATGCCCGCTGCCCAGACCATCAGGTCAGCTTCGATAAATTCGCCGGACTTGGTGTTCAGGCCTTTCTTGTCTGCGCTGGTCACCATGGTTTGCGTCAGAACGCGCACGCCGATTTTGCTCAGTTCCTGGTGGGCGGCGCTGGAGATACGCGGCGGCAGCGCAGGCAGAATGCGCTCACCGGCTTCCACCAGCGTGACGTTCAGCGCCTGGTTATCCAGACCTTTATAACCATAGCTGTGTAGCTGCTTAACCGCGTTGTGCAGCTCGGCTGACAGCTCTACGCCGGTGGCACCGCCGCCAACGATAGCGATATTGACCTTCTCCTGCGTGCCTTCGCTGGCAGAAAACTTCAGGAACAGGTTCAGCATTTCGTTGTGGAAACGGCGCGCCTGGTGCGGGTTATCGAGGAAGATACAGTTATCCTTCACGCCCGGCGTACCGAAGTCGTTTGAGGTACTGCCCAGCGCCATCACCAGCGTATCGTAGGCCAGCTCGCGTTCCGGTACCAGCACTTCACCCTGCGCATCGCGGATTTCCGCCAGCTGCAGGCGGCTATTTTCGCGGTCGAGGTTGGTCAAGGTGCCAAGCTGGAAGCTGAAGCCATGCTTGTGGGCATGAGCCAGATAGCTCAGACCGTCGATGCCTTCATCCAGCGATCCGGTGGCGACTTCATGCAGCAACGGCTTCCATAAATGGCTATGGTTGCGGTCGACCAGGGTAATCTGGGCTTTCTTCTTGCGGCCCAGCTTATGGCCGAGCTGAGTAGCCAGTTCAAGTCCCCCGGCACCTCCGCCGATAATCACAATTTTCTTCATAGGTGTTGTCAAACGACCCCCTGTAAAAGTGAACCAATCGTTAATTAAAAGTTAAATAAATAACCTTAATTAACATAGGGTTGGCGATATTAATTCGCGAGCTGGGGTCAGAATAACACGGAGGAAATCATCTGCTATAAGAAAATTGATCCTGGTCAATGTTATTAGCAAAACTAAGAATAGTACGAATAAAGACCACAAAATCAGCCCGCACTTTAGCGGGCTTCAGCGGCTGGATGTGACGCCGGGTGCGGCGATTTAACCGAGTGTTTTGAAGGCGTTAATGCGCGGCAGATGGTGGGAGATGTTACGGAACTTGTGGCCCTCAACTTCATCCCACACCACTTCGTAATAGTGGTGTAAGGCCTGCGCGCTGCGGGTGCTGTCGAGCGCATCGTCATGGCGGGAGAGAAACACCAGCCCGCGCTGGCGATTCTGTTCGCGAAAGTGGCTGACGCACTTGGTGGCAATATCCAGGTACTCTTCTGGACGATCAATCTTGCCGTCCATCACTTCATTCGGCCACAGATTGGGGTTAAACATCACCTGGCGCACATTGCAGAGAAAGCCAATACGCTCGGCCCAATAACCCCCCAGCCCCACGCCGCAAATCAGCGGGCGATCGTCCTCGCTCTGACGCAGCATCTTGTCGGTTTCTTTGAGCAGATGCTGCATATCATGTTTAGGATGGCGGGTGCTGTAGCTGAGCAGGCGCACGTCCGGGTCGATGAACTGAAGCTGCAACACTTTTTCGTGATTGCCCGGGCTGTTTGAATCAAAACCATGCAGATAGATAATCATCGTCATCCTCATTGTGATTCGCCACGGGCAGCCTGTTGTCAGATGCCCGCAGCCGCTTTATGGGCCAGCCAGCGCTCCTGCAGCGTATTTAACGCGTTGCTCGTCTCCTTCCAGCGCGACGATTCCTGCAGTTGCTGACGGGTAAAGGTTCCCCGATGGTAGAGCTGAGCGACCCTTTCTGCATTGATCGGCGACAGGTTATCCAGCACGCTGACCGCGCCTGCGCGGTTATTACACACCAGAATCATATCGCAACCGGCATCCAGCGCCGCCTGGCCACGCTCTGCGTAGCTGCCCATAATCGCCGCGCCTTCCATCGACAAATCGTCAGAGAAGATCACCCCGTTAAAGCCCAGCTCCTTACGCAGTACCGTTTTCAGCCAGTGTGATGAGCCGCTGGCCGGGCGCGGATCGACTTCAGTATAGATAACATGGGCAGGCATAATAGCGTCCAGCGCCTGCTCGGCGATCAGCTGCTGAAAGATCGGCATATCATGATGGCGGATCTCCGCCTCGCTGCGCGTATCTCGCGGTGTCTCTTTATGCGAGTCCGCACTGACGGCACCATGTCCGGGAAAATGTTTTCCGGTGGTCTTCATGCCGGCATCATGCATCCCGCGAATAAAACAGCGCGCCATTTGCAGGGCAATTGCCGGGTCTTCGTGGAAAGAGCGCTCGCCAATCGCCGCGCTACCGTGGCCGATATCCAGCACCGGGGCAAAACTGATGTCGATGTCCATGGCGATCATCTCCGAGGCCATCAGCCAGCCTGCCTGCTGCGCCAGCTGTTCCGCGCTGGCCGCATCATTCAGCGCAGCAAACGCCTGCATCGCCGGCAGACGGGTAAAGCCGTCGCGGAAACGCTGCACGCGGCCGCCTTCCTGGTCCACTGCCACCACCAGCCGGTTGCGCGAGGCGCTGCGGATCTGCCGTACCAGCTCACGCAGCTGCGCCGGGTCATGATAGTTGCGGCTAAACAGGATCAGCCCCCCTACCAGCGGATGCTGTAAAATCTCACGCTCTTCCGCATCCAGCTCGCAGCCGAGCACATCTAACATTACCGGTCCCACACTTCACCTCTTGTTCTGTCGTTGCTGCCAGCCTTCTGCTGCCAGCGTATAAAAATGTTGTTCACCGCTCTGCTGCGCCCGCAGCTCGTACCAGCTGGTCGCCAGCAGAGACAGCCACGGCTGCCAGCGCTGGATCTGGCCGCTCAGCGCGTCAATGTTCAGCTGCTGACGCGTCGCATAACGGGTAATAAGCCGCTGTTGCTGCGCGCCGTCCAGCCCATTGGCGCTGATGATGGCGGCCAGCTCCAGCGCCACATCGCCATCCGCTGCGTACTCCCAGTCAATAAAGCGCAGCCGGCTGCCTTGGGCGACCAGATTTCCGCAGTGGAGATCCATATGCAGCACCGCCAGCCGCAGCGGATGCGGTTGACCCTGACGCTGCAGCTGCCGCAGCGCGCGCAGCCACTGAACGGTGCGGCGCTGCGGCTGGCTGCGCTGCCAGTAATCCATCAGCAGCGGCATCAGCTGCAGGCGATAACCGCTCAGCGGCTGGTGATGTAAGCTGACAACCTCATCCACCAGCCCCTCCAGCCAGCTGTCCAGCTGCCCGGCGCTCAACACTTCGCCTGGCTGCCACCCCAGCAGCAGCCAGTCGCTATTCCTGCCGTGTACGCAAGGCGTCAGGCCACTGGCGGCCAGTTTACGCAGCAGACGATATTCGCGCTGGCGGTCAACCCCCGGCATGGTCTGCCCGCTGGCTGCCCGCCGTGCCAGAAATTTGCGATCGTCCAGCGAGACCTGCACGCTGTAGCCGCTCAATCCGCTGAGCGCAGAAAAGGAACCGGCGGCACTCGCCGCCGGAAACTGTTGCCCGATCAGCCTGTCGAGCGCGGGATCAGTGCTGGACGGCACCGCTGCCTGACCAGATAATTTCGCCGGTCTGCACCAGCATCAGCTGCATCTGCAGCGTCGGTGACTTCACGTCACCTTCGGCATTGCTGTACAGCACGTACTGGGCGCCGACATAGCGCGCCAGGCCAATCGCTTTGCTGCGCGACACCAGACTGTCCTCTGCGGAGAGCCCCAGCGTCTGTTTCGCTACCGCCAGCTGCTGCGAGGTGACGAGGGTAAACTGCGCGTTGTTCGCCAGCGAGCTTTGCAGCGCCGCGGTCGCTTTCGCGCTCTGCAGGCTGCCGTTAGTGCTGTTCTTCACGTTATCCACCAGCAGTACGCTGCCCGCCGTGACGCCGTCTGCTTTCAGCATCTGCGCCACCAGCGGTGATACGCTGGCAGGCCAGTTGATGGTCTGCATTTTTGGCGGCTGCGGTACGTTCTGGCCCGGTTCCGGTTTTGGCTGCTCCGGCACGGTTACCGGCGGCTGCACGGGCTCAACCTTGGCGGGTTGCTCAGGCTGCTGCTGCTGCTGTTGATTGTTGATACAGCCGCTCAGAATCAGCGCCAGTAGCAGCACGCCTGAGAGCTTAAAGATATTCCTGTTCACACTTAACTCCTTACAGATACAGGTAGAGACGAACTTTGCTCGCCGTCAGATTACCGGTTTGGGATGAGATGTCGGCTTTACCATGCGCGGGTACTGTCACCGTGCGCGGGCGTTCAAAAGGTAAGATCTCTAACCCTTTATCATCATACCAGTAGAAGCGATAAGTGACCTGAACCGGCTTTTCCTGCTGATTAAACAGCATGGTGGTGGCGCGCTGCTGCCCTTCCCTTTCGCCAATATTCGGTTCATCGGTGGTAATGCCCGCCGACAGCACGGCCGACTCCATCACTAACGACTGTGAGGTATTGATGGTGGTGCGCTCGCTGCTGCATCCGGCTAACGCTACCAGTAACGTGAGTGCCGTTACGCTTGCCCGCATAGATTTGTGTCCGTAGTCGTTGGCGTTCAGGACGCCAGCATTGGGCCTAAAGGACGGCCGCCGAGCAGGTGCAGGTGGATGTGATACACCTCCTGACCCCCGTGCTTATTGCAGTTCATGATCAGGCGATAGCCATCTTCGGCGATGCCCTGATCTTTAGCGATTTTCGCCGCAACCGTCATCATGCGCCCCAGCGCAGCTTCATGCGCGGCGCCAACATCATTGGCGGTAGGGATTAAGATATTCGGCACAATCAGAATATGCGTCGGTGCCTGCGGGGAGATATCGCGAAATGCGGTAACCAGCTCATCCTGAAAAATGATGTCGGCCGGGATCTCACGGCGGATGATTTTACTGAAAATGGTTTCTTCAGCCATGCTGCATGTCCTTGAGCGTAATATAAGTTACCGCAGTATGAGCGAGAGAATCCTTTTCTTTCAACCTGCAACTGACTTTTCTTTCGCTAATCGCACGGCTTTACGACGTTATGCCCCCGCCCGCCCGTCAAAAAATTATTTTTGCGTGACGCTTCGCACAATGAACTGCCATTTTCGATAAAAACGAAACACTGTTTTATAAATTTAGAGATCCCGCAAGGCAATCACGGTGATTTTGCCACTCTGCTCAATTTGCTGGCAAAAACGACAAGGTTGAATGGTTGGGAACACTCTACTTTTCCACCATCCGTCTGAGTTGTCCGGAATACGTGGTTGAAGCCACCCTACAGCAAAGGAGCTTTCCTGATGCACACTCGCAAGATCGGACTGGTGAATTACCTTGCCTACGGCTCCGGGGATTTCCTCGGTGCCGGGACCACGGCGCTGACTGCCGCCTGGCTGCTCTATTTCTATACCACCTTCTGCGGCATGACGCCGATTGAAGCGACTTTTATCTTTGCCCTTGCCCGCGTGCTGGATGCGGCGATCAGTCCGCTGATGGGGTTTCTCACCGACAACTTCGGTACCACCCGGCTGGGAAAACGCTTTGGCCGCCGTAAATTCTTCATCCTGCTCGGTATTCCCGGCGTATTCAGCTACAGCCTGATGTGGGTCGGTGAGATGAGCTATCTGTGGTATCTGCTGACCTACCTGGCGTTTGATATCGTCTACACCATGGTGCTGGTGCCGTATGAAACCCTGGTACCGGAAATGACCGACGATTTTAAGCAGAAAACCCGCTTTTCCGGCGCGCGCATCGCACTGGCCCAGCTCTCAACCATCCTCGCCGCGTTTCTGCCCGGCATTCTGCTGGGGATTTTCGGCAAGGACAATGCGGTGTCATTTTTCTATGCCAGCCTGGTGTTCTCCACCCTGTGCGCCATCGTGCTGATGCTGGTGTGGGCGTTCACCTGGGAGCGCCCGGCAGATGCCCTTTCGGCCGAGTCGCAGCGCGCCATGGCGGAGAAACAGCAGCTTAACCTGCGTCAGAGCCTGCAACGGCTGTATGTGGAGCTGGCTTCCACGATGCGCATTCGTATCTTCCGCCAGCATCTGGGGATGTATCTCGGCGGCTATATTGCGCAGGACGTGTTTAACGCGGTGTTTACCTGGTACGTGGTGTTTGTGCTGATGCAGGGTGCGCAGCTGGCTGCCAATCTGATGGGCACCATGGCGGTTCTGCAGTTTATTGCGGTGATCGGCATGATCCCGCTGTGCATTCGTATCGGCCCGGCCCCGGCTTACCGCCTGGTGGTGGCGCTGTTCGCCGGCAGCTCCCTCTCCTATGCGCTGCTGTGGTATGCCGGAATGAGCAACAGCCTGGCGCTGCTGGTGCTGATCTCTGCAGTGGCCGGGCTGGGTCGCGGCGGCATTAATTACATCCCGTGGAACATTTACACCTACATTGCCGATGTCGATGAGGCGATTACCGGCCAGCGCCGCGAGGGGATTTTTGCCGGCATCATGACGCTGACGCGCAAAGCCTCGCAGGCAGGTGCCGTGATGGTGGTGGGTATCGTGCTGCAGCTTTCCGGCTTTGTCTCCGGCAGGTCAGAGCAGCTGCCGCAGGTCAGCCATACGATTATCTTTATCCTCAGCGTCGGCACGCTGGCAATACTGACCTGCGGCTTTGTTATCTCACTGCGCTTTAAGCTCAACCTGCACACGCACCGCACGCTGCGCGAAGAGACGCTGAAAATGCGCGCGGCTGATGGGCCGGTACCTCAGCAGTTAAGCGCGCAGGCACGCGCCACCGTCGAGACGCTGACCGGCATGGCCTATGAAAATCTGTGGGGTAATAACAATATTGGCTACCTCAACCGTAATAAACCTCCGGCAGCTATGCTGCCGCAGGCGCCCACCTTCCCTGCTATCCGACCTCAGGAGCACCATGATGACAGTCTACCCGGTTAAGTACAGCGCGCTGCTGCGCCAGCCCGAATTCCTGCTGCCTAAGCCCGAACTGCGCAAACTGATTGCCCGCGTCAGCGACAATCTGGTGAGCATTACCGACGAAAGCGGCGAGTTTCTGCTGCGCCTTGACGATGGCCGGGTGATTGACACCAAAGGCTGGGCGG
>Ga0308167_1003685_pt1 | contig 11938 bp, 13 predicted proteins | sample PhyCR1_2_FD_202138 | JGI IMG/M metagenome (GOLD analysis project Ga0308167, IMG submission 202138) | Phyllosphere microbial communities from UC Gill Tract Community Farm, Albany, California, United States - DLSLRC.R1 | ecosystem: Host-associated > Plants > Phyllosphere > Unclassified | place... | reverse complement strand
AAGAGGTAAAGGGGAATGGTGATTACAAAGAGATAGACGCGCTCGGCCGTCAGATTGAGCGCCTTGCCCGCGTTGAGCGCTACCGCAGCAGCGGCAACGAGGCCGACTTAAACCCTAACGTGCGCAACCGCAACAGAGGCGAGCGCCAGCCGGTTGTTAAAAACGAGTTCAGCGAGGAACAGGTAGACAAGCTGACCGGCGTGTTTATGGATAACTGCTTTGAGTATCAGCTCAACTGGCACCGTGCCGGGCTGACTCACCGCATCCGCAATATCCTGAAGTCCCGCCAGATTGGCGCAACGTTCTACTTTGCCCGTGAGGCGCTGATCGACGCGCTGACCACCGGGCGCAACCAGATATTTCTTTCAGCCAGCAAGGCGCAGGCGCACGTTTTTAAAAACTATATCCTCGACTTCGCCCGCCAGGCGGACGTTGACCTGAAAGGCGATCCCATCGTGCTGCCGAACGGCGCGCGCCTGATATTTCTCGGTACGAACGTGCGTACCGCGCAGAGCTACACCGGCAACCTGTATCTGGATGAATATTTCTGGATCCCGAAATTCCAGGAGCTGCGCAAAGTCGCCAGCGGCATGTCGCTGCACAAGAAGTGGCGCACCACCTATTTTTCCACGCCGTCGGCTCTTTCACACAGCGCCTATCCGTTCTGGTCAGGCGAGCTGTTTAACAAGGGGCGGCGCAACAGAGATGATCGCATCGAGATAGACCTGTCGCATTCTCACCTGGCGAAAGGCGCGCTGTGCGGTGACGGGCAGTGGCGGCAGATCGTGACGGTTGAGGATGCGCTGACCGGCGGCTGCAACCTGTTCGACATTGAGCAGCTGCAGCTTGAATACAGCCCGGCGGAATATCAGAACCTGCTGATGTGTGATTTTGTCGATGATGAGGCGAGCGTGTTCCCGTTTGCCGAGCTGCAGAGCTGCATGATCGACAGCCTGGAAGAGTGGGAAGATTTTAACCCGTACCTGCCGCGCCCGTTTGCATACCGGCCGGTCTGGATTGGCTATGACCCGTCGCATACCGGCGACAGCGCAGGCTGTGCGGTTATCGCACCGCCGCTCGTTGCGGGCGGAAAGTTTCGCGTGCTGGAGCGCCACCAGTGGCGGGGCATGGACTTTGCCGCGCAGGCGAAATCTATTGAGGACTTAACGAAAAAATACACCGTGGAATATATCGGCGTGGACGCTACCGGCATCGGCCAGGGTGTTTTTCAGCTGGTACGCCAGTTTTACCCGGCCGCGCGGGAAATCAAATACTCGCCGGAAGTGAAAACGGCAATGGTGCTCAAGGCTAAAGACACCATCAGCAGCGGGCGGCTTGAGTATGACGCCGGGGCGACGGATATCACGCAGTCGTTTATGGCTATACGCAAAACCATGACGGCCAGCGGCAACCGCTCAACCTATGAGGCGAGCCGCAGCGAAGAGGCCAGCCACGCAGACGTCGCCTGGGCAATCATGCACGCATTGTTAAACGAACCGCTCACCGCAGCCAGCGGCGGCGCTAACCCCTCTATTCTGGAATTTTACTGATGAGCAAACGCAGAGGCCGCAAGGCTTACACCGCCACAACGCAGCCGGTACAGGCAAGCGCACCGCAGCAGCACGCCGAGGCATTTACCTTTGGCGATCCGACGCCGGTCATGGATAAGCGCGACATTCTGGATTATGCCGAGTGCATCGGTAACGGGCGCTGGTTTGAGCCGCCGGTCAGCTTTAGCGGGCTGGCTAAGAGCCTGCGCTCGGCCGTTCACCACAGCTCGCCGATTTACGTGAAGCGCAACATTCTGGCTTCAACGTTTATTCCACACCCGATGATGAGTCAGCAGGAGTTCAGCAAGTTTGCGCTGGATTATCTGGTCTTCGGCAATGCCTTTGCTGAGCTGCGCCGCAATGGCCTGGGTAAGCCGCTGCGCCTTGAAACCACTCCGGCCAAATTCACCCGCAGGGGCGTGAAGGAGGGCGTTTACTGGTTTGTGAATGACTGGAAGGAGCCGCATGAATTTTCGGCCGGCAGCGTATTTCACCTGCTGGAGCCGGATATCAATCAGGAGCTTTACGGCCTGCCGGAATACCTCAGCGCGCTTAACTCCGCCTGGCTGAATGAGGCGGCGACGCTGTTCCGCCGCAAGTATTATCAGAACGGCGCGCACGCCGGTTACATCCTGTATATGACCGACGCGGCGCAGAGCAGCAGCGACGTTGACCGGATGCGCCAGGCGATGCGCGACACGAAAGGGATCGGCAACTTCCGCAACCTGTTTATGTACGCGCCTAACGGTAAGCCGGACGGCATTAAGATCCTGCCGCTCAGTGAAGTCGCGACGAAAGACGATTTCTTTAACATCAAGAAGGCCAGCCGCGACGACCTGCTCAGCGCGCACCGCGTACCGCCGCAGATGATGGGGATTATTCCGGATAATTCCGGCGGATTTGGCGACGTGGTGAAAGCGGCGCAGGTATTTGTGAGAAATGAATTAACGCCGCTGCAGGAGCGGATGAAGGAGATAAACTCTTGGTTGAATCAGGAAGTAATAAAATTTCATTCATATGAATTAGTATAACCATCAAAATAATGGCAGGAGTAAAAATCCTGCCATTATTTTATCATAGCCCGTATTTTGCTTTAACTTCTTCGACCTTGTCTTTTAACTGAATAAGCATAACTTCAAAGTTTGAATGATCATTTTCATCTACTTGGTCATAGATTATCAATTCAATGTTATATTGGTTTTTTATGGAGTCTTTCATTTTTGCAGCATAAGACAAACTTCCAACCAAAGCATAACTTGGACTTGACGAACCAATTCTAAGGCGAATATTTTCAAGGATCAAATTAATGTCTGGATCTTCAATTCCACATCCAATGAAAAGCACAGTGTTAATTTTATACAAGGAGGTGACTATTTCAAATGACACATTATATTGGTCTCTTAATTTGAAATAATCCGATCTACTAAGAATGACATTACGTGTGTGCTGTGCGCAACCATGTAATTTTAACAATATGTTTGCAGGTGAGCGTATTGCATCAATTAACCCATCAGTGTTATATTCGAAGGAATGAAATGAGTTATTTCCGGACACATCGATAAGTGCACTTTCAATTATTGAATCATAATTCGTCGTTACTATAATCTTTGGCGAGATTTCAACGATAGTATTGTGTGATACTGAAGGGATGAATCTTTTACTGAAAAACTCTTCGGTTATTATACTATTAAAATCTGCTTGTCTGCCATGAGTTCTTATTATCTCAGCTGCATCTAAAAACTTTTTTTCCTCGATGAAACTTTGTGTAAGAGCCTGGTGCCCTGCGGGTAATATACGATCCTTAAGTTCGCCTAAGAGAACAGACCAGCCAAGTGGTCGTCTGCCATTCTCATCTACAGACTGACATGAAAGCCCTGAACCTAGATGAAAAATACATCTGCTTTCGGCAATCTCTCTTGCTAATGATTCAGGCCAACTCATTTTGCTCTCCTAAATTGATCATGATCTTATGGCTTATTTCATCAAAGGCCTTTATATAATTTTTCGCTTGAGTATATTGAGATCCTGCCATGCCATCACTAGAGTTTAAGTCAACAATTGGAGCGGCAACAAATTGTGAAAGAGCTAGAATTCCAAACATGTGAGGTATCTCACCTAAGTTAAGCTCTTCCAGATTATTAATTGTGTCCTTCTTGAAGGCACTTAGATTTTCATTTATTTCTGGTTCAAAATTATTAATAATTTTTTGGTAGCTTTGCGTAGTACGTATCGTTCCGTCTCCATGCTTCCTTGAGATATAAGATTGGAGAGTATAACCTAAGAAACCGGAATTAATGTTGACTTTTTCTTTTAGCTCGCCTGATATTTTTCCCCAGATATGATTTTTTTCTCTTTTGAACTCAATGGATTTACTGTCATAAAACCCGATCCATTTATCGAACCATTGCTTAATGTTTTTGATCGCAATTAAACTAAAAATATCACAACTCATAGGAGAGATGAAATAGTCCGCAGCCAATAATGCTGTCCTATTTATAGCCCCCAAACTTGGGCTTAAATCGAGAAATACATAATCAAAATCATCTTCATATTCTTTTAAAAGAGTGTATACCCAGTTTGATATTCTTAAACCGCTGACATTATCTGGATCGTTCAACTCATTCCATTTTTTGCTTAATATATCCTCAAATGAGGCTAAGAAAGGATTGCCTGCAATTATAGAGCATTTAAATCTTTCGCACCATATAGGCTTAACATCAACATTAATGACACTTTCGCCCAATTCATAATTATCAAAAGCATCAACAATTGTACCGTGTTGTTTATCTATTCCTCGGTCATAATAGGGGGCTATAACCGTACTTGCCATGTCCTCACCAAGCATATAATGAGTCATATTTGCCTGAGGGTCTAAGTCAAGCACCAGAACTCTTTTTTGATGTCTAACAGCAAACTGTGTTGCAAGATTGGCGCAAAAAGTAGTTTTTCCCACGCCACCTTTATTATTAAATATTGCAATTGTTTTCATGAAAGATACCAACTCATAGAATATGTAATTTAGGCGTCTAAGCCTTTAGAACTTACACTGGCATATCTTGTATGTCCAGATGACTTGCATGCTTCTGCGCGCAATGATATCCCCGCCACGCCTGCCCGCTTTATGCATCGCTTTTCATGCAGGTGCATGTACCATCTCTGACCGCGCCAGCTCTGGCCTTACAAACGCTTAACGATCCAATTTGGATCATGCGGATTCATGCAACAATATGCACTTTGATGCAGAAGCAAAAAGCCACCTGAAAGGTGGCTAGTGAAGGGGAGGGAAGGAGGTCTTAATCATTCTGCCTGGCGGTATATGGCAGCTTCGAAAACAGATGTGTCGATTGTCCCTGCCATGTCGCTGATCATCGACAGTGCCATTTTTAATTCATCTTCTTTGCAGTGTGCGATCAGTGATACGTCAGCAATGAACTGGATGCGTGCAACCGTCTCGCTTAGATTATCTATATCCATCAAATGATTAACTCCTTCTAGTCAAAATACACTGTATGTATAAACAGTATCATGATGAGCTAAAATCGTAAACAATCGTGCAGCTCAGATTAGTCCGACTGCCGTTTTATTAATCAGGCAGCCGTATGCCTCTTTTTCTCGCGAGCGCAATGAAGCGCTTTAGAGGAGTGGGATTTTTACGCCGTCTATGGAAGAGGTAGCCGCTTGTACCGCCCCAGTAAGAAAGCTCCCCAACCTTGATTGTATGGCCTTTCATCATGCGTACAGCTTCACCGTCGGACAGTGTTAACCTGGAGATCTCAAAGAAACTCTTTTTCAGCGCATCCCGTTCTGTGCAATGACTCACTACAGGTGGGTATTTGTCCGGCTCAGGTTGCTCCTGCGCTGGCTTATCTCTCAATCGCTTAAGAATCCTTCTGCGCTCGGCGCGAGTAGGGGGCTTTGTGAAGTCGATAGCTGCTTCAGAGTCTGTTGGCTCCGTACAGTTATTGACAGAACTCCGAGAGGACGCAGGCGCGTCCTTAAATTCAAAATCCAAATCAACGGCACGTTTCGGGACAATCTTCCATTGCATCAGACGGGTTAAAATTGGCGTATCGTCGCCAACTTCAGTTGCGTAAACACCCTTGATACGCACGGTTTCCTCTCCATACTCATTCATGTCTTCGCTTGCCTGATACCAGGTGCGCACAGCCAGATCGTCGCGGCGCACGAACGGGCCACCCTGCGCGTTAACGTATCCGGCCCAGTCTCCTGCGTCGGCAGCATCATGCGCGGCCGCAAACTCTACACTCAAGCCGTGTGCGGTTTCGCTATCTGCCATGCGGCGCAGCTCGCGGTAAACCGTGACCGGCGCTCCGCCCACAAACTGGAATTGACGGATGTGCCAGCGTGCCGCCCAAGCGGAAACGGCCGAGGCAGTTTCCTTAAGGTCTCTGCCGCTTTCGTCGTCTTTTTCCCCGTCGAGGGCATAGCCGTCGATGTTTTTGGAAATGTATTTAGCGACGTAACCCGTTGCGCTGCCTTTCTCCGGATCGATAGCCTCGGCGTGAAAGCGGGCCTTACGGGCATTGTCGGTTGTCAGCTCGCTGCCGTCTTGTTGCCAGGCATAGTCGCCCATAATCTCGCGCACGCGCTCAGCCTGCTCCGGGCGCATAAACATGAGCATGTGCCAGTGCGGGGTTGCATCATGATGAGGCTCAGCAACGCGGATACCGAAGATGCGGATTTCTTCGCGGTGCAGCTTGGCGCGGATTTTCTGCCAGACGCTGCAGAGATAACGCTGAGTGTCGGCCGGGCTGGCACCGTCCCATTTGCAATTACGATGCCCGGTTTTGATTGTGGCGTGATAGCGCGCCGGGGCGGTAAGCGTATAGAACTCGCCGATAAAGCCCATTTCATTGCAGATGTTTTCGAAGCCACGAATGCGAGTCATCAGCTCGCAGCGGCGGATCGCCGGGTTGGCCACGCTGCCGTCGTATTTCTCGATCAGGCTGATGCGGTTGCCTTCCTCGTCTTCCAGCTCCATTCCTTTCAGAAATTCACGGGTGCGGCGCTTCTGCTCGCGCCACTCTGAAACGGTCATGCTGCTCGCGTAGGGGGTATGCTTTTTGCTGACGTTAGCCAGGGCGATCTGAAGGTGTTCACGCCATGATGCAGCCACGCGGCGCAGTCGGCCTTTCCACCATTTTTCCGTCTGCATACGCATGATCGCCGGGGTAACTTCCTCCGGGTCAAACAGCCGGGACGTGACTTTATCCCATAATGGCGGCGTCTGGCTCAGCTCGCGGGTGATGGCGGCGGCGGTCATGTAAACGCGGTGCGTGTATTTATAGTCTGACTCGTAGCTGGCCTGCGCGTGTGCCTGTACCAGCTCGGCGAGAATAAAATTAGCTACATCCCCGGCAAGCAAATCGACGTCGGCGCGAGCCATATCCGGCAGGCGGTTAAAGCGGTGCATCAGCTCCCAAAGAGTGCCGCCCGCGCTGGCCGCGCCTGCCTGTTTAGTGACATTGCCTGCCAGCAGGTTAAACGTGCCGTGACTCATTTCACCGAGGCGATATTGAGCGTTAACGGTTTCAACGCGTGGCAATGTGCGCTCAACGAAAGTTTTCGTTAAGTACGCATTGGCGCGGGCTGTTCCCTGTTTCTTTTCTAGATCGCTGACGCGGCGTTTAACGTCGAGCTGTATCAGCGTCGGCTGTTTTTCGAGTAGTTCCTGCGCACGCACTAAAGCCGCAATCATCTGAATGCGGCTGTGCATTTCCTCATAGGTAGGGTACGGGCTGGCGATGGCTCCCCGTGGAGCATTCCACGGGTAAGCAAATTCCTCATGCATCAGGCATTACCCTGCCGATGTTTATAGCGATATTCTTCAATTTCCTGGCAGGAAACACAGCGTGTTACACCCAGATATGCGCGGCGGCGCTTTTCAGGAATTGGGGCATCACAGTTTTCACAAAATGAGGCGCTTATAGCAGGCGCGCGATTAACGATATTGGCGATGTTGCGAGCCAGCATTTCATCAGTGCGCTGCTGTACGATGTCCATTGAGTCAGCCATTAGTGCGCCTCCTCAATTTGAGCCTGGATTTTTTCTGCTTCCTGATTAAGTAGCTCGGCTGCTTCGAAACAGGTTAATTCTTCCCGGCGAATTTTCGAGGCCAGGATGTTAAGGCGGGATATCATGAGGTCAGCACGACCGCGACGTTCTTCGCGACGCGCATCATTCAGCATCATATCGAGTTCGATATATGAAGCAGGTTTACTGGTACCAGATGATTTATTCAGCATGTGATTTTCCTTTATTCAGACAAAGCGAATCCCGGCGGGTTAACGCCATTTAAATGCTTTGTATTATTTAGTTCGAAAGAGTCATTCGTTTGGGGAACAAACTCACAACGGCTTTCAGGTGGTTCATTGCGCGAATTAGTGCGTTTCTTTCTTCGTTGGTGAGATCAGTAAAATCGGCTGAGTGCCGGTCTTTGCCGATATTAGCCAGGAAAAAGATAGCGCTTAATGCTCGTTTGTTGTCCTGATAATTGTTGTCAGTCACATCGCGCATTTCAGCAATAAAACGGGATACATCTTTTTCGCAATTACCGCCCATCAGTTGCGCGCGAAGAAGTGCTACATGATTCAGCGCGGCAACGCGTTGACCGGCTGTCAGTTCGACCAGCATGGAATCGCCTTCGATAGCCATGATTTGCCTCTCTTAGGTAATGCCTGTACTTTTACTTCTGGAGATGATGGCGTTACTGGATTCCAGCGCTTACCTTTTTCTCCCATGATCCAGCCGTGTCCGTATGACATGGATGGGCTTTGACGTTTGAGCTTTGCAGCAAGTGAGATCATTATTACACCTCAACTCATGCCAAATGATGCACCAATGCCGCTGATGGCATCGACGGTTGAGGACAGTGCCGGGTTAGCCTGAATACGCGCCTGTACCGCCATTGCGGCCAGTGTTAAGCAGCGAATACCGCTATTAACGTTTTGCAGAAGGCCACGTTTACAGTTGGCTGTCATGGGTTCTGTAGAGGCTGCCCCAGCTGCTAACTGGCCTACTTCTGCAGTGGCTTTCATGACATACAAAGGAAATTTTTCATCTGCGACTTCGTTTACCGGCACACAGGGGAGGCACTGGATTTGCGCCAGCAAGCCATCAACTAATGTTGCATCCTCAGTGACATCGGTAAGAGCTAAAACCTCTAAGACGGTAAGCTGATGCGGCTGGTCTGGATTCAGCTTATTACGAAGAGTTTGCGCACGCATCCCGGACTGCTTCGCGATATCTTCCATGTTGTGAGCTAACGCGAATTTGCGACATGCATCGTCATAATGGGTATGGGTAGAAACCTTGAAATCAAACATGCTCAGATCCCTCTTAACTTGCAAAATCAAGTTATGGTTTGATGTAGCGGCATTTGATTGCCTGCTGGCGGTTCTTTTCACGCCATGCAGCAACATTGATAAGCGGATTGCCATGTTTCGTCATGGTGGTCTCTACCACTTCGCCGGTCTTACGATTAGTGCGGTTCTGTGTATAGGTGAAAGATGGGGTAGGGGCGAGCAGCACAACCCCGTTAGCAATCCATTTCTCCAGCACTGACAGGCTAATGCGGTTGGCTGCAGCAAAGTCCTGTTTGGACATTGTTGGGGATGTAGCAAGCGTGACGGCTTTGTTTACGGCGTCGTTTACCGCCTCGCTGATCGCTGGCATCAAAATCGCTGCGACATTGGCAATAAAATCTTGATATTGCACTAAGTCAAATGCGTTCTGATTGTTTGCATTTTGAGTATGCATAACGCAGTATCTCCTCGTGGTCGTTTTGTTCTACGGTGTTTCATGTGGTGTGAGTGCACTTTAGATCGTAAATACGATTTGTTAAATGATTATTTATCACTTATTGGTGTTTTTATGATTGAAGAGAAGGGCGCAAGCGCTCAGATTCTCGAAAGACTGATGTCTTCTTATGGCGTCAGCACTCAGAAAGACTTGGCAGCAGCTCTTGAGATTCCAGCAAACAATATAAGTGGCTGGACTCAAAGAGACAGCGTCCCGGGCAATGCCATCATAAAGTGCGCAATTGATACTGGTGCTGATTTGCAGTGGTTAGTATATGGAAAACTTGCAAATGCAAACTATGTGGCCTCACATGAACGATCATCAGGGCAAATACTCTATTCTGAGATTATGGCTAATGGCGGTAGGCCAGTATTGCGCCGGATTCTTGATGCTTACGGCTTCACTATGCAAAAGCAACTCTGCGAGCTTTTAGAAATTTCATCAGGTACGGTTAGTACTTGGGTTCGTCGGAATTATTTTCCTGGTGATGTAGTTGTAACTTGTGCGCTTGACACAGGTGTTTCTTTAGAGTGGTTAGCTACGGGTAAAAATAAGCCGAGCCGTAGTGACTCAATCATTAATTCTGAGCATTCTCAAATTAGAAAGGTCCCTAAAAGAAAATTGTCTGCTGGGAAACTGACAGAGGATGGCTTCTATTATTTCGATAACTCGTTCATTTCAAGCGAGATAATAGATCCAGTATTCATCGAGGCAGCATCTAAATCTTGGTTTGTGGATTTGGGGCGTACAAATATCAGTAATGGAAGGTGGGTTATTGATATTGACGGTGATTTAGATGTTTACGATGTCGCTAGACTTCCCGGAAATAAAATTAGCATTGTTGGCAAGGCATCGAGCTTTGAATGCAATGTTAGTGAAGTAACTCCTCTTGGGGTAGTTGTGCAAACGTTAGAAAATAATATTTAGATATAAGGATATAGTAATGAAGAAGGTATTGAAGTGGATACTTTACATTTTTGTTGGGTTGATGGTAATTGGATACTTCGCGGGTAAGAACGAAGATGGGAACACTACATCAAGTTCTACTGAATCTAATAAGCCACAATCGGTGGCAGAAGCTACTCCAGCTAAGACTAGCCCTCCGCAAAAACCTGTTTATCAGACGACAGCTCGTAAATTATTCAATGATTATGAAGAAAATGAAGTCGCAGTTGATGAACAGTTGAAAGGTAAAATTGTTGCAATGACTGGTATTGTACAGTCTATCGACAAAGATTTTACAGATTCAATTATCATTAGCCTGAAGACTGATAATGAATTTATGCCCGCGCGACTTGAAATGAAGGACTCGCAAAAAGCTGCTGCAATAGCTTTAAAAAAAGGCAAGCAGGTAGTGATCGTGTGTGAAAGAATGTCTCGAATTATCGGAGCACCTTCAGGTCGAAATTGCTCATTTAACTAATATAGATAGGCGCTAATTATTCAAATGGCGCCTTTTTTTAATTTATATAAAATTGACATGGAGTCGTTATGTCCGAAGATAGCAGGGTTAAAAAAACTTTAAGTACAGTGATTGAGTTTTACAAAAAACTCGATACACGACAAAAGTTATATTTCAACTTAATTTTATTCTCCGTCTTATTTATAATTGGATGTGTTTTTTTTAATGCTGAGCAAAGGAGAGTTTTTTTAATAGTAGTTGTCCTTTACTGGACTTCGACTGTAGTGTTCGAAACAGTGAGTATATACAAAAAAATATACAACTATACTTTAGGTAAAGCTTTGCTGTTAATCGGGTTTACTCTGTGCACAAATATTTCATTATCTATTGCTGGGATTGTAATAAATGATGTTACAACTGTAGCTCCCTCAAACTTCCCTCATGCATTAATATTGGTTTCTATAGCGATAATACCATTTATAATGGCCATTATAATGCTGGTTATATACTTTGCATTGTTTATCACTCTTCCAATATGGGGCTTTATCATTTTTGTTTATGATGATAAATTAAAGAAAATTCTATTTCCCGGTTATGAGCCTCAGGATGGAGTATTTTTATATAAGACAACAAAACTAATTCAGATTTTATCAATAGGTTGCTACTGTGTCTTTTTCCATTCGCTCTTTAACAACATTCTTGATGATTATACTAAGTTCTTATATTCGAAAGCGCAGTCATTTATTTACACTTTTGAAATGTATGGTAAGTCACCATGCGTTGGACTGCCTTCAGGTAAAGTTGCATTTATAAACGATGATAATGTTCTGATTGCTCACAACCAAGGTGAGGATATGAGCTTCATAACTCATACTTGTGAATATAAAAAATAATTTTAGCTCCTATTCTAGGCTTCGGCGGGAGTATTGCTAAAGGCTGCCGCCATTTTGTCGCCACATTCGTAGATAACCTACTGTTAAATAAGGTTTACTAAAGTATTCGGTCTTTTTTTGCTTTATGATTTATAAAGATTTTATTTGATTGTTACGAAACATCCCGAAATCACACTATTCAATCTATGCCATCACATATTCCTGATCGCTTGAATCACGATTGTTTTTTCTTCATAGAAAAGTTTTTTATGGTCGAATGGCCTTTACAAAAA
>Ga0308167_1003683_pt1 | contig 11944 bp, 13 predicted proteins | sample PhyCR1_2_FD_202138 | JGI IMG/M metagenome (GOLD analysis project Ga0308167, IMG submission 202138) | Phyllosphere microbial communities from UC Gill Tract Community Farm, Albany, California, United States - DLSLRC.R1 | ecosystem: Host-associated > Plants > Phyllosphere > Unclassified | place... | reverse complement strand
TCCCCCTCGCCACGTCCGGCAGGGGGTATTCGTCGTTCCTCGAAGCGAACGCAGACCAAGGCACGCGTCGCGGTACGCTCCCCAGCGGTCGTCGGGACAGGACGAGCGACCCTGGGAGCGGAGCTGAGCGCGGTTTTCCACCTCGGCCTGCTGTCACGCCCGAATATTCCGACTGAGATCGCCGAAAACTCCGAACACCCCCGAGCTCCGCCTCCAGGATTCGAACCCGGACCTAACGGCACCAAAGGCCGTCGTGCTGCCATTACACCAAGGCGGAACGCGCACGGAGGCGCCCGGCCATCCTCCCACGACCGACGAGTCCGACGGCGCACTCCTGGGCAGGGTGTCCGCGCCATGGACACGCTCGGCCTCCCGAGAACTGCCTACGGTGCAGGGACGGGGAAGCAGTCCTCGCCGGCCACAGGAACGGAAGCACCATGTCGAACGCGATCGTGATCTCAGCCTTCGGAGGTCCGGAGGTCCTGCAGTGGCGCTCAGTGCAGCCGCCGGTGGTCCGGCCGGGCGAGGTCCTCCTCCGTGTCCGGACGGCGGCGGTCGGCCCGACCGACCTGCACATCCGCGCCGGCAACCTCACGTCGGTCTTCCCGCAGCGCCCCGGCGACGTCCTGGGATTCGAGGCGGCCGGTGTCGTGGAGGAGGTCGGAGCCGGGGCCGATGCGCGCGTCGGGGACGAGGTCGCCGCGCTGTTGCCGGCCCAGGGCGGGTACGGCGAGCTCGTCGCCACCCCGGTCTGGTACCCGAAGCCCGCTTCGGTGCCGTGGGACGCCGCGGCCGCCTTGCCCGCCTCGGCCGACGCCGCCGTCGGCACGATGCGCGCCGTCGGGATCGAGCCCGGAGGGACGCTCGTCGTGCTCGGTGCCGCCGGCGCGGTCGGGAGCATGGTCGTGCAACTGGCGCGGACCCGGGGCATCCGGGTGATCGGCGTCGCGAGGGAACACGACGCCGCGCTCGTCCGCGACCTCGGCGGCGAGTTCGTCGCGTCAGGTCCCGGTGTCTTCGACCACGTCGACACGACGGTGGACGCGGTCATCGACGCGGCCGGTCGCGGCGGCCTGGCCGAGGCGGTGTCCGTGGTCGGTGACCCCGGCAGGGTCGTCACCCTCGTCGGGGGCCCGGAGGTCGCCTCGTCCGGAGCGCTCCTGTCCCACCCGAGCCCCGACCGTGCGCCGGACGCGCTGGCGGTCACGATGCCGTTGCTCGCGTCCGGAGCGCTCCGCCTCAAGCGACGCCTGACGCTGCCGGTCCGGGAAGCCCGCGAGGCGCACCGGATCCTCGAGTCGGGCGAGACCCGGGACAAGATCGTGCTCGCGTTCGACTGATCCCCGGGCACGGGCCGCGGCGGCTGGCCGTGCAGCCCCTGCTTCCGCCAAGATGGTGGGATGCCGCAGGAGGACGAGGTCGACCGCATCGTCGCGGCGTGGGGTCGCGAGCGCGCCGACCTGGACTTCGGCCCGCTCGAGGTCCTGTCCCGCGTCGACCGGCTCGCCCGACACCTCGACCGTGCACGGCGGGCGGCGTTCGACGCGAGCGACGTCGAGCCGTGGGAGTTCGACGTCCTGTCGGCACTGCGGCGGGCGGGTGAGCCGTACGAGCTGAGCCCGAAGACGCTCCTCCAGCAGACGCTGGTGTCGAGCGGCACGATGACGAACCGGGTGGACCGGCTGGCTGCCCGAGGGCTCGTCGCGCGTCGCACCGACCCGAAGGACGGCCGGGGCATCCTCGTGTCGTTGACCGCCGACGGGCGCGCAGCGGTCGACGCCGCGATCGCGGACCTGCTGGCCGCCGAGCGGGCCATCCTCGCGGGGGTGTCCGACACCGAGCAGGACCAGCTGTCGGGGTTGCTCCGACGACTCATCCTCGGGCTCGGCGACTGACCCGGCCGCCGAGCGGCTTCATCCGTTCGGCCGAGTCCACGGGCCGGGCTTCGGTCGTCGGGTCGATGTGCGACGAGGCCGGCTCCGGCCACGATGATCGGCATGCCCAGACTCCGCGCCCTCATCCGTCGTCGCCGGTACACCCTGCTGTTCGTGCTGGTGCTCCTGTTGCTGGCGGCGGGCATCACCGCCACGACCTCGGCGATCGGCGCCCAGCGCCAGGCGAAGGCCGCGGACGAGCTCTGCACCGCGGACGACCTCGCCGCCCGCTGGCACAGCGGCGCGCTGTTCCTCGACGCGCGATCGGCCCGGACCGGGAAGACGGTCCTGGCGCACCGGGGTGACGAGCCGACGCAGACCGGCAGCACGATGAAGGTCGTCACGGCAGCCGCGGCGGTGTCCGCGCTGGGACCCGACCACCGGTTCACGACCCGGGTCGTCGCCGGCACCGATCCGGGCGCGGTCGTGCTGGTCGGCGGCGGTGACCCGACCCTGAGCCGACTGCCGTCCGGTCAGGACAGCGTCTACCCGCACGCACCGCACCTCGACGACCTCGCGCGGCAGGTGCTCGAGGCTCGTGCAAGGCAGCCGGTGAGCTCGGTGCAGGTCGACACCAGCCTGTTCGACGGGCCGGCGTGGCACCCGAGCTGGCCGGAGAGCGCCCGGACCAGCGGCAGCGTCTCGAACATCACGTCGCTCATGGTCGACGGAGACCGCGACGACCCGACCGAGTCGTACTCGCTGCGGAGCGCCGGGACGGTCGCGCGCGCTGCGACGGCGTTCGCGGCACTCCTCGGGCCGGACGTCCGGGTGGACACGACCTCGGTGCCGGCGCCGTCCGGCGCGCAGGTGCTCGCGACCGTGCGGTCGGCGACGGTGTCGGAACTGGTCGGGATGCTGCTCACGGACTCCGACGACACCCTCGCCGAGGTGCTCGCCCGCCACGTCGCCATCGCCGAGGGCGCCGGCCGCTCCTTCGACGCCGTGCAGGCCGGGAGCACGAAGGCCCTGGTGCGCTACGGGGTGCCGACCGGAGGCCTGCGCCTCGTCGACGGCTCGGGCCTCAGCCCCGACAACCGGGTACCCGCCTCGGCGCTCACCACGCTGATGCGCGCCGTCGCTGCGAAGCAGGACGGCCTCGGTCCGGTCGACGCCGGGCTCGCGGTCGCGGGACGGACGGGCACGCTCGGCGACGACGGCCGCTTCACCGGTGCCGCAGCGGACGCCCGCGGGCACGTCCGCGGCAAGACCGGGACGCTCGACGACATGTACGGCCTGACCGGGGTGACCGACGAGGTCGGCGGGGACCGCGTCGTGTTCACCGTCTTCGCCGAGGGCACGAGCGACCCCGGTGCCCGGAAGGAGATCGACGCCCTGGCAGCGGCGTTGTGGCGGTGCGGCGGACACGCTCCGGCGCTGCGGGGGTAGCCTCCGGCCCATGCACGCGATCACCCTGGCCGTCGCCGACGTCGCACGCTCGGCGGAGTTCTACCGCGCCCTGCTCGGGATCGACGGCAGCGGGGTGATCGGCACCGAGTACCCCGCGACCGACACCGAGGCGGGCGGCACCACGGCGATGTTCACGCTCGACGACGGAGTCATCGTCAGCGTGTACGGCCGCGACGACATGGCGAAGGACTCCGGGGTCGCCCTGGCGACCGCGCCGAGCAGCACGATCGGGCACTTCGTGGACAGCCAGGCCGACGCCGAGGCGTTCCTCGACCGCGCGCGGGCCGCCGGCGCGACGATGCTCGCGCCGCCGTACACGCGGCCGTGGGGCATGTGGTCCGGCTTCTTCCAGGACCCGGACGGGCACCTGTGGGAGGTCGTCGCGAATCCCAGCGGCGGGGCCCCCGAGGACGCGAAGCCAGTCGAGTAGACCCCCGGAGACCGCTCAGACCCCGAGCTGCTCCGCGACCTCGAGCCAGCGCTCCTCGAGCTGCTCGACCTCGGATTCCAGAGCGGCCAGGCGAGACTGCAGCTCCCCGAGACCCGCGTAGTCCGACTGGTCGTGCGTCGCGAACTGGTCGAGCAGCTGCTTCCGGTCGGCACCGACCTTCGCGATCTTGCGGTCGAGCGCCGACATCTCCTTCTCGGCCGTCCGGCGCTCCGCGCCCGACAAGCCCGAGGCGGCCGCGGCCGACGTGCCGGGACCGGCCGGTGCACTGGACCCGGCCACGGCACCGGCCGAGCCGGTCCCGCCAGCCGTGTCGGGCCTCCCGGCAGACGCGGCGGCAGCCGCTGACGCGGTCCCGCCACCGGTGCCGGCCGCACGGAGCCGCATGTACTCGTCGACGCCGCCCGGCAGGTGCCGCAGGTGCCCGCCGAGCACGGCGTACTGCTGGTCGGTCACGCGCTCGAGCAGGTACCGGTCGTGGCTCACGACGAGGAGGGTGCCGGGCCAGGTGTCGAGCAGGTCCTCCATGGCGGCGAGCATGTCGGTGTCGAGGTCGTTCGTGGGCTCGTCGAGGATCAGGACGTTCGGCTCGTCGAGCAGGATGAGCATGAGCTGCAGGCGGCGCTTCTGGCCACCGCTGAGGTCGTTCACCGGCGTGGAGAGCTGCGCCGAGGTGAAGCCGAGCCGCTCGAGCAGCTGGGACGGCGTCATCTCCTTGCCGTCGGCGACGTAGCTCGTCTTCTTGCGGGCGACGACCTCGCGGACGCGGTCGTCGGCGAACTGCGCGAGGTCGGCGAGCTGCTGGTCGAGGACGGCGACCTGCACGGTCTTGCCGGTCTTCACGCGGCCGCTCGTGGGCTGCAGGCGTCCGGACACGAGGCTGAGGAGCGTCGACTTGCCGGCGCCGTTCGGGCCGAGGATGCCGGTGCGCTCCCCCGGCGCGATCCGCCACTCGATGCGGTCGAGGATCTCGGTGCCGTCGAACGAGACGCTCACGTCGAGCAGGTCGACGACGTCCTTGCCGAGGCGCGCGGTCGCGGTCTTCGCGAGGGCGACCGTGTCGCGGATCGGCGGCACGTCGTCGATGAGCGCGTTCGCCGCGTCGATGCGGAACTTCGGCTTGCTCGTGCGGGCCGGGGCGCCGCGGCGGAGCCACGCGAGCTCCTTGCGGGCCAGGTTCTGCCGACGCTGCTCGCTCGCGGCGGCCTGCCGGTCACGCTCGACGCGCTGGAGGATGTACGCCGCGTAGCCGCCCTCGAAGGGGTCGACGACGCCGTCGTGGACCTCCCACGTGTCGGTCGACACCGCGTCGAGGAACCACCGGTCGTGCGTCACGACCACCATGCCGCCCTGGTTCGCGGACCACCGGCGGTTGATGTGCTCGGCGAGCCACTGGATGCCCTCGACGTCGAGGTGGTTCGTGGGCTCGTCGAGGAACAGGACGTCCCAGTCGCCGACGAGCAGGCGCGCGAGGGCGACACGGCGGCGCTGGCCACCGCTCAGCTCGTCCACCGACACGTCCCACGGGATGTCCGACACGAGGCCGCCGATGATGTCGCGGATCTTCGGGTCGCCGGCCCACTCGTGCTCGGCGAGGTCGCCCACGACGACGGTGCCGACCGTCTCGCCCGCAGGCAGGATGTCGCGCTGGTCGAGGTACCCGACGGTCAGGCCGCGGCGGTGCGTGACGCGGCCTCCGTCCGGTTCGAGGCGCTGGGACAGCAGGGCGAGGAGGGTCGACTTGCCGTCGCCGTTCCGGCCGACGACGCCGATGCGGTCGCCCTCGTCGATGCCGAGGGTGACGTTGTCGAAGACGACCTTGGTGGGGAACTCGAGATGCAGGTTCTCGGCGCCGAGGAGATGAGCCACCCGTCAAGGGTAGGCGGCGTGGCCGGGTAGTCGGTGCGGGGGGGCGTTCCGCAGTGTGCGAGGTTCCGCGCTCCGTGGGACGGGCTGCGGATCGCGCGGCGGGCGGGACCTCGCACCGTGCGTCCGTCAGGGGTGCGGCGCGGGTCAGGAGGCGCGGGTCACGTCCCGGTGGTCGGCTCGCCCTCGCCGGCGGCTTCCTTCGCCCGCTTGAGGCGCGCCTGCGCCTCCCAGTACTCGATCTCGCGCTCGAGCTCGGCGAGCTCCTGCTCCGTGCCGCTCACCCGCTTGTCGCCGTGGGCGTTGCGGGCATCGCCGAGCGTGGCGTACCGGTCTTCGTGGCGAGCCGGCTCGAGGTACCGGCCGTGGTTCCGCTCGCCCGGCGCCCAGTCGTGTCCGACGGCGAACCAGACGATGCTGCCGACGACGGGGACGAGGACCACGAGGAGCACCCAGGCGAACTTGGGCAGCCCACGGATCTGGTCGTCGGTCTTCGTCAGGATGTCGATCAGGGCGAAGACCAGCAGGACCACGCCGGCCCCGTACAACAGCACGCTCATGGTCTCGGATTCTATGGATCGGCTAGGAACCGGCGCTACGCCCCGAACGCGTGCCGCGGTTGCGATCCGGCAACGGTCCGCTGCGGGGATCCACAGGGTCGCCGGCGAGGTACCGACGTGCGACGACGACGTCGCGGAACCCCAACCCGACCGCGACGGCGGCGGCGATCGCGGCGGCGAGGTAGAGCGGCCAGAAGAGGATGTTCGAGACCGCGACCGAGGTCAGGAGGACGAGCCCGCCGCCGGTGGACAGCAGGGTGCGGCCGCTGCTCGACTGCACCGCGGTCGCGCGCACCACGTCCAGCCGTTCGTCGGGAGCGTCCACACGTCCCCGGATCGCCCGGTCGACGGCGTGCCGCTCACGGCCGGACAGCGACCGGGTCACGGGGAGTCGCTCGGGGTGTCGGCTCGATCGGAACGTCCGGCTCGAGTCGAGGATGACGACCGCGAAGCCGACGCCGACGCCGACGCCGACGGTCGCCGCCACCCAGCGTCCGTCTGAGTCCGGTGCGAACACGAGTGCAGCGGCGACCAGCGCGAGGACCGCTGCTGCGAACGCGACGGTCAGCGTGGCGATGGGCAGGCGGCGCGGCGGCTGCGCGTCGAGCACGAGCCGTGCGCGTTCCTCGGCCAGCGCCCACCGGGACGCGGCCCGTGCTGCGGTGTCGGTCATCGCCCCCGATGCAACCAGATCGACTGAGGATCCGTCAGAGGGCGGCGACCCACTCGTCGGAGCCGTCGGTGAACCGCTGGTGCTTCCAGATCGGCACCCGCTCCTTCACGAGGTCGACGAGCGCACCGCAGGCAGCGAACGCCTCGGCCCGGTGCGGGGACGACACGGCTGCGGCGAGCGCCACGTCCCCGATGCCGAGCGCGCCCACGCGGTGCAGCACGGCGATGCGGACCTCGGGGTGGGCGTCGGCGATGGTCCGGGCCACCTCGGCGATGACGTCGCCGGCGCTCGGGTGCCGTTCGTACTCGAGCGCGGTCACGCCCTTGCCGCCGTCGTGGTCGCGGACGACCCCGGCGAAGGTGACGACGGCGCCGTCCTGGTCGGTGGCGACGACGGCCGAGACCTCGTCGACGGTGATCGAGCGGTCCACGACGTCGGCCACCACGACCCGGTCGCCGGCCGTCGCAGCGTCCTTCACGAGGCGCTCCGCGGGGCGTGGCCCTCGCCCGAGACCTGGGCGAGGACGTGGTCGAGCAGGCCGTCGAGGACCGCGAGTCCGTCGGCGACACCGCCGCGGGACCCGGGGAGCGTGACGATCAGGGTGCCGCCGCCGGCGATCCCCGCGATGCCACGACTGAGCAGCGCGGTCGGTCCTGCTCCGGCGAGTCCGCGGCGCCGGATCTCCTCGGTGATGCCGGGGAGCTCGAGGTCGATGAGCGGTGCGATCGCCTCGGGCGTGCGGTCGGTCGGGGTGACGCCGGTCCCGCCCGTGGTGATCACGACCCGGGCGTCCGACAGGAGTTCGGCGGAGACCGTCTCGGCGATCGGGCCGCCGTCGGGCACGATGACCGGCTCGGCCACGGTGAAGGCGCGCTCGCGGAGCCAGCCCGCGATGACGGGACCGGTCCGGTCGAGCGCGGGGTCGACGGACGCCTGGGTCGACACCACCACGACGGCCGCCCGGCCCGTGGTCGGCTGCGAGGTCATCGGTTGCTCCAGTCCCCCGAGCGTCCGCCGTGCTTCTCGAGCACCCGGACGTCCGTGATCGTGGCCGTGCGGTCGACGGCCTTCACCATGTCGTACACGGTCAGGGCCGCGACGCTCGCGCCGGTCAGCGCTTCCATCTCGACGCCGGTCCGTGAGGTCGTCCGCACGGACACCTCGACGAGGACGCGGTCGTCGTCGCCGGTGATGTCGACCTCGACCCCGGCGATCGGCAGCGGGTGGCAGAGCGGGATGAGGTCGGAGGTCTTCTTCACCGCCATGATCGCCGCGATGCGGGCGGTGCCGATCACCTCGCCCTTGGGCAGCGAGCCGTCGAGGATGCGGGCGACGACGTCGGGGCGGGTGACGAGGGTCGCGGTCGCGGTGGCGGACCGCGCGGTGACGTCCTTCTCGGAGACGTCGACCATGTGGGCGGTGCCGTCGGCGCGGACGTGCGAGAGTTCGTCGCCGCCGGGCAGAGTCGGGTCGGTCATCGGAGGCTCCAGACGGTCAGCGGGTCACCGGGCGCCACCGTGGCGGTGCCGATCGGGACGTGGACGAGGTGCGTGGCGGTGGCGTAGTGCGCGAGCAGGTGCGAGCTGGGACCCCCGACGAAGTGCACGCGGCCGTCCTCGACCCGGCCGCGCCGGACCTGGTGCTTGCCCTCCGGCGAGGTCGCGGTGTCCGCAGCGGGCAGCACCGCGGCGACGCGGTCGTCGGGGATCCCGGCGTCCGCCGCCAGGAGCGGGCGGAGGAAGACCTCGAACGAGACGAGCGCCGACACGGGGTTGCCGGGGAAGGACACCACGGGGACCGGACGCCCGGCGAGTTCGACGGTGCCGAACGCCTGCGGGCCACCGGGCTGCATCGCGACGGGGGTGACGGCGAGACCCCGCGGTTCGAGGGCCTGCCGCACGACCTCGTACGCCCCGGCGCTGATGCCACCCGTGGTGAGCACGAGGTCGGCCCAGTCCCCCACCGCATCGTCGAGGGCCGCGACGAAGGTCGATTCGTCGTCCGGCACCCGCACCGACCGCGAGGCCACTCCGACCTCGGCGAGCGCCGCCCGCAGTGCGATCCCGTTGGCGTCGCCGATCGTGGCGTCACCGGCGCCCTGGAGTTCGGAGCCGGTGGACACGACGAGGACCCGGAGCTGCCGGACGACGTCGACCGTCGAGACCCCGGCCGCGGCGAGCGTCCCGAGCACCGCGGGTGTCACGGCAGCACCGGCAGGAGCCAGCTCGCCCCCGCTCGACAGGTCGGTGCCCGTCGCCCGGACGAAGGTCCCGGGGGCGAGGTCGTCCGGCACCGTGACCTCGGCCAAGGCCAGCGCCGCGGGGAACGCCCCGAGGTCGGTGGCCTCGACCGGGAACACCGCGTCGGCGCCGAGCGGGATGCGCGCCCCCGTCATGATCGGCGCAGCGGTCCCGGGGTCCAGCGACGGGGGCATCGTCCCCGCCGGGATCGGGGCGACCACCCGCAGCACGCGACCGGCGTCGGCGGCTCGGACGGCGAAGCCGTCCATCTGGCTGTTGTCGAACGGTGGGAGCGGCACGGGTGCGACGACGGCACGTGCGAGCACGCGGTGCCCCCGTCCGCCGCCGGCACCGGTGGCGAGGTCGTCGATGTCCCGTGCCTCCGGGACCGCGGAGCGCCTGGCGGACAGGACCGGCGCGACCAGGGCCGCGATCTCGTCACGGTGCTGACCGATCGTTCGCACGTGCGCCTCCGAACAGGTGAGAAGTGTGCCCGCTCCCGGTCCGGCCGGGGGCGGTCCCAGTAGCGTAACGAGCGCGCAGAACGCGCCGAGGACCATTCGGAGGACCTGTGGAGAACGACGTGACCACGACCGGGGCTGTGGACGAGACGCGCATCGGGGTGATCGGCGGTTCGGGCCTCTACGAGCTGTTCGAACCCGGCACCGCGGGCGAGATCGACGTCGACACTCCGTTCGGCGCCACGTCGAGCCCGATCAGCATCGGCACGATGGCCGGCAAGCGCGTCGCGTTCCTCACCCGGCACGGTCGCGCGCACTCCGTCGCCCCGCACCGCATCAACCACCGCGCGAACCTGTGGGCGCTGCGGTCGCTCGGGGTCCGCGCCGTGGTGTCGTCGAGCGCCGTCGGCGGGCTGCACCCCGACTACGCCCCGGGGACCTTCGTCGTTACCGACCAGCTCATCGACCGCACGTGGGGCCGCGCGGACACGTTCTTCGAGGACGCCGTGCAGCACCTCTCCTTCGCAGACCCGTTCGACCCGGTGCTCCGACGCGTCGCGATCGGTGCGATCGAGGGCCTCGACGTGCCGTTCCGCCCGACGGGCACGTGCGTGGTGATCCAGGGGCCGCGGTTCTCGACGCGTGCGGAGTCCATCTGGATGCGCGAGGCCGGCGGCCACACGATCAACATGACGATGACGCCGGAGGTGCCGCTCGCGGCCGAGCTCGGCATCGGGACGGTGAACCTCTCGTTCGTGACCGACGCCGATGCCGGCCTGGCCCCGTCCGAGGCCGAGGCGGAAGCGCAGGCAGCCGCCGGAACCGGCGAGGCCCCGGTCACGCACGGCATGGTGATGGAGCGCCTGGCCCGCGCGAACGAGGTGATCGTCCGCGCGATCGGCTCGATCGTGGCGGCGATCCCGGACGACTACACCCCGCGCGAGCTCGTCCCGGCCGAGGCGAGTGCGAGCGCCATGACGAGCGCACGGCCCGCAGCAGCGACCACGGGAGCCACCGCGTGACCCGCCTGCTCGTCACCGGCGGCGCCGGCTTCATCGGCTCCGCCATCGTCCGCCGTGCCCGGGCCGAGGGCCACGAGGTGCGCGTGCTCGACTCCCTCCGCGACGACGTGCACGGCGACCCCGCCGAGGTCGTCACCGCCCACCAGCAGCAGGGCATCGAGTTCGTGCACGGCGACGTCCGCGACCGGGTCGCCCTCGACGCGGCCCTCGACGGCGTGGACGTGGTGTGCCACCAGGCGGCCAAGGTCGGCCTCGGCGTCGACTTCCAGGACGCCCCGGACTACGTCTCGACGAACGACGCGGGCACGGCCCACGTCCTCGCCGGCATGGACCGCCACGGCATCGGCCGGCTCGTGGTCGCGAGCTCGATGGTCGTCTACGGCGAGGGGGCGTACACGACCGCCGCCGGCGAGCCCGTGCGCCCGCCCGCCCGTCGCCGCGCCGACCTCGACGCCGGTGAGTTCGACCCGATCGGGCCGGACGGCACGCCGCTCCTGCCCGGCCTGATCGACGAGTCCGCCGCGCTCGACCCCCGCAACGTGTACGCGCAGACGAAGGTCGCGCAGGAGCACCTCGCGTCGTCGTGGGCGCGCGCCACCGGAGGCCGCGCGATCGCGCTGCGCTACCACAACGTCTACGGGCCGGGCATGCCCGCGAACACGCCGTACGCCGGGGTCGCCTCGCTGTTCCGCTCGGCGCTCGCACGCGGCGAGGCCCCCCGCGTCTTCGAGGACGGCCGCCAGCGTCGCGACTTCGTGCACGTCGACGACGTCGCCGGCGCGAACGCCGCGTCGATCGCCGCGACGGCGGAGCTCCCGGCGGAGACCTTCCGTGCGTACAACGTCGGCTCCGGCGTCGTGCACACCATCGGCGAGATGGCGGCCGCGATCGCCGGCCCCGAGGGGCCGCGACCGGTCGTCACGGGCGAGTACCGGCTCGGGGACGTCCGGCACGTGACGGCGTCGTCGGACCGGATCGCCGCCGGTCTCGGGTGGCGTGCCGAGGTCGACTTCGAGCGAGGAATGCGGGAGTTCGCGACGGCGCCGCTGCGCGCCGCGGTGCAGTAGGCCGCGCCCCCGCCAGCGGGCGCGACGGCGAGCGGGCGGAATGCGTCGCCCGGGCTGAGCGGCCGAGCGGGCACGACTCGCCGCTCGCGTTCGGCGAGCGGGCGGAACCGGCCGCACAGCGGCCGCGAACGCGACGTTTCGTGCCCGCTCGGCGACCGGGCCGGCGGGCGGGCGAGCGGGCAGGCAGGCAGGCGACCGGGTGGGCAGGTAGGCGGGCGGGCCAGCGGGCAGGAGCGCGACCGCCTGGAGGCGCGGCGCCGGTC
>Ga0308167_1003679_pt1 | contig 11955 bp, 14 predicted proteins | sample PhyCR1_2_FD_202138 | JGI IMG/M metagenome (GOLD analysis project Ga0308167, IMG submission 202138) | Phyllosphere microbial communities from UC Gill Tract Community Farm, Albany, California, United States - DLSLRC.R1 | ecosystem: Host-associated > Plants > Phyllosphere > Unclassified | place... | reverse complement strand
CGACTCCTCCGCTTCGGCTTCGGCATCGCCTGCGTAAAACGAAAGCTCTTCTATACTTTTTCTGGACGTCAAAACCATCTGGAGAGATCAATGGCTAAGATTCTGGTCACCTTACTTAGCTAAACGATTATTAGTTAACTCATTGAAAAGGTTAGGTTTAAACTTTTAAATTTTTATCATTTTCACATTTACTTCATAATTTATTGATTAAACATACAAAGCCATTTTTTGCATCGATAGCCTTGAAAATTTTCTGGTCAAACCAACACTTGCTTGTATAAGCTGCTAACAACCCTTTAGCTTTTTTAATTTAAAAGCTTTCTTCAAGGTATTGTAGGGAGTGACAATTGGCTATTTTTGATATCTTTTCTAAAAGACAAAAACGACTTCGGGGCGAGGTGCCTGACGTCTATCAATACACTGATATCCCTCAAGTTCTAAGGGTGCAAGTGATACACATCGTCAGAGAAACTATTGGAGATGATTACGGGCCGGGTTATGCCGGAGGCGACATTTATGACGCAATTCATAAAACATTATGCCGCGAATATGGATTGTTTACTCTTAACGAACGCGCCAAAAGTAATTCACAAGCTATTTTCGAATTCTTTCTAAACGAAAAGAACCATGAAAGGTGCTTAGATTTCATTGAGTTAAGCTTCAAGTATATTCATCACCTCGTACGTGAAGACTATTACAGATATCAAGGGAATGCCCAAACTGCTGATGATGCAATCGATGAACTCAACAACAGGTTTAAGGAAACAGGTTTAGGTTACCAGTTTGAATCGGGTGAGATTGTTAAAGTAGATTCTCAGTTTATACATTCGGAAGTAGTAAAACCCACACTTCAAATACTCGGTAATAATATTAAATATCAGGGCGTTAATGATGAATTCCTGTCAGCCCATGAACATTATAGACATCAAAACTACAAAGAATGCCTTAACGATTGTCTGAAATCCTTTGAAAGTCTGATGAAATCTATCCATGTAGATCGGGGATGGGATTTTAATCAGAATGATACAGCTAAGAAACTTATCAATGGTTGCCTTGTGAACGGGTTGATTCCTGAATACATGCAGAATGAATTTTCGTCGCTAAGAAGCCTTCTTGAAAGTGGTATACCAACTATCAGGAACAAGGAAGGTGGTCACGGTCAGGGGCACGAAGTAACTAATGTGCCTGAGCATCTGGCAAGCTATGCACTTCATCTTACTGCATCCACCCTACTGTTTCTTGCTAAGTGTGACGAGAAACTATGATTAAAAAAACCCTGAACAGCTTTCACTGAACAGGGTCTATGTTTTAGTTGTTCCTTCTGATTAAAGATGAAGGGTTCCAGCCAGCATTCTGACCAGGACTCTGCCAGCCACCAGCAAGGCCAGTTGCAGACATCATCTGGAGTTCGTGCTGCTGGTTGATTGTGTCAAGAGCCACACGTTGGATTGTACCGTCTGGAAGGGCAACGTTAAGCTGACCGTTCGAGACTACTTCAATGCGTAGAGGCGCGAACTGGATAGGCTTCTGGACTAACAGTGCAGCCTGATTTTGCTGTGCATATGGGTTGTAACCTGCCAGAGCTGGGTCTTTAAGACCACCTTTACCTAATCCATCCCACATGTCGCCGATCTTAGTGAATAACCAGTCAACAGGGCTGTCTTTGAGCGTATTGCCACCATGTGTTGTCTCAGCACCAGATGAACCGCCCCATCCCCATTCCTTGTTAGCGAATTTCTGGAACTCTGGAATCCAATTGTCGAAGATCAGGTTACCCAACTCAACACCAATGTATGCAGCGGCAGCAATACCGAATGCCTTACCTGCTGTACTACCCATCACAGAAGTTGCACCACCTTCAGCAGCAGCACCTTCAGCGCCACCAGCAGCACGACCCACACCGAGCAAACGCCCACCAAGTTTCAGGCCACCGAGACCAAGTGCAGCTGTAGTGGTCACAATGAGCCAATCAAAGAAGGTATTAAACTGGTCTTTGACAGTGTCGAGGGCTTTCTGTGTCGATGGTGATAAGGAGTTGTAGAACTTATCCCACTTCTCTTCGAACAGGGTCAGGTAACCGTCAACGTTCATCCCGATGTTATCAAGCGTTTTGGTGATATCGTTCAGACGGTCGATAAACCAGCCGATAGCCTGACCGCCACGTTCAAACAGTCCACCAGAGTTGTTCAGTGAGCTGGCAAGAGAGTCATACAGAGTTGAAAGGTGTGAGCTGAAACCACGGAAATTTTTATCCATCGCATAGCGTTCAGCGTTGTACATGCGACCACGAGCAGCAAGGATATTGTGTTGGGCCATCTTCACTTGTTCGGGTGTTGGTTGCATCGCTTTCATCATTAGTTCTGCGATGTCTGATCCCTTCATGGTTTTCAGCTTCGCTTTCACATCAGCAGAGTCTTTTACACCGAGTGTATCAGCCAGTTTTGATACTAATGCTGGAGAGGCGTTTACCACCTGTAACCAGTCTTGCCCGTTTAATTTTGGAGAAGCCGCAATCTGTTGAATAGCGTAGTTAAGACGGTAAACAGCGTCGTTGTTCATCCCTGTTGTATGAGCGAAAACTGATTCATCACCGAAAAACTTAGCAAGTTTGTCGTTATCGAATGCTTTTGGCATGGTCATTCGCATCTGAGCCATTTGCTGACGTACTGTCACAGTATCAAGGCCATACTGATTAGCGACTTCATCCGCTTTAATGGTCATGCGTAGAGCTTCCTGCTTCGAACCGTATGCTACCTGAGCCATCGTTGCAGCCTGCTGACGCTTAGCACCCTCTTCAATGCTGTCCTGGAAGAACTGAACAGCTTTCTGTACAGACATCAGAGCACCTGCGAGGGGGATTGCTGCTGATGAGATACCGCCAAACACTGATCCGAGGTTGCTTGATTCCATTGCAGCAAGGCGCTGTGAAGCACGAGCCTGTGAAGCTACTCGAAGCTGCTGGGAAAACTCATAGTTCAGGCGACGGAGATTTGACTGGAATCCGCGTAGGTTCTCAGACGCTGTATGCTGCATCTGGAGAAGCTGTAAACGTGAGTTATAGCGTTCGGCTGACCCATCGTCACGTAGCTGTAGGCGTCCATACAGAGAGCTGGTGCGTGCACGTTCAGCGACTGTGTTAATACGGTCACGAATGTTTGCTGGTGGTCTGTTTCTTGGGGATGTTGTTACAGGTGGAACGGTCACACGGGGCTGTGTCCGATATGCAGCCTGCATCATACGGGCAACGTTTCTTGATGCTGCTCTGCCCTCTTGCTCATAAGAACGGAACAGTCCATTACCAGCATTACCAACGCGAAAGGCGTCTGTCAGAGAACGGTTGATGTTACGTGACGCTGTCTGTGCTCGTTTTTCGATAGCCTTAAAAGTCGGGTTCATGAGTTTGCTGTGCTCTTTTGAGAAGACTTTGTCCAGTCTCTTCTCCATTCTCGTAGCGATTGGGAGGATCTGCTTTTCCAGTTTAGTCAGGCCAGCCAACACCTTTTCTGAAAAGCCAAGTTCAATAATAAATTCGTCAACTACCTGATTAGCCATTGCTTTACCTTAGATAAAAGAAAAGCCCTGGCATAACCAGAGCTTTATAGAGGGTCTTGATTGTGAGGGTTACTTTTTCGCACGTTTAACCTGATCGCTGATGAGTTGCTCAAAGGTTGGAATTGAATCAAGAGCTGCCCGAGCTGCCGTCTTCGCTTCTGTGAGTGCTACAGCGGCTTTCTTACGACGATTGATGAGGCGTTGTAGCTCTGCATCGTAAAGCGCTTGCGAGTATGCCTGTGCTTCTGGGCTTTGTGCGTATGACAGCAGACTTTCAACTGCAACAGGGATGAAGACCAAACGAGATGATCCTGGTGTACTAACAGCACCACCGTTAACCATCACTGCACGCCCCCCAAGAGACCTGCGCTCAACCATTTTGTAACCCGAAATATGCAGTCCACCCATTTTAAGTAACTCATTAAAATGATGGTCACCAGCACAGTCCACCGTTCGCACTTCAGGATGTTGCAGATTAAAGGCAAACTGAGCCTGAAGGTTAGAACGGTAACGAGTCTGGTCGTCTTCAAATTCTGCGACCTTGTCACAAAGTTCTTCATGCTGTGTAGCGAGTTTCTGGATGATTGGCGTGTAGTGGCGCTCAATTGCGAGGCGCTTTTCAGATGGGAACAGATCATCAAAATCAGCCTGTTCCTCATGAGATTTCTGCTGCTGAATCTCTTTCTGCACAGCGTTGAAATGTTCTGCTTCAGCCTGGAATCTGTCAGCGCGGTCAGAGTCTGTATCAAACTGAGTCAGAGGGACTTGCTTGATTCGCCCTGTTTCTTTATCGATGTCTGTTCTGTATGTCACAGTATCAATTGGCGCTTCTTTAAGTTGTCTGGCGACCATCGCAGCCTTAGCTTTTACCTGAGCTTCGCGCTTTTCAAGGCTTTGAGGGTCATCAAAATTAATAGTGGTGGTGAGATCAACGGGTACCATATTCATTAGTGTGTTTTTCCGTGGTTGCAGGGATTTTGTACATAAGTTTTTGAGCGGAGACGGTCAATAAACTGATCCATCTGTTCACGTGTTGTTTGGTAGAGTTCCAGGGCATGCTCTTCAGCTTCATTCGGGGGAAAGCGCATTAAGAGGAATGCATCGGAGAAAGCATTAACCAGTAAGTAAGGCTCGTCATAAATGCATTTGAAGATCTGACCAGTTGGAACAGTGTCGAGGTCAATCACAAAGCCACGGCTGAGATCAGATTCATCTCGCCATTTGATGATGTTGTCATTCATTAAGCACCAACCTCTTTACGAATCTGATCAGCACGCTGTTCAAGTTTCTGCTGTTCATTGAATAAATCTGGATGGTCATGCATCACCTTTGCAGTGATGATATTTTCCAGCATCTTGACGATTTCAGACCCGAATCTTTCAGGTTTAGTCATGAGCATTTGTGTAGCCAGTTGCTGGTAGTGAGCGATGTTCTTACGGGTCACACTTAGCTGGTGGTTAACTTTGACGAGTTCAGATTCAAGATTGGCAAGGTGTTCTGTTTGCTGGGTGTGCTGGTCGATGGTTTTAACGCTGGTGGATTCATGCTGTGACTCCATCAGCTTAAGGAGTTCGTTTACTTCAAGCATCGCGTTGTCTCCACATTGAATCAGCGCGGCATAGAAGCACGACGAGAATGGTTGTCAGGATTGCAGGGATCATTATTGATTGGTCTCTCTCATTAAAAATACCCACCTCCGTTTCCAGAGGTGAGCTTTATCAGGATTGGATAGTGAAATGACAAGACAATATCCGCAAAAACCACTTGAGACCGCTTACCCTGCAAGGAAGGAAAGTGATTTCTGCACCTGCGATCTGAACCGATGGAGAAGCGGAGAACCTACAGGATTTTGAGGGGAGAGGTTTTTGCGGATACAGCGAGAAGATAGGCGGTGAAGATGAACAACACCGCGCTATAGGTGAAGCTGAAGAACTACTGACCACTGAGTAAATGTTAACACTATTGTAACAAAATGTCAATACTTTATTGACATCTGGTTAGCAAAGTGATAATGGCAAGTTATTACAGGTCACACTGTAACCCTCGCTGTTCTGGTAACGGTGTGCAGGTTCTGTCGGGAGAACTCTGAACAGGTGCGCTTGTTCATTCACGTCACTGTAAGCCTGTTGACGGAGGATTTCGCGTTTTCTGTCTTCTTCTGATAGACGCTGGTTATAGAGAATTTCTGATCTGGAGACTTTGCTGGACATTTGCTGGTGGGCCTTTTTAGATTTTTTTTAAATTAAGGGAGGGTGTTTTTGATACGGGGTATGGGGAGTGTCTGGGGAAATATCTGTGAAGTGTGTATATAGGTGCTAAGTGGTTCAGAAAGTGGCGGTAGATTTATCGTCAGAATTTCAAAATATCACCGCTTAAAGGCGCTGTGAGAGCTTCTGAGACGGGTTCTGAACAGCGTGGGCCTCTACAGACCCGCTGTGGATTAACCTGTCACGATGCCGCCTGTTGCTTAAGACGGTAAAACGTTGCTTTGCTGATGTTCAGTTGAGACATGATGTCTTTTGGTGACATGCCAGCCTTAACCAACTGTTCAACCTGCTCTCCTGTGGCTTTGACTGGTCTGCCACAGTGGATACCTTCTGACTGAGCACGCTTGATGCCTGCTGTCCTACGCTCTGCAATGAGATCCTTTTCGAGTGATGCAAGTCCCGCCATCATGGTCAGCATGGCTTTCCCGACCGGGGTAGACAGGTCGAAGCCTTCACGAAGACTGATGACCTTAACGCCCTTAGCCTGAAGAAGTTCAACTGTGCACAGCACGTCGATTGTGTTACGCCCAAGACGGTCAATAGCGACACAGATAAGTGTGTCCCCTTCTCGAACATATTTCAGAAGGTCACTGAACCCCTGACGCTCTGACGCCTTAACAGCACCTGATACAGCGGAATCACTGAACCACTTTGTTACCTGATAACCAGCTTCAGAAATTTGCTGTTGCTGGTTTGCAATGGTCTGTTCGTTTGTCGATACACGAGCATATCCGATTACTGACATGTGATAGATCCTTGTCTCAAAAGTTAGTCTCATAAATATACAGGTATCATAATACTAAAACAACCTTTTGAGACTCTTTTTCGGGTCTTTTGAGACAGGTTTTCAGTTGTCTTGAAAGGAGATAGTTTTGAGACTTGTTAGGCGACCACTTTGGGGGCGAATTGACTGGTTAGCCCTGCGTGACGTTGGAAGGTTGGTGTAGCCGATGCTGGTGGGGATTGGGTCACAGTGTTAGTGGATGTTGTAACTTCTGCTGAGGCTGTCTGGTCAGTTAAACCCTTAAGCTGTTTGTTGACCTTTGATTGTTCGTGTCTGCGTTGAGCATTACGATCAGCGGTGAATTTACCCATCACAGCAAGCTGGTCTTTTAGCTGAACATCGTCAGGCTTCAGGCTGAAGAGTGCTAACAGTGTCGGGTCACGATAGAACACAGCAGCCTGGAACAGATCGATGTCTGCTGGATTGATGCAGGTACGGAGCAAGGCTGGTGCAGTGGCTGAATCATCAGCGGGTGTAAGTTGGATGTTTTCGGACATTATGCAGATTTTCCAAATGAGGTGGGGAGCTGGGTAGCAATAGCGAGAAACACTGAGCAGATACCAATCAAAAATGCTCAGATATGTCATTACAAATCAATAATTTAAGTTAAATCACATCTAAACATGCGTGTTCAGTCGCTGGTCAGGTCATTGACGAGCTTGAGGATGAACACAGTCAGGACGCTTGTTGGAACGATATCGTAGAGAAAATGGATGATGAATTGCTGGGACATTGATTAGTTACCGGGTGAGAGTTTTGCGATGCTTGCATAGGATCAGGTTTACATAGCTCTGGGAGATAGAGAGTTGATCAGCAATTTGCTTATGGGTGAGTCCCTGAGAGCGCAGATTAACAACCTTTTCAGGGATGTTCTGCTGATGACTATTAACGGGAAGTCCTGCCAGCTTACGGATCAAGATCGCTTCATGAGGGTTGAGGCCAGCCTGTTTAGCAGCGGCTGAGGGGGGTTTTCCAGAGTCGAGCAGGGAAAGGAAGCGTTGCACTTCCTCTGTCGGTGTGAGTGTCATTGGGGGAATACCTTGTGTATGAGATGGAGTCTATGCTGACATAAGATTAACGCTCAGCCTTGAGGGTTAAGACTAAGCAGGAGGGTCAAAAGGCGTGGTTGTTAGAATTGAGTTGCTTCTGGCGCTTTAACTGGTGCGGAGCCATTCCGATACGGTTACCGGTAGCGAAGATGTTCTGATTAGGTACTTTTACATCATCGTCATGTTCGAGTGGTTCATCATCGAAGTCATCTTGAGATACAGTAAATGAATCATCTGAATAATTGTCGCTATGGTCGAGTGGTTCATCATCGAAGTCATCTCGAGCAGAAGGCATACTGGCGTATGTCTGTGTCACCAGTTCTTCTCTCTTTACAGATTTATCTTCAGCGATTTCTTCATCAAGATTAAGATCGCTAACGCTCTTATCACAATGGATTCTGGTTTCATCCAATCCCATGTTTACCTGTGATAGCGAAGCGTCCTGGTTTTGACCTTCTTCTTCTTTACTAATCTTATTCTTATTATTATCTGTATTCTTATAGAGTTGCACTTTGCTACCTCTGGAGGTTGCATTTTGCGACCTCTGGACATTGCCATCTGCAACCTCCAGCGAATGCACAGTAACAAGATTGGACTTGTTGAACCTGCGTGTCTTCTCGATAGCCCCAAGTTTGACCAGTTTACTGGTCGCTCTGATAACCGAATCCTTTGATACGGAGAGAGACTCCGCTACATGCTCATTCGAAGGGAACACCTGAAGGCCTGCTTCCTGGTAAGACAGTAAAGTCAGGTAGACGAGTTTATCGGTGGGATTCAAATCGGGTGACTTCAGGACATCATGATACGCTTTTACGAAAGTGCGTTTTTTATCAGTTACATACATTAAAACCTCAAGTGTGATAAGTGGTTGCGGGATAGTAGAGCTACTGTCAAACAGACAATAAAAAACTCTTCAATGTCACCTAAAAAAGAATTGTCCCCACGAGAAACCATCAGCCATGTATGAGAGCTAACACTGGTTTTACGACCCGCATCAACTTGCAGGGACAATCAAAGTAATCTGTCAGGTGACATTGAAGAGTTTGTTTAAGAGGTATTCATACATGAAGGGCACTCGATGAATGCGGGATAATCATCGGGCATAATCCATATTAACATTTATGAAACAAATGTCAACATCTAATTGACATATCTCGCTGAATATGAATTGGCACTGTTAAGCTATCACCTGCGATTTACACCCTATCAAAGGAGGTTCCACAACCTCTGCAATACCAGTTAGGTTTCGCATAACTATCACCAAAAAGTGAGGTTCGATTATCAAGTGCAAGCATATGTAGCTTTTTACCATCCTTTTCCCAACATTTTGGGCAAAAGGCTGTATCATCGCCATCTTTCCAGTACACGCCAGATTTGAAGATAAATGACTCATTTTCTTTGAGCTTTTCTTCAAGAGCTTTGTTTTTCTGTTCTGCATCAAATACCAGTGCCTGAAGAGAGATCACCTCCATCTTCACGCTTGCCAGTTCAACCATCAAGTTTGCTAACTCAAGTTTGAGCGTAGCTTTATCGAGTTCAGGACTGTTGTCAGAAAGTTTTTTAGTGATACCAACAGCTTTATCTATGATCCCAACGGCGGTTGCTGCACTGGCTAATGTGATACCCATTTAAGACCTCAATTGTAAAAACGATCCCATTCATCAATCCAACTTGTTACAGCCTGATGCATTCCCTCTCGACCAAATTGCATGTATGAGAAACCATTTTGCTGTCGCAGGTATGCTTGGAACAACATGCTTTTCCCTGGATTCTGCTCACGTCGTTCAGGCCAGTTTAGGTAGAGCGAACGAACCTCTTGCTTAGTGTCAGCTACACGACGAATCATCCTTAACCTCACATCATGATAAACGCTTGTTTATCTTATAATCTGTGATAAAAAAGGACAATACGTAATCAACATGAGTTACACAGGAGAGACATAGATGTCAGATTTTTTGGTCAACCTTTTGATGAGTTTAATCACTGGTGGCTATATGGGCATAGTAGTCTCAAAGGGAGTAGCCTTTTCCAACCTAAAGAAAGAAGCGTTACGTATCATAAGAACCATCGATACACTTGGCCCAAAAGGTAATTACTTTCACAATACTGAAAGGGTAAATGAGCTGTCTCTCCTGAGTTCCGAGCTGTTAGGATTAAAGCATCAGGAAGCAGGCTTCGGGCTTTTAAAGATTTACAACGCAATACACAAAGAGATTTACTCACCTTCAGATGATTCTTCAATAAGGAGCAGACTTCTGGAAGAATCTCAAGTTACAGTGCGCAAACTTCGACCTTCCATAATAACCTTATTTAACCCTTTGGACTTTAGTCTGTGATAATCGCTCTTTAAGGCCAGAAAGCCTCGATTGATAATGTCAGGCTTTAAGTCTAAGGCTGTTCAGAACAGCGTATAAGTTTCTAATCTTGTGTGTTTGGATAGTCAGGTTCGACTTCAGGCCAGTCACCGCAATCGGTCTGGGTTCCGTTCTTGAACTCTTCAGCCGGAAGCACCTTAGGTAAGTCCTGCCCCATAACTGCAATAAAATCATGGTCAGGTGTGTCGTCAGTTGCTTGCTCAAAGGTCAGAGTAAGATCTCGTTCACCTTCCAGAGAAAACCCTCGGATTACGTTTCCATTGTGAAGACGTATGTCCACCAGTTTAGCGCGACCATCTACAGTAATTTCTCGTACCATCTTTTTGATGACCACATGCGCCTCTGTCCTACCCTCTGAACTCTCCAAATCAAGTTTTGAAAGGTCGAGGTCAGATACTGACTGAATACGCATCGTTTCGCGCCTGAGTTCAGCCTGGAGCGATTCCTTTTCCTTCTGCTTTTCAGCAAGTGCATCTCGTATCTGGGTGATAGCCGGTAGCTGTATTAGCGTCTCAGTAAGCGTCTGAAGTTCTTTATCAACCGTTTGAAGTTTACGTTGGAGTTCGATTATCTTGCTCTGGTCAATGTTGCTGTCGTAAAGCTGTGACAGTTTACTGAAGAGACGTGTACAGAGTTCTGTATCCAGCTTTTTACGTGATACTGAACCGAACTCACAGCGCCCTTCGTGCATACCATTACAACGGTAAGTGCCCTGATACACAGGTTTACGGATACCAGAAGGACTCATAGTCAGACCACATTTACAGCGAAGCATAGTTCTGAAGATATTCACGTATAGCCAGTGGTCACCTGCTGCCAGTCTCCCCTTTCCTCCCTGTGCCAGAAGTGTCTGAACAGCATTAAAAGACTGATCGTCGATTATGCGTGGATAGTAATCAGCTATCTCATCACGAAGGATTGTCTTGCGATCTTCAGTGCTGATCTTTGCAGGGAGATACCCAAGCACGCTACGCGAAGTTAAAAGACATTTAACAGACACAGAAGACCAACCACCGCCACCAGGCTTGAAGGTTTTTGATATACGAGCCTTGCGGTCATTGATGGTCTCGATTCCGTTTTCATTGAGGTGTTTACAGATAGCAAACATGCTGTGACCTGCTAAACGCATTCTGAAGATCAGCCTGACGATGTCAGCTTTAGGCTCAATAACAATGAATGATTGTCTGTCGGGGCTTAGTTCAATCCAACCGGGTGTTTGCCTTCCCATTGGTAAGCCTGTTTCGATTGCCTTAGCAGTCTTCGCTTTCCAGACAGCTATGGTGCGCTCTTGTTTGACTACTGATTCCTGGTGAGCACGCTCAGCAATCAAAATGTGTTTGATCAATCTTATTGGGTCAGAAAGGGATGATTTATCATATCTTTCATTGTCAGATAAGGTCAGAATTTCGACATCCTTTCTAAGAATCTGCCGAATATCATCAATCGCACTATCTATGTCAGCACGCGAGGCACGGTCAAAATTTTCCATCACAATTAGACTGCCTGCAGGGATGTTTTCAGATAGAACATTATCAAGCATACGCTTGAACTCACCCCCGTCAGCCTTGTGTTTCTGGTGGAATCCAGACTTTCCTTTATCAACGTAGCGATGTGTTGGTGACATGAAATACTGGTCGCTGTGCTTGTGGTAAAAAGCATCAATCATATCGTTCTGTCTACGCAGACTGTCACCAGAGTCCTGGGCTTTCGTACTCCACCTGACATAAGAGACAAGCAATTTCATGTGCTACGCTTTCCTTTAGTTTCTTTCGCTGAGGAATTCTAACATGCAAGATGAGCAGCGTGCTAAGACAAGAATACTGGTGCTCTACTACTCGATGTACGGACATATTGAAACAATGGCGAACGCGGTTGCAGAAGGCGCTCGTCGGGTTCCCGGCGCGGAAGTGGATATCCTGCGGGTACCA